>Ga0308176_10000092_pt1 | contig 59849 bp, 81 predicted proteins | sample PhyCR2_3_FD_203890 | JGI IMG/M metagenome (GOLD analysis project Ga0308176, IMG submission 203890) | Soil microbial communities from UC Gill Tract Community Farm, Albany, California, United States - DLSLS.C.R2 | ecosystem: Environmental > Terrestrial > Soil > Agricultural land | place: USA...
CCAAATCGGCCCGGGGTGGGGCTCTGCGCGGCCCACTGACCACCGAGGGGGTCTTTCTGGTGCCTGAGAGCTCCATAGAGCGCCTTGGGCGGGGTGGCTGGTCTCCTTGGGCGGGTTAGGCAGGTTGATCTTGTTAGAGAGGCGCTGAGACCCGCATGGCCGGTCAGGGGTGGGCAAAATCTATTCTTCGTGTAGAATAGAGCTATGGGAGAAGCTGTATCTGGTCAGAATCTGAGGGTGAACAAGTGACTGACAACAAGACTCCGTGGCTGCCACCGTCGAAGCCTGAGGCTTATGCAAGCTATGAGAAGCGGCGCAACGAAATCCTTAAGTGTCTTGCACGAGACATGGGCGTACGGGAAATTGCTAAGGAATTGGGACGAGGAGTGAACTCAGTGTATGTAGACCTGGCGAAGGCAAAGTACGAAACTGACACCAATACTGATGCTGGTTTGTACGCAGAGGCAATCCGGCGTGGGTGGCTGCACTGCCCTGCGGAGCGACCACATATCCACAGGGAAGTAGCTAATACAGCATGAAATACACAGACGTTGATGACGATGGTAATGCTACTTGGCATTGGGAAGAGGAAACTAGTGACGATCCCTTAGATACTTTCTTTAAGGTGAATCCAGTTGCGAGTGAGTGGGCGAAGCTGGTAGACTCGTGGTTCCCGGTAATCCTCTGGGTTATTGGGGTGGCCTTCGTAGGGATACTATGGATGGAGATCGGATGAAGTTTCGAAAGTCTAAGGAAGAGCGTAATAAAAGGCTTGAGAAGCGAGCGAGGAAGTGGGGTTCACGGGCGGCACACCATCCATGGGCCTTCACACTTGGCTTCACAGCAGCGGCTTCGTACTACTTCATCTTCCTAATTATCCTAATTCAGGCACCATATGGACTCTTGTCGTTGAATGTATGGGTCGCAAGGCTACTTATTCTTCTAGTTGTGGTAGCTATCCCAACGTTCCCTACGTTACTGTTCGGGATCCTTATGGCATGGAGGCACAACGACAACCTCTGCCCGATTTGCTTTGGTAAGTTCCCTCTTGATCCACAAGAAGAAGTCAAGAAGCAGAATTCCTACCTTAAGACGTTTCACGGATTGAATAAGAAGATCTTCATTGTTCCTACCGTAGCTACTGTACTTGGCTTGCTGATAGCGCTCCTTCTGTTGCCAATTGGAGTCTTCACTCATCTTACCTGGATGGTCTATCTCGCTTTTGGACTTTACTTGTACTCAGGAATTGGTTTGAGTTGCCTGGGTGCGCTAAACATGACGCACATGCGGCTTCAGCCGTGGTGTCCCTACTGTGATCACCGACGCGACTGGGATGATGAGGAGCGTCCGATCTTCCCCGAGCCAGTTTCAGGATCGAACTAAGTGAATACTATTGATCAGAAAAGCGTTGATTTCGGTACCAGCGGACTGGAGGCACCGTCTGTACTCACACAAGATGAGGTAGACAAGGCACGGATCGTCACATCTACCTATGCAAATAGCTCTGAAGAGTTCCAAATGTTCATGGATATGTTGGGCATTCTCCCAAAGTCCATCACACCCAAGGCCGGAACTACTCCCAAAAGGTTTAAGAAAAACCGTGAGTACAGTAAGCTGAGTCCAGAACAGAAGGCACGTAAAAACGAAAGAAGTGTTCGTAGGACCAGGCTGGGGAGAGTCAAAAAGCGAGCAGAAAAGCTTGGAGGTTACACTCCAGATGACTACAAGCTACTGCACGAGCTGGAAGACGCTCTAGGATACCCACGGACTATCAACGTCAGAGTCTTTAGACAGTTCGAACTTGACCGAATGGCTAGAGAAGAAGAAGAGCAAAAGAGAAAGCTCTACCGAAAGCGGCGCCGAATGGAGAGAGTCCAGTACGCGCTACGCAATGGGGGCATCGCAAGGGATGGATGTAAGATTAGAATCACACCACAGCTACTAAAGGAATTTTATGAGTGGGAACGTGATCCTAATCGCAAACGCCACTACCGTGACGAAGTAGCCTAGAGCACAAATAGCCCCACCCCTTAGGGGGTGGGGCTATTTTGTTGTCCAAATCAGGTAGGCTACCCGTATGGACTGTACGTTTGAGCCAACTTGCCAAGGAAGCAAGGTTATTGGATTCGATTTCTGCCCTGCACACCTTGCTACTCCACGTGGACAACAGCATGCGCTATCTCGAATCACCAGTGGTGTCCTCTTCACTGAGTCAGATCTAGAGAATGAGATTCAGCGACGTGCAGAGGTGCCGGATAAGGACTACCACACTTCTGCTCTAGAGAAGATGGATAAGATCCTTAGTGAAATCCTTGGGTTCCAGGAGCACACTAAGAAGATGCTCTTTGATTTGGACCCTATGGACTGGCGTTATTCTCACAAGACTTCCGGTGAGCAGACGCGCATGGAGGTCGGTCTCTACGAACGCGCTCAGGACAGGGCTGCACGCGTCCTGAAGGACGTCTCGAAGATGGCTCTGGAGGAGAAGATCGTCAGTCTGGGTCGGGCACAGACCGAATTGGTCATCCGCATCCTCATGGCTGTTGTCATGCGGATGGGTCTGGACGCAGGTGGGGTCTCGAAGGCACGAGCGCTACTTCTTGAGGAATTCCAGAAGGAAGCCAACCTGTCGTCCCGGCTGGAGAAGCGGGTCACGGAGGAGCTGGAAGCGCCGGTGGTGATCGATGCCTCGTAAAGACGCTTTTGACCCGCTTAATTACGCAATTGCTCAGCTAGAGGAACAAGTCAATCCGCTTGACCCTGTGGATTGGGCCAAAAGAAAGGCTGGTATCCACCTGTGGTCGAAGCAGCGGGACATCATCCATTCAATTCAGGCAAACAAGAAGACTGCCGTGCAATCAGGGCATGGTATTGGAAAGTCTCTGACTGCATCGGTTGCCGCGTCGTGGTGGGTCGACACCCATCCACCCGAGGACACACTAGTTGTATCCACAGCTCCCTCGGTCAAGCAGGTTCACGCGATTCTGTGGGAAGAGATTCGTAAGATCCATGGGCGCGCGAAGCTTCCTGGGGAAGTGCAGATCTCGGATAACTGGATTATCGGTCGTCGTCTCGTTGGTTTTGGGCGGAAGCCACAAGACCACGACCGTGACGCTTTCCAGGGTCTCCACCGTAAATACGTTCTGGTCATCCTGGACGAGGCTTGCGGCATCCCCGAATGGCTTTTCCTGGCGGCTTCCGCGATCACGACTGGTGATCACTGCCGAATCCTCGCAATTGGAAACCCCACCGACCCGTCGTCCTACTTTCGAAAGGTTTGTCGGCCGGGTAGTGGTTGGAACACAATCAAAATATCGGTCCTGGATAATCCACGTTTCACGGGAGAGTACCTACCACCCGAAGTAATTGAGGACCTGACCGGACCGAACTGGGTTGAGGAAAGTAAGGTCGAACTTGGAGAAGGAAGTCCGCTTTGGAAGGCGAAGGTTGAGGGAGAATTCCCCAACCTCGACGAGTTCTCGGTTATTCCTGTCGGTTGGATTGAGGAAGCACAGAATCGTTGGCTCGCCTGGGAAGAAGAGACGGGTGGTCGTCCTGATCCTGAGAGTCGACAAATTATTGGAGCTGACATTGCGCGTTTCGGTAGTGATAAAACCGCCTTCGCTTACCGATATGGAGATGTAATCACCAAGGTAGAGACCATGCCCAAGCGAGATACAATGGGCACTGCTCAAATGCTGGCACGTAAATTGCGTGTCGGCTTAGGTGATATGGCTGTGGTCGATACCAACGGTGTCGGTGCTGGTACGTATGACGCCTTGCGTAAGACACAGCATTACGCAATGGGTGTGAACGTTGGTAACCGAACCTCCCTGGTCGACTCCACGGGTCAGATTGAATTCTACAACCTCCGTGCAGCTCTCATGTGGCGCTTGCGAGAGCGATTGGACCCTGCACGAAATCCAACCTTGTGTCTTCCTCCGGATGACCAACTCACTGTGGATCTGTCGGCCCCACGCTGGAAGACAGTGCCCGGTGGAAAGGTTGTTATCGAATCTAAAGATGACATGCGAAAGCGGATCGGACGATCCCCCGACAAGGGAGACGCTGTAGCCCTTGCAATGTGGGCATCCGCAGGCGGTGTATTGCTCGACACAGACACCGCAGCTTTCGAATGGGATACCAAGGCTCGTGATGATGGTTCCGGGGAACTTGCTATAGACTGGGGCGAGCTTGTAGAGGACCCATTTAGCTTTGCCGATTTCGAAATCAGTTAGGTCGTAAGTAATGACGATCTATAACAACTATCAGGCATCCGGATTGAATTCCGCAGAGACGCCTGGTAATTCGACCACGCCTGCTCCCGTCACAGAGCAGATTTATGATGAGGACAATCCACCGGTAGGTGAGCTTGGTAGCTCATTCTCCTATGATTCTCAGTTCGGTGGATGGCTTGACGGTAATGTTTACGCGCCTGCGGAGCCGTCGCTAGCCGACTACCACCACATGCTCGATACCGATGGCACTGCCAAGAGTATTGAGTTGATGCTTGCGTATCCTATTATGGCTGCGCCTTGGTCTATTGAACCTGCTAAGGGTGATACAGGTCAGGCGGAGTTTATTTACGATGCGTTGACAGCTCTTCCTCATCAGGGCGGTCCTATGACCACCATTGAGGAACTTATTAAGCAGATGTGTAGTGCATTTGTTAATAAGCGAGCATATTTTGAGAAGGTTTTCAAGGTAAACGACGACGGTAAGATCGTCTATCACAAGCTTGCGTTCCGACCTCCGGAGACGTGCGAGCTTGCCTTGGATGCCCGGACCGCTGAACCTCGTGGTTTCCGACAGATGCCACTCATTTATCCGTACACGGATTCGAATTCGATCCCGACGATGAATGGTGATCTTCGACCGAACGTGAATGCCCCGGCATCTATGTGGGTAGAGGTTCCGTCGGAGCGGGCATTCGTCTATGTTCATGGTTCGTGGCGTGATCCTCTATTGGGCGTCTCCGAAATGAAGGTGCCTTACTATATTTACCTTACCAAGCGGAAGATCCGTTGGCTCTGGTATCAGTTCCTTGACCAGACTGCTTTGCCTAAGACTATCGTCCGGAATCAGGATGAGATTCAGGCACGGAATGACGCACGGAAGGTGGCGAGCCTTCGTGGCAAATCGGTGTTGGCTCTGGGAGCCGAAACCACAGTAGACCCGTACGAATCTTCGGGTAAGGGTGCCCAGTATTTCCAGGACGCGCTTCACTTCTGCGATATGGAAATGCTTAACGCTGGGTTGATGGGCTTCCTTCAGCTCACGACGGAGCAGTCCTCGGGTCACGGTTCCTATGCGCTTGCTACCACCATGGAGCAAATGTATAACCGCTCCCGGGTGATGATCGCTCTGGACATGGCACGCCAGATCACGAACGAAGTCATCGGCCCTCTGATTGCCTACAACTTCGGTGTGAAGGCGCCTGTTCCGCGTTTCAAGTTCGGGCCACTCTCGAAGGAAAACGACACCGCTGCGCTTGCTGCGTTCCAGCAGATCATGGCCGCAACGAATGCCACGGTTCCTGTTGAGTTCTACAACGAACTGATCGGTCGCGTGGCCGGAATCCTGAACCTCGATGCAGGCAAGGTTGCCAAGGACATCGAGGTCAACGGCTCTCCGCAGCAGACTTCGCTTCAGCAGCTGCAAATTGCGGTCGAAAACTCTCAGCAGATGCTTGAGAATGCTAAGAGCGCTAACGCGGCGACTCCAGGGATGGGGCCTACCGGTAAGCCTCCCTCGCCTTCCTCCCCGCAGGCGCCAAAGGGGGCCCCAACGCAGGGGCTTCCTCCGCGTCCTAGTGGCCAGCCGACTTCCGTTGCGGCTCGGGCACAGCAGCAGGGCAAGCCCGGAAACGTTGAGAGCGGGCGACCCGCGCAACCGACTACGGCTGGCACTCGGCCTTTCGGAACCAACTCCGTAGCGAACCCATCGCGCGAGAAGAATAAGAAGTACGGTAAGTGACGTGGAGACCTGGATTCGGCGTCTTCACCTCCTCTGTCTGGCGTTCTGGACTCTTATAACTCCCATTGCAATCATCTTTTGGGCTAACTCAGTCCTGTTTGTGATTATCTGTTCGCTTTTTGCCAATATCTATGCGTCCATGGCTGCGTACCAGGGCGCCAGAACTGAAAAGAAGCAAGAAGAAGATGCCAATTCCTAAGCTTAACCGGATTCCGCATTTTGATGAGCGATCTCGTGAATACGGAATCCGACAGCTCATCGGTCCAACCCCTCGGTACAAGAGGATTTGGGCTACGCGTCCAGATGCTTTGGACCAGGGCCAGGAAGGTGCGTGTACTGGTTTTGCGTCGGCCGGTTTTCTGGCGGCTGCCCCGCAGAAGTGGAAGACCGATGCGGAAATGGCAGAGCGAATCTTCAAGGGAGCAATCCAGATTGACAAGCTTGAAGGACGCGACTTCGGAGGAGAAGGCGCGACCGTTCTGGCGGCGATGAAGGCATGTCAGGAGTTCAGTTACTTTGACAGCTACGCATGGTGCTTTGGTATTGACGACGTCTGCGACACCATTGTTCGTCGCGGGCCAGTCGTGCTCGGTATCGACTGGTACAACGATATGGAATCACCAGACGAACGGGGTCTCCTTCACGTCGGTGGAGCCGTCGCAGGAGGCCACTGCATTTTGGCCAATGGATACTGGCCAGGCCATCCGGATTTCGGAGACGTAGTCGTCCTAACGAATTCGTGGGGCAATGACTGGGGTTTGCGTGGTCGTTGTTATATTCGGTTTGACGATCTTAGGGATCTGCTTCGAAACAACGGTGAAGCGGTTCATCCTCACAGTGTCCGACAGACTTGGTCATCCGTTCCGACGGGTGGCGAAGGTGCATCCCATACGTTGGATGCATAACAATTTCACACTAGATTTAATCATAAAAGAGCACTGGAGGAGGTGGAATGGCCGCAGGTAGTATGGCTAAAGCCTCAACACATGAGAAGGTGGGTACTCGTCCACTTTGGAAATCTAAGACAGGTGAGCAGCTTCCGGCTTATATTCAGCATGTAGCTAATGAGCTGATTAAGTCTGGTCATTCTGAGAGCAATGCAATCCAGATGGCCATTGGAATTATTAAGAACTGGGCTCATGGTCATCCGTCGGGTGGCGAAAAGGGTGTGCAAGCAACTACAGTTGCGGCTGCACGAAAAGCTCTTGCGGAGTGGGAAGCTCTGAAGGCCCGACACTCTGGAGGTAAGAAATAATGGTAGTCCATACCGGAAATGTACCAGCATCACAACGTGGTAAACCAAATAAGAATGGTTCAAGCTGGGTCACGGTTCGGCACGGCGGAGATGGGCACGGGAAAATGGTTACGACTCCAAAGCACACTCAGCACGACGATGGCGACCCGGAAGACGCTCGTGACCACGGTGCCGATGAGGCTACCGAGGACACCAGTAAGAACAAGCTTCCGGACTACGTGAACAACATTGCCGACCACCTGAAGGCAAACCATGGTCTGACTCACACTCACGCTACCCGAGTGGCGGCCGGAATCACGGCTCTGCACGCTCAGGGACATGCGGCTGTGAGTGAGGCACAGCAGAAGGCGGCTGTGGAAGCTCACGGCCACATGCGGAAGCTCGTTAAGGGCCACGGAAGTGTGAAGCACGCCTCACTTGGCACGAAGTCTAAGAAGCCGGATCAGATGGTTAAGCCTCCGGCTAAGGTGCCTGGCAAGTAACGTGTAGTCTGGTAGGCATAGTGCTTTGGAGCAATTATGACTGTAATTCTCGGTCCGGTTCTTGCCGGTACCGAAACCCGTAAGGTCACTGACAAGGCAACTGGTCGGACGTTTTACCGGAAGCAGATCCTTCCCGAGGGCAAGTTCGATTATAAGGGTACCGAACTTGATCTCGGAGCGGAGAAGCTTCAGACCTACGTCCAGTCCTTCAAGGAAGGTGCCTTTGACGAGGTGCCTTTCCAGTTCGGCGGCTCTGAAAGCGAGCACAACAACGACCCTATGCGTAGGGGCGGAACGCTTGCGCACATGGAGCACGTCCCTGGTAAGGGTGTTTTTGGATACTTCGATTTCTCGAAGGACCCACAGTCCGCTCAGTATGTCGAGAAGTACCCCCGTTTTGGCGTTTCTCCACGTATCGAGCTGGGCATTAAGCGTGCTGATGGCAAGTCCTTCGAGGGCGCAATTCAGCATGTGTGTGGAACGCTGGTTCCGCGAATCAACGGTATGGACCCTTGGGAAAAGGTAGAGCTTTCCAACGGTGCCAACACCGAGGATGAGGTTATCAACCTTTCTACCGGGGTTTTCGAGGACGAGAAGGTCATCGACCCCGGTTTTGATTTTATTGACGACAGGCCAGTTGGAGAGACGAAGATGCCTGAGCTTTCGCAGGAGCAGCTTGACGCTCTGGACTCGTTCATGGAAGAGCGCAAGCTGATTGAGGAGCTTGCCTCGGACCCCGTGGTCCTCTCGCTCGGCGAGAAGGCGACCTCGCCAGCTCCACAGGTGCAGCAGGTTGCGCCCGTGGATGAGGTTGCCCGTAAGGCCGTTGAGGACATGCGCCGTGAGATGGCTCGTGAGAAGTGGGAGGCGAAGAAGGAGGTCCTTCTCTCGCAGGGTGTCCCACCCGCGGCTATCGCGATGGCTGAGCCTGTCATGCTTCAGCCTGAGGACAATGCGATTGAGCTTTCCTCCGGTGGTAAGACCACCGACAAGGAGCGGATGCTTGGGCTGCTCGACTCGATGAAGGGCACTGTTGACCTCTCTAACGAGGTTGGTCACCAGGTTGGCGCTCTTGGGTCTGAGGAGAAGGAGGACCTGAATGGTTGGATTGATTTCCTCGGCCTTGGGTCCTCTCAGGTCCAGATGCCCCAGTAAGTTTGTAATTTAGAAGCTAGTTAGAGAGGTCAAAAATGAGCGGTATTAAGCCCGTTCTTGAGTTTGGCCCACTGACGTTCTCGGCTAACGTGAACATCAATGGTGGCCAGCTTGTTGAGCCAGATGCGGGAAAGCCAGGTTTCATTAAGCCTGCTACTGCGGGAACCACTCACTGTCTCGGTGTGGCGGTCGGTGATGCTGCCGGTCTGCCGACTCCGAATCAGAATGGTACCGATGCGTGGGGCAACCCTACGTACATGGCGCAGCTTCCTCCCAATGAGGTTGCGGTTGGCGTTCACGGTGTGTTTCGGCTGTTGGCTAGTGGTGCTATCGCCTTCGGTGATTACGTCATCACTGGCGCAAATGGTGTCGTGGTTTCGGGTGGCGCTACTCCGAACCCACTTCAGGTTGTCGGTCGCTGCGTTGATCCGGCGGGTATCGCGGATGGTGCTCGTGGCAAGGTCCTCCTCTTTGGTGTGGGTGCGTAATGGTTAACCCGATTACGATTGGTACCAGCTACGATGGTCCCAAGTGGACTGTTAACCAGCTGGTTAAGAATCCGGTTCGCGTTCCGAACCTCGTCCGGCAGATGATTCACGACTCGGTCCTTGCGGATTGGGTTCTGCGGAAGGGTCCGACCGCTGTCGGTGGCGCAGTTGCGTACGAGCAGCAGATTGCTCTCTACGCTAACAATGGCGCTGAGATCGTCGCCGAGTTCGGCGAAATCCCGATGACCGACTCGCCAGTGACGCTGCCTGTTACGGCTGCGACCACGAAGCGCGGTCTCGGTTTCAAGATCTCCAAGGAGATGGAGACCCGCAACGATGTGGGTCGCGTCGCCGACGAGCTGAAGATGGTTCGTGATGCGTTTACGATCACCTGGGACAAGGTGTTCATCAACGCGGTCACGCAGAACCCCAATATCCTTACGATGGTTCCGTCCAACCTTGCTTCCGGCGGTTGGCTCGGCACGGGTCCCACTGCTGGTATCCGTAAGGACATTGCGAACGCGATTTACACCATTCAGTCCCAGCAGCCTGCTGGTGCGCAGAACATGGACCGGCTTAACTACCAGCCGGACACCCTGATTATTCACCCCTCGACCGCTGCCGGTTTCATCGACAGCGACGAGGTCAACAGTGTGTTCGTGGGTTCGCCTCTGGCGAGTCAGCAGCTCCGGTACACCGGCCTTATGCCTCGCAAGTTCATGACTCTGGATGTCATGACCTCGTGGCGGCTCTCGCCTAACTGGGCGATCATTTGTCAGCGGAACACGATGGGCTTTATCTCTGACGAGTGGCCTCTCGATGTGACCCCGCTGCGGTACAACGAGGACAACCAGTCGTACCGTTCGAACATCACCCGCCGTTCGCTGGTCGCGATTGACAACCCGAAGAGCATCATTCTGCTGAATGGTATTCAGGGTACGTCGGTTGACCCGTCGACCTACGCTCTCTGAGGGAGGGAATAGAAATGGCTGAGTATCGACTGCTTGCGGATTCATGGGTCCGACTCGACCCAGATTCGCTGGACACCCCACGGCCTCGGTCGCACCGTTACACCCGTGGTGATGTGGTCCCGAATCTCCTTCCGGAGGAGATTGACTACCTCACTCAGGGTGCGCGTCCTCACCTTGTGGAGAAGGGTTCGGATGCGGACCCGTGGAAGGACGAGGATGCCGACAAGTCGGCCAGTGAGCCACAGAGCAAGGCTAGGGGGGTCGCGGGGGACGACTCGTCCGCCCGTGCTCAGACGTCTAAGTAATTTCTGAACGGGTAGGAGATACAAGATGGCTTACTCAAAGGTTGAGGACGTTCGGGCAGTATTGACTGGGGCTCGTGGTGATGCTGAGTCGCTGACCCCGAATGTTCTGGACGATGACCAGATTGAGTTTGCCATTTCAAACGCGGATGAGCAGATTAATGCAGCTCTGCGTAAGCGGTATGTATTGCCTATTGCGGTGGAGGGGGTGGCACTGACAGATGTGTCGGTGCCACCTCTTTTGCACAACCTGTCTGTAGATATCGCTGTCTATCTCACTACTCTTACCTACCGGAGTGGACGTGAATTCCAGTCCACTCTGGACTCGTCAATTCAGCGGTACCAACGGGCATTGTCCTTGCTTACCGGTATTGGCAATGGGACTGTTGAGGTTCCGGTAGACGAGCTGGGTAGTTCAGGGATGGAAGACGGGACCGTTTACAATCAGTACGGCGGTCCTCTCTTCCCGTCTGCTCCGATCTTTAACACTTCCGAAGGTGTCATTCCTCCCATGTGGGTGTGGCGGTAATGGCTGGTACATTCGGTGAGAGAATTGCACTGCTTCGGGATTCCATCGGAGCAGGACATATCACTGCGCATTGCGTGGTTGACCAGGCTTACGCACAAAACCAGCACGAGACGCTAACGTTCCATCATCCTCGTGGTGGACGTGCGGAATACCTTAGGGCACCCATGTTGGAAAACATGGTGATTCTCATGCAAGAAATTGCGAACAAGGTGCTCGATGATGAGGGCCTTGGGCTTGAACGTGCTATGATCGACACGGCTGAGAAATTTGCTCAGTTCGTTTTCGATAATGCACCTAAGGAAATTGGCGAATTGGACGGGTCTGGTCACCCATTCGTGACTCGGAATGGGACAGTCATTTACGATCGTCCTCCGATTTACGGCCGTCGACCTGAGGGGTTGCCACACATATGACAATCCCGGGTACGTTTGATATCACAGTTCCACGGCTCAAGGTCCAACACATTATTGACTGGATTGAGCCTCAACTTCAAAGTGGGGCCTTGCTTAGCCCTGGGCGGCTCCCTCCTAATCTCCCACATCGGGCTATCGGAATTATCCCGCAGCCTGGTCGGGGATTCGACATGGAAGGTGCGTTCGATAACCCGGCGTACAACTTCCAGTGTCGTGGTGGTGCTGATAACTTCAGTGACGCTGAGGACATTGCTTACGAAGTTGACTCTGTGATCCTCGCATCACAGACCAACTTTGATATTGCTGAAAATATACACATTGAGAGCATCTACAGAATGATGGGTGCTCCGACTAGTAGTCCAATTACGGACGCACAGAGTCGCTGGACTTTCCAGTGCTCTTACATTTTCCATGTTGGTACGAATTTGTACCAGCCATTTGATTAAATAGTAATTTAATAGGAGTGGATATGGCTATGGGTCCAGATCCAGAGTCGAATTCGGCTTGGGCGCGCGGAGCGTCGGACACCGATTCCGAGTCGGCGGCCACGGATGCAAACGTTGCTTCTACTAACGACGTTGCGCCTGCGGATGCTTCGGTTGAGGATGCCCCTACCGATTCTGGCAAGGTTGAGGTCAAGACTGCTTGGCCGTCTGGTGATTTCGTTGTTGAGGACGTCCCGACTGTCACTCGTGATGGTGTGGAGCTGACTCGCGAGCAGGCTGACAAGGTTGAGAAGCTTGCGGAGCAGTGCGGCGTTCGAGTTGTTGTCGGGGGTAAGTAAAAATGGCTGTTGGGCCGGGTCCCTCTCCTCGTTATGAGAGCGCAAATGTTGTCCGTGGTCCTGCTGCGGTGTGGTATCAGGGCTACAGCCCTACTATTTCGCTTCCAGACAACACTCTGGATCTCGGTGGGGATTGGAAAGACGCTACTAAGGGAGACCCGCTTTGGACGCCAATTGGCGCTACTCAGTCGGGTGTAACTCTTAACTGGTCTCGCAAGACGACTGATATTACTATTGAGGAGCAGAGCAACGCGGTTGACGTTGCTACTGACTCTCTTGACCCGACGATTGACACCACGCTTTCAGAGGATACTCTGGAGACGATGCTTCTGGCTTACGGTGGCGGTGTTATCAACACTGTCGCGCCTTCGGCCACGGAGCCTGGCTATCGGGAAATCAAGTTCACTGAGGAGCTTGACCACCTGACGCTCGGTGTCGAGGGTATCAATAACAAGTCGTACTGGCGGCGCATTCTGTGGCAGGACGTTCTGTCTGTCGCTACGGTGAAGACGGATTACACCCGCTCTAAGACTCAGCGAGTCTACGCGGTGTCCTTCCGACTTCTGTCTCCGATCACCGATATGGTGGTTCGGGAGATGAATCTCCCTAAGACTTCCTGATTTAGGAAGTTTCCTGCTATCACCCTTTAGGGTGGGGACGGTAAGGCAATGCCTAAGTTTGATGTAAATTCAATCGGAGGGTCGCTTGAGTATGACTTCTCCGATCCTCAGTGGTTGGGTCCGGGTGATGGTCACAAGGGCTTTATCCCGGAGCCTTCCCGCCAGCTCGTGAACGACTTCCTGAAGAATATTCAGGCTAAGTTCAAGGAAATGGGTCTGGTCGGGCAGGATGCGTCGGATTCGGCTACCGCGCAGCAGGTTGCTAGCACGCTGAGCAACGTTGATGACGAGTCGACGTATGAGCGAATTGCTGAAGAGATCACGGTTGAGGTCGCGAAGCTCTGTGGCGGTTCCCCCTCGCTAGAGGTACTTCAGAAGTTGCCTTACCGTCCTTTCATGGGTTTTGTTGGTTACGTCATGGGTAATCTTCTTAACCCGGAAGCTGGTCGGCCCGATACGACGAACTCACCGAGTCGCCTGACCAGCGTCTAGAGTGGTTTCGGGCCAGGTTCTACCTCCACTTTTCAATTGATGAGTGGAACGCTCTGCCCTGGTGGCAGCAGTGGGTCTATATGGAAGAACTCAACGCTCATTTGAGACGGGAATCAGGAGAGGAAGATGACGGTCTAGAGGACCGTGATATCCTGGATCTGCCCGGAATGAATAGCGTTGAGAAAGTCAGTGACACCCCTGACATTGATGAGATGGCCTGGGGATAACTGAATAGGGATCGGGGTCCAGAGTGGCTTTTGATGCAGGATCAATCGAAGGTACTCTGGACCTCGATCTCAATCCGTTTACGGTAGCTCTGGATGAAGCTACTGCACGGGCAGATGAGTTCGACGGTAAGACTTTCACCGCAAAGCTTGACCTTGACTCGCGTGGCGTCTCCGCTGAGTTGGACAAGCTGAAGGCACAGCTTGACGAATTCGCACGTAAGGCGGCTACCGCTACTGCGAAGGTCAATGTAGAACGTAAAGAGTTTGATACTCTTCTTTTCGACCTGAGAATCTTCTCGGTGCGATCCTACTCTACCAAGGTCAAGGTGGATTCTCTTGCGGCTAAGGCTGAACTTGACCTTCTGAGGTTAAAGCTAGACGAGACAGCTCGAACCCGTATCGCTACTATCTTCGTTAGTAGCCCGGGTAGTGGTGAAGCCGAAGGCTCATTGAGTCGCATCCAAATGATAGCTGGTGCGATCATCATTTTGGCGCCTATGATATCCGCTGCGTTGATCGGCATCATAGGTGCCGTCGGAATGCTCGCTTCTGCATTCGTCGTCGCCGGTGTGGGTGTCGGCGCGTTCGCCATTGCGGCTGTCCCTGCCTTTGAAGAGATTTCCAAGGCAGTTAAGAAGGGTCAAGAGGGGATTGACGCCCTGCCTCCGTCTCTGCGTGGGGCGGCTCAGGCATTCAAAGGGCTGAAGGATGAAGTAAAGACGCTTCAGGAGATCGGCTCTGGCGTCGTCGGCCAGACAATGGCTGCCGGTTTCAACCTGCTGACGTCCATCCTGAAGACGCTTGAACCTCTGATGAAGCCGGTATCTGCCGCGCTTACTCAGATGTTCGGCATTTTTCAGGAATTCTTTGGTTCCTCCATATGGGGGAACTTCATTTCCATGGTCGGGCAGCAGATTGGTCCGGTCCTTAGGGACTTTGCCACCATCGGCGTTTCTCTAATCAAGACTGTTATCGGAATCACTGATGCTTTTATGAAGCTCGGTGGTCCGATCATGGATCAGCTTGTCAAGATGTTCCAGGATCTTGCTACCTGGGCAAGTAACCTAGGAACTGATCCTAACTTTAAACGGTTCATTGATCTGGCAGTTCAATCTTTGCCACGCGTCATTGAGTTCGTAACTCAGCTTGTCACGTTCATTATGCATCTTGCTATGGGACTTGCCCCTCTTGGTAACTTGATGATGGACGTGGTTAACTGGTGCCTGAAGCTAGTTAACTCTATTCCGCCCGATTGGATGGGCGCTATTGTACTTGGTATTACGGCTATCGTGGTTGCTATATCCGGCTTCGGCGGGCCAATCATGCTCGTAGTTGTAACCATCATGGCGGTCGTCGCTGCATTCCAGGCAGCCTATGATAAAATCGGTTGGTTCCATAAAGCAGTAGATGCTGTAGTTGATTTCTTTACACACTTCGGCGATCGTATGCGTGAGTTCGGTGACTACATTGTTACCGGATGGAACGATATGATCAATCAGATCTCGACTGCGTGGACAGGTCTGTGGACTTCCGTTGGCGATTTCTTTAGCAATATCTGGCAGTCTATCGTTTCGTTCTTCGAAGATCGAACCAATGCGTTTAAGCAAACTTGGGTAGATGCCTGGAATTCTGTAGTTAGTTTCTTCCAGGATCGTTGGAATGCAGCACGTGATTCGGCGATTGCAATTTGGCAGGCAATCTCTGATTTCTTCACGTCAATCTGGAATGGCATTTCCTCTGTAGCTACTACAGTTTGGAATGCCATCACTGATTACTTCCAGCGTTTGTTCCAGGCGCATCATGAGCTGATCACTCAGGTCTGGACTGCAATCTCGAATTTCTTCTCTACAATCTGGAACGCGATTTCGAGCACTGCTCAAACTGTCTGGAATGCGATCTCTAGTTTCTTTGCGGATCGTTGGGCTGCCTTCTCTACAAGCTGGACGAATCTCTGGACGACGATCTCGAATTTCTTCCAGACTATTTGGAATGCGATTTCGTCTACAGCTCAGAGTATTTGGAATGCTATTGCTGCATTCTTTACTGAGCGTTGGAATGTTTTCAGCGCTAACTGGTCGAATTTGTGGAATACGGTTTCACAATTCTTCACAACGATCTGGAATAACATTTCCTCGACTGCACAGTCGATCTGGAATGCTATTGCTTCATTCTTCACGAATGCCTGGAACGTACTTTCCAACGCCTGGAATACTGTCTGGAATGCCATCTCGACGTTCTTTACGAATATCTGGAATGGTATTAAGGGGCAAGCTACTACGCTTTGGAATGCAATCTCTAGCTTCTTCACAGGAGCCTGGGATGCGATTTCCACTAAGTGGAATCAAATTTGGCAGGGAATCTCTGATTTCTTCGGTCGAGTCTGGGAAGGAATCAAGACTACTGCTTCTAGTGTTTGGGATGGAATCACGGGAGCAGTTCGAACTGGAGTCAACAACGTCATCGGAGTTATCAATACTCTGAAGAATGGCCTTAACGTTGTACTGAAGTTCTTGCTCATTCCAGTGATTCCAGACATTCCCGGTTTTGCTACCGGTGGTGTGCTTCCTGACGAAGTACAGATGCTTGCCGGTGGTGGATCTGTCGGAGCTGGCTTTAAGACGAATGGACCTAGGGCCATCGTCGGAGAAGGCAACCCTCGCTATCCAGAGTACGTCATTCCTACAGATCCGCAACACCGATCGAACGCGGTTGCTCTACACCAGGAAGCCGGTACTCAGTTGCTGGCTGGAGGTGGCGTAGTCGGTGGTGGAGGCTACAACCCATACGGCGGTGGTGGTGGATCATCGTCGGTTGCGGCGCAGACTCAGACGGCACAGAAACAGGGTCTCTCGACTGACCCACTCGGTGACGTTACTGGGGCTATCAGTTCAGCTATGAAAGCCTTTGCTGCTGGTCCTATCGGCGAAATTGGTAAGGCAGTTGCCACCAAAATCGGTGATGCCGTTAAGAAGAAGATTACTGATGCCCTTGCGGCGGCGGCGGCGGCAATCATCGGTGGTAGCCCTGGTGGTGGAGCGGCACAGTGGGCACCGGTCATCCTGCGGGTCCTCGCGGAACTTGGTCAGCCTGCCTCTCTGCTGGCCGCAGTTGAGCGACGAATCAACTTCGAGTCGGGTGGTAACCCGAACGCCATTAACCTGACCGACTCCAACGCTCGGGCAGGGCACCCCTCGCAGGGTCTCATGCAGACGATTCCGTCAACGTTTGCGGCGTATGCTGGTCCGTATGTCGGCTTGGGAATTACAAACCCACTTGCCAACATTTACGCTGGTCTTAACTATGCGTTGCACCGCTACGGATCGATTGCTGCGATTGACCCGCTGAACCGTCCTTCGGGTTATGACTCGGGTGGACTTCTCATGCCAGGAATGACACTGGCAATCAACAAGACTAGGAAGCCAGAGCGAATCCTCGATGCAGACCAGACAGCTAAGTTTGATAGCATGGTGGCTGGCACCGTTAACGGTGTAAGCAATGACGACGTCGTTTCTAAGTTGGATGATATCGCCAATATCCTACTGCGTACTGGCACTGGTGCGACCGTGAATGTTCACGACCAATCCGGTGATCCAGTGGAAACGGCCCGTCGCACCGCTTTGGCTCTGCGATTGGGATAAGTAATGGCTACTGACCAGAGGGAACGGCAGATTGCCGATTCTCAGTTCGGCGGGGGCGCTACAACTTGGGCTCCCGCCACGTGGTACCTCGGCCTTTCCACAACCATTCCTAACGAAGATGGTTCGAACTTTACTGAGCCTGTTGGTGGAGCCTACGCGCGAGTCGCAGTAGTGAATAACACTACCAACTTCCCGGCTGCGGCAACTTCTAGTGGTGTCACCACGAAGACTAATGGTGCGGCGTTTACATTTGCCAACCCAACCGCTAACTGGGGTCAGATCCTCTATTACGGCTGGTTCACGGCTGCTAGTGGTGGTGTCCCTGAGTACACAAATGCTCTAGACACTCCTGTCACTGTAAACAACGGTAACACTCCTGTTCAGTTCGCTACGGGACAGCTCGTGACGGCATGGGATTAGCCCATGACCACTACTATCCAGTTAGTACAGAACGCTTACAACTCGGTTTGCCGATACCAAACTAAGAGTTGTCAGGCGACTTTTGAGGACCCGACGCTTCCAGGTTCTCTGGTGATTGCTACTGCCGTTATCGGCGGTGGAGCTTGCGACGTACAGATTTCAGATCCAGGTTTTGTTCTGGTGCGGTCGACCGCATATGGCCGAGTCCACCTTTACATGTGGTATTACCAGAACGCTCCGACGATGAACTCGATTACGGTCTCTGCACGTGATGACCGTTCCATTCAGCTTCGAGTTATGGAATACAGCGGTGCGTCTCAGTCCAATGCATTGGATCAGGTTGTCGTTCGTACGTCCTATTCCAATAGGTGTGACTCGGGTCAGACCGGTATTACGGTGCAGGCTGACGAGATTGTCGTTGCCTGTGTCGCGAATGCGTACACCGGCTGCACGCAGAGTGGCTTCTCGGGCGGCTTGGTTCGACTATTCGAAGCCCTGAGTCCATACTCCTATGCAAATAGAATCTATAACGACGACTCAGATCGAACAAGGTGGACTCACCACCACCTAATCGCATCCATCCGTACGTACTTCAACATTTCCTGTTGGTTGTCTTCGTATCGTGACTGGATTGCGATTGTCGCCACTTTTCGTGGAGGCTCGTCCGGACCTAAGCAGCTTACTTCTAAGGCTGGAACTGCAACCACTCAGACGGGTGGTAAGTCTACCGGTATTCTGACGGCGTTTGGCCCGCTTCAGAGTAAAGCCAATCCGGCGGTCACGAAATGTGGTAGTGGACAGCAGGCAACCATCCTGCCATTCAACTATCAGTATTGGATTGGGCCAAACCGCTTCCTCATCGGTTCCGGCACTCAGTTCCACGTCCAGGGGACCTCGGGGCTCGGCGGCCACTCAGTGCGCACGAGCGACCAGGATTTCCCCCGGGCCGACGGATCGCTCCGAGGCGTCGACCTCGGGTCTGCACGCGTTGTTACTTTTGAGATGAACGTGGGCAAGGGCCGGGACGTCGTTGAGCTGAACATGAACCTGCTGTACCGAGCACTCGTCCCCCAGCGGAATGAGGACTGGCAGCTTGTTTGGCGACACCCTGACGACGTTGCCAGGATGATGTACGTTCGGCCTACTGATTTGGTACGTGAGCGAAACAATAAGCAAATCACGTTCGCTAATCAGAAGTTCGCCCTGCGAGCTGCGGACCCCCGTCACTATTCCGCAGTGCCTCATCACATCATCATCCCGAACTCTCCAGTGTCGGGAGTACCTAACCTCGTCAACATCACTAACGTTGGCAATATCGCTGCGTACCCTGTGATTACGGTCTACGGACCTACGTCGGGTCCGACCGTTAGCCGTGTAACCCTGACGAATATCACGTCTCAGGTCGCCTTTGACGTGTCGTTGAACATTCCTAAGGGATCTACGCTGGTCGGGGATATGCAGTCTCGAATCACTGGTGCACCTCGGTCAGTGATTACTCTGGACGGTCAGTCCAAGTATGGTGCGTGGGCACTCCCGCGTGAACCATTCCGTATCGACGCTGACCCGACAGGCCAAGAGGGTTACAACCAGATTTATCTTCAGACTGTGCCTGCCGGGGCTCCGGTTCTGTGCACGTTGGACTACCGCGATACTTGGGCAGGTTAAAATGGCTTCTGCATTGTACTCTAAGGGTCGCGAGGGTTTCCTCGACGGTTCTATTGACTGGAATACTGGGACCATTAAGGTCTCGCTTCTGCGAGGCTACACCTTTAATGATGCTCACCAGTTCCTTTCGGACATCACTTCCTCTGGTGCGACCATCGTTGCCACTCAGACGCTCACCACTCCTTCTGTAACGGGCGGTGTAGCCAACGCTGACCCTGTTACATTCACCTCGGTCCCGACTGGTACTGCGTGCTCTTGTTACATTCTTTACCAGTCGTCTGCTCCGTCTGGTGGTGCTGATTTGGCTACCACTTCTCAGCGCCTTATTGCCTACATCGATGATGCTACTGGACTTCCCGTGACTCCTAACGGTGGTAACATCAACATCGCGTGGGACTCTGGAGTTAACAAGATCTTCAAGCTGTAGCCTTCCCTTCCCCCTTTACTTAGGAGGAAAGGGTGGCACCTACTCTAGTTGGCGATCAGCTTGTCTCTGTTGATACTTCATACAGTAGTGCAAGCTGTGTGTCATCTTCATTCACTCCCAGTGTCGGTGAAGTCCTTGTTGTCTTCGCTACTACTGAGAATGAGTCCGTAACGATTGGTTCGGTAACGTCATCCTCTGGGTTGACGTTTACGCTACGTCTCGACATTAACGTATCGGGTGCTTCTCCGATGCGTATTTGGACCGCAGTTGTCGACTCCGCTCATGCGGTTGCACAGACAATTACGGTCCCGTTCTCTGGTGGCGGTTCCACTTCATACTCGTATCACAGTATGTGGTACCAGCGTTGGGGTGCTGCGACAATTGCAACGACACCCGCAATTGCCTCTGCTACTAAGCAGAGCACTCCGAATATCTCACTGACGACAGCTCGCAACGATTCCATCATTGCGTGGGTAAGCTGTGACTATAACGGTGTTACTCCACCTACGACAATTACGTATCGTGGTGCCGGAACCACCGAGATTCGTCGTGACTACAAGTCTTCTCACTATGTAGTTGATTGTTGTACGCAGGTTGCGGCTGTCGCCGGTGCGTATACGGTCGGTGCCACGAATCCAACGAGCCAGCTTTCCACCGTTGCTGCGATTGAGATTCAGTCTGGTACTCAGACGATCGCACATCACGGTCTCCCTAGTGCTAACGCATTTGGTAAGGCTGTTGTCATCCATGATGATAAGACTCTTTCTCATCATGGGATTCCTAGTGCAGTAGCAATCGGGCATGGCACGGTAACTACCGGTCCGGTCACGCTTCAGCACTCCGGATTGGGTCCTAAGCCTGGTGAGCCTGATGCTTTCGGCATCGCCACCATCCTTATGGGTTTCATGACCCGACCCACCGGGATTCCGTCTGCACTCAACTTCGGTCAAGCAACGGTTACTCCGGGTCCCGTTACTCTTCAGGGTAAGGGACTTGCTAGTAAAGAAGCGTTCGGTCGTCACAAGGTTATTCGTATTGTCACGGCCGTTCCTTCTGCACTTATCCCGAAGGAAGGCACCGCAGCAGTTTATGAGCTGGTCTGTGTGGCGCGCGTACCACAGCAGAACGGCCCACCGACCTTCATCGAGATTGACCCGCTTCAGTTCGACGGCTTGGCCTACACCCAAACCTTGAATAAGCCTTCACAGTTGAACGTCGGTGTCCAGGTTTCGTCGCTGACTGAGCCGATTGTGCAGCGTCTTCGGAATCTTTCAACTCAGGGTACTGAGTTGTGGCTGTACCGAAATGGTCGTCTGGTATTCGCAGGTCCGTGGATCACTGGGCAGATCCAGAATCAGTCTCTTACCATCAACGCAAAGTCTCTCGAAGCTTACTTTGACATGATGGTAGTTGTCGCTGATTTGACGTTCAAGCAAATCGATCAGTTTATGATTGGTAAGCAGCTAATCGACCAGTGGCAGAATCTTACCTTCGGTAACTTTGGGATTGATACTACATCAATCTCCAACTCTGGTGTTCTGCGTGACGCTACGTATCTGAAGTCTGAGCTGAACTACGTTAGCAAGCTCTTGTTTAACCTCTCGCAGCTTCAGAACGGTTTTGACTACTGGATTGACCCAACCACCCGAGAATTGAACATGTCGTATCCATTGCGGGGTGTGGATAGGTCTACGGGTGAAGGTGCTATTGTCTTCGATGAGCGCAACGTTACCAACACAAATCTGTTGGTTTCGGTTGCACCTCAGGACGTGGCATCGGATGCGTACGGAACCGGTACGTCGACTGGTGGAACCAACGGAGGTATTTACTCCTCTGCGTTCAATACTCAGCTACAGGCTACGTACGGTCGCTCAGCAATTGTACAGAATTTCGATGGAGTTTCGGTCCAGGCTACCCTTGACTCTTACACGAAGGCACTAGTCGATGCACGTGGTGATGTGCTTTGGGTTCCTGGTCCGGACGCTCTTGTGACTCCAGACTCTGACTTGTCGATGTACGATATCGGCGACACAGTCTCGTACACTCTGCATGAGCAGCTTGGGATTTCTGGTGCCTATCGAATCCGTCAGCGTCAGGTAAAGGTGGAGGCTTCCGGTAAGGAACTTGTTACTCCACAATTTGCCTAGTAGCTAGTAGGTAGAAAAGAGGTGAAATAGAATGGCAGACGATAGGCCGCTTGAAGATCCTACTTCGTCGATCGCAGCATTGCAGCAGCAGGTTGACGACATGAATACAACTCTTCAGTCTCGGACTGCACGAATGCCGACTGGATTTATTCAGCCATGGATCGGAACAATTGCTCCGACTAACTCTGTACTTATGCAGGGTCAGGCACTTTCCAGAACTACCTATGCGGTGTTGTGGCAGTGGGTACAGGATCAGTCCATTGTCGGCGCTAATCTACCTTTCGGAGTTGGTGACGGAAATACTACTTTCACCGTTCCTGATCTTAGGGATCGTTTTATTATGGGAGCCTCGGCCACGCAGGCAATCGGCACACTCTTTGGAACGAATGCGTTCCCGCAACATGCACATGGATTCGGATCGTTAGCGACTGGCAGCGATAGCCACAAGCACGACCACACATCTACGCACACGCATGGTATTCCTGCCGATGGTGGAAACCACGCTTTCCACAACGCTGGTGCTGATACTATCGCGTCTGCTCTGCCAGGCTACCAAGACTTCTTCCACTCCGTCGCATCTAGCACGGGAGCGGGAAACCCTGGTCACGCTCACAGTAATAACACTACAAGTGATGGTGTATATACACACACCACAGACAGTCACAACCACACGATGAGTGGCTCTACCGACAACGGTCCGGGCACCGGCACCACGGTTGACAATCGACCATCCTCAATCGCACTCAACTGGATTCTTTGGACGTGACATGGTAAATCCTGAAATTACCGATGAAATCCGTCAGAAGGTTTATGACGATGACTGCGACAGGAACGGGCACAATTTCGATTTCAACAACGTAATCGGCCCTACTGACCTTCCTAACCCGAATGATCCTCGTGGCCGGACCAAGATGGTTCTCCGAGCCCAGGACCCGACCCTATTGCCACACATCACGTGCAAGCGGTGTAGTCGGATCTGGATCGTTTTTGACGCGAATGGGCGCAATTATGATGAAGCGCTCACTGAACTTCAGAAGCGGATTGGAACTGACATCCATCCCAAGAAGCTAGCACCACTTGCGCAATGGGGAGTGGAACCGGCCCATAGTCACGAGGAAAGGACGAACACGATGGGACCTGACCCGGTGTGAGATACTAGAGGCATGGTCACGTAAATGTGATTGGTAGGTGCGGACCATGCCTCTATTCAGAGTCTGTCAAAAGTGTAAGATAAAGCTAAACCTTAACGAGTTCGACACTTCGCAGGATATTTGGTGTCGAGCTTGCGCTTTGACGGATAAGAGAATCATCGAGAAGTTCGATGAAATGGTGTCATCTCCAGTTACAGAACTGCGTACCTTAGCAGAGTATTGTAAAGAATGGTACGTACTATGAACTGGGATTTGTGGTTGTCTTTCACTAGTCCCACGGGGCCCTCGACTCCGTGGGCTTCTACAGAACTAACTATTCTGGATGCTCTCCGGATCGGATATATCGCGCACGTCGTCTTTATGTGTTTACTCAGTGCTGCTGTAGTGAATAAGTGTGAAACACTTGGGCAGAAGCTAAGAATGCTTTTCCTGCTCGGGTGGTGCATCTTGGGAGCAGTTGCTGAACTGGGCCATTTCGGTGACTTCGTTAATTGGATCTTCATCGTAAAGTGGCTGCTAGCTCTCGGGGGCTCCTGGAGCTACTGGTCCTTTATTAAGTACGAATCTCCCTCCAAATACTCCCTGGCCCCTCTATCTTTTAAGAATCCGGAGCGGCCAGATGTACCGCGTATTTAAGTTCCAACACTCTATCGAAAGAATCGGTAGGCGTGGAATAATCCTGATTATTACAGGATTAATATGGTTGCTCTACGGTATTGCTATTTTTAACCGGCCGAACTCTGACCGTTTTTCTTCTCCAGATCACCCAGAACCTATCTACGTTTTCAATCTCCTACAGAATCACTGGATGGGGATTCTGTGGGGTGTCTGCGGTGTGATCGCTACATTTTGTGGAGTCCTGAGGTCGCGACGCTCTGTCCACCCACGTGACGGAATTGGGTTCAACGCAATCCTCATTCCGTCGATCATGTGGGCACTGCTTTTTCTTTGGTCTGAAATCATTTACTTTTTTACAGGCGGTGACTACGGGAATTCAGGTGCCATCTTCGGCTTCCTGGTATGGGCACTAGTAACAGCATTCATCCTTATTATCGCTGGGTGGCCCGACCCTACGGACCCGAGAGTTGTGATAGTAAGGAAGACTACTGAGTAATGAATGCCTCTGAGTTTGTCTCGCTATCGATTTCCGTTGTCGGTTTTCTAGGTGTTTTAGTAGCTAACCGGTTTACATCGCGGACGGCTAAGTCTGCACAGGAAATCACCGCCGCAGCAGAGTTGGCAAAAGTAGCTCAGTCACGTGACGACGGTTGGCGGTCAGACAATGTTGAGCTGCGCAAAGCACAGTCTGAATATAGGGAGCGCATAGATCATCTAAGTGAGCGTGTAGACTCGCTGGAAGATCAAAACCGTATGTTCTTACGTGAAAAGAATGACATTATCATTTGGGCACGTAAGATTGTAGATTTACTTAAAAATAGTGGAATTCCGTATCCGCCCGCACCTCCAGGGGTTTTAGATACGGACCCGGGTATGCGGAGCCAGCCATGAAGACTTACGCAAAAGCCTTCGTGCACCTAGTTGGGGCAATCCTGGTAGCAGTTCTCCCCCTGCTCACCACGAACAGTCCAATGGGTGCGACTGAATGGATGAATGTTGCACTTGTAGGCATCGGTGCGGCTGTCGTCTGGAATACGACGAACTATCCAGGTTGGCCCTATGGCAAGGTAATTGGCTCTGCCCTCACGACTGCACTTACCGCAGTCAATTCTCTGGTTGAGCAACATGGTCTGACACAAGCAGCCATTATGCAGATTATCTTGGCTGGTGTCGTGACGATTGCTGTTGGCTTTATTCCTAACGACACTTCCCAGCCTGTCGACCAGCGGTCGAATATGAATCCTGAAGGTCGGCACGCGGCCCCAGATCCAAACCCAGAATAGATACTTGACGTCTACACAGACGTGTGCTATACTGTTTAACAGACGCCGGTAGTCGGGTGAAGTTACACACCCTCGGCTACCGGCGTTTTTATGTGCAAGACAAAGGCAAATGCCAACACCACACATAGAATCGAGTCGAGAATGACTCAGTCTCCGGACACCCCCGAAGTACACCCGACAGCGTCAGCAGAGCATCGCGAGACACACCAGATCCACACTTCCGAGATCCGTTCATTCAACGGGTGTCGTCGGCGGTGGGACTGGGCCTATCGTCAGGGCTTCGTCCTAGATCAGGCGCCCAAGCCTCTAGAGCTTGGCATTGCATTCCATATTGGTATGGAGAAGTTCTACGACCCTGAGGCGTGGGACTCCACCAGTAAGGAGGAGAAGGCGAGTCGTGCGGTCGTCGCCTTCACCGAGGAGTGCGAGCGCCAGCGGGCAGCCTTCCTGAAGGCAACTAATCAGGAACGCATCCTCGTTGCCGAAGGTGATGATTACACCGAGAGAATCGATCTCGGGATTGGCATGATTGAGCACTATGCCAACTACATTCACCCGGTAGAGGATGACTGGTTCCGACCCGTCATGACTGAGGTAGCTTTTCAGGTACCTCTTACTGATCCTAGGACGGGTGAGCCTCTTCGTTGTTTCACGCCGGGAACACATGAAGGTGGCTGTGGACAGTTCCATCCTGTAGGTGCTCTAGTCACCTACGATGGCCGTGTGGACATACTGATCGAAGACATCGCCAACGGTGGTTACTTCGTTTGGGATCACAAATCTGCTGCGCAGGTTCAGAAGAGTGACCACCTGATTCAGATGGACCCTCAGGTAGTCGGCTACAGTTGGGCTCTGCGTACTGTGCTGGAGTTGGACATTCGGGGATTCATCTACGCGGAGTACCGCAAGGACTACCCGAAGGCGCCTGCACTCCTGAAGAATACTATCAAGGGTAGGCACTTCAGTACGGACAAGCAGCAGGGTACGAACTTGGCAGTCTTCCTAGAGCATGTGAAGAAGTATGACTTTGACGCATACCAGGATGGATGCTACGATGAGTTCATCGCATGGCTCAAGTCGAAGGACGGGCCGGTTTTCCACCGGCGGTTCCCAATCCTGAAGACACCGTACGAGCTTGACCAGATGGGGTATAATCTTAGTATGGAGGCTTCAGAGATGGTCCGACCGTCTCTGCCGATCTACCCCGCACCCGGCCGATTCTCGTGTTCAGGTTGTGGTTACTACACGCCATGCAACGGTAAGAACCGAGGCGAAGATTATGAGTACACACTGAACTCGCTGTATCGAAAGGTGAAGTGACTCCCAAATGACCTCCACTTTGAAGCCTGGACAGCTCGGCGGGTTGAAGACCCGTAAGGCAAGTGAAGTTAAGAGCAAGCCTTCCATCATGCTTTACGGTGGTTCGGGTATCGGCAAGTCGACTTTGGCTGCCTCTGCCTGCTTGGTTCCGGAACTCTCACCGGTCCTCCACCTTAATATTGAGAACGGCATCGGCGAGGGTATCTCCGAGCAGTTCCCGGACATTGACGTCCTGGACGTCGAGTCCATCGGTGAGCTTCAGAACGCATACGAGTACCTGGCGAAGACAGCAGACCCGGAGTCTGGTACAGTAGGAAGTGAGGGATGGCGGACCGTCATCCTTGACAACCTTACTGAAGCTCAGAAGCAGGGCATGGCTCACCTGCACAATGAGTCTCCTAAGACTTTCAAGTTTGATGACGTCCTCACGGGAACGTGGGCAGACGGAACTTGGAATAAGAATTCGGAGCAGATGCGAAAGCTGATTCGAGCTTTCCGTGGGCTCCCGGTATACACAATCTTTATTGCCTGGGAACGGGATCTTAGTAAGCCGGATTCCGCTCTTACCGATTTGGTTCCCTCATTCTCTCCTTCCTTTGCGAAGGAGGCACCCGGCATGTTGAATGATATTTACTACTATCATTTCGATAAGCAGGGTCAGCGAGTCCTAGAGACTAGCCGGTCAAAGAACTGGACGGCTAAGGACAGGACCGGCAAGATGCCCGCGCAGATTGTGAATCCCACCATGAGTGTGATTCACGATTACTGGACGGGACGCAAGACTGCACCAACAGTATCCGAGTCGGCTAAGCGGCCTGGAATTTCTCTGAGGAAGTGAGTGGCAAATGCCTCTGACCGTGAATTTCGCTGGAGTCCCTGACCAGAAGTCGTTCGATCCGGTTCCGGCCGGGGAGTACGAGCTGGAGCTTCAGGATTACAAGGAGGGCACCGTCAAGTCGGAGACTTCCGCGAACTTCGGCGCGACCAAGTTTGACTTCACCTACGAAATCGTGAACTGCGATGAGGAGAAGTACAACGGTCGAAAGATCTTCGACAACGTCACCATCACCGAGAACTCGCTTTGGCGACTGAAGGCCATGCTGAAGGCATTTGGCGCGGATGTCCCCGAGGAGGGCGAGATCGAGGTTGATTTCGATGACCTGCTCGGAGAGTCGCTGTCTGCGAAGGTTGGCGTTCAGCCAGCCCGCAAGGTTGGCACGCAGGAATACACTGCACGCAACACCATCCGTCAGTTCATGGTTCCTGATGAGGACTGACACTCAGTAGCAGAAAGTCGGAGGCCGCCCCTGAAAGGGGGCGGCCTTTCCGTCTCCACACTGTTTTTGTGAAAGGTAGCGTAGTGGCTCACAACAGGAATAGAGGTGGAGAGTCAGGTAATCTCACGCTGATTCGCGGGCACGCAGCAACGTTCGTGCGGATCGAAGACCCTGAGCTTGACGATCTACCTGAGACATTCATCGACAGGTATCGCGATTGGGGTCGGTCAGTTACCGATGCTCCCCAACAGTATCACACACTAGCCGCAGCGGTAATACTCTCCACCATCATTTGTCCTTACACTACGTTGCGAACCTCTTTCGGTGAAATCCGTCCGAACATTTGGGCGATGATTCTCGCTGGAACTACCATTACGCGTAAGTCCACCTCAATGGACATGGCAAAGCGTCTCCTTACTGACTCCGGTCTCGATTACCTCATGGGTACTGACGGGTCCCCTGAAGGTATTCTTTCGGAGATGTCAGACCGGGATGGCAAGGTCTCGCTTTTCCACCGTGACGAGATCACGGGTTGGATTGAGCAAATGCGCAAGGACTACATGTCCGGACTCTTGGAGTCCTTCACGCGCATGTATGACGGCATGGAGGAAATGCGCGTCCTCCGCTCTGGCAAAATTGAAGTGAAGAAACCCCGTCTGGTCATCCTGTCTGGTGGCATTAAGGACCGGATGCAGGAAATCTGTACGATGGATCATATCCGATCCGGATTCCTGCCTCGCTTCATCTTCATTTCCGGGAGTACCAATCCGGATCAAATGCGGGTGATCGGTCCGCCGCTGCCGGACTCGACTGGCGCCGATCCTCGGGATGCCATCCTCGCTGAGGTTCAGGACATCGCTGCGTACTGGATTCAGCAGCCGTCCACTCAGACGATCACCATCGCAGGGATGACTAAGAAAGTAACCAAGCAACCGGAACCGCGCACGATGACGGCCACTCCGGATGCCTGGACTCGGATTCAGCAGCTTCAGGACGATGCTACGCGTCTCGGCGAAGGCACTACCACTCCCAATCTCTACACTCCCATCCTGACTCGCTTGTCAAACTCTGTTATCAAGATTGCGATGCTTCTTAGTGGTGCACGTAAAAGCACCGTAGTCGAGTATATTGACGTTGTGACTGCGATCCGCTACTCTAATGAGTGGGTACGCACCGCAATGGAGTTTGCCCGAGGGATTGAGGTAACTCCCGACCTCAACCCATGGGAGAAGAAAGCAATCAAGATTGTAAAGTACATCAAGGATAATGGTGGCGCTTCCCGCAGTGAGATCATGCGGCGGTTCCACGTAAAGTCCAAGGATATTCAGGATATTGAACAGACCTTGGTAGCCCGAGGCAATATCAAGATTGTCACCCTTGCTGGACAGGGTGCTACCAAGAAATCCCGAGTGGAGTACCGTTTTGTCAACGACGAAGACGAAGCCTATCCGTCTAACACTAAAGAAGAAGACGACCACCGAGTCCAACTCCGACGAATTCCAGGGCCGGAAGCACCCACTAGCTAACTGCGAAGAGTGCCCGCTCTACAAAAGGGGTCGTTATGTCCCTACACGATTCCCTCGAACTGATTCTCCTACTAGTGATGTGTTTGGTCCTACTAGTGATCCTGGTCAAGTTACAAACAGGATTGCGATTGTTGGAGAAGCACCTGCACGTCAGGAAATTGCAAAGGGCGAGCCTTTTGTTGGCGCGTCGGGGCAACTTCTCGGGACCATCCTCGACCAGTACGGAGTCTCCCGAGACGAAGTAGTATTGGCGAACGCATGCGCCTGTCACTATCCAGAATCCTTCAAAAAGCTTCCTCCAGAGGCCATCGAATGCTGCCGTCCACGCCTGATTTCGGAGTTGACCGAAGCGGAGGTTACGACTGTTGTTCCGATGGGCAATTCAGCTGTTCAGTCTGTATTCCCCAAGAACGTTGCACGTGCTGGTATTACTTCTTTAAGGGCTGGTCGCCCGAAGCAATCCGAGCTTTTAAAAAATATGCAGGTAGTGCCTGCGTTCCATCCTGCGGCTTGCCTCCGAAGCCAGGAGAAGACTCCGTATCTGATCGCTGACCTTGGTAAGGCGGTCTCGGCGGATTACCTCCCGCAGGGTTGGTATGAACCGTCGTGGCAAGTGGTATCTCTTCAGTCCCACCGATACGAACAGGCTTACCAGCTACTTAACGAGATCACTAACCTCAATGTCGGTGAGTCTGTCTACGTAGATATTGAGGTCGGAGCGGAGAAGGACGTTTCGTATGGTAACGTTCACATGCAAAAGATGCTCTGCATCGGTGTCGGCCCCTCTGATGTACGAAACGCGGATCACGTCTACGTTTTCACCGCAGATATCTTTGAAAACCGCATGGTCCGACACGCCTTCATGCGCATGCTGGATGAGTGCCGGATTAAATGCCAGAATGGAAAATACGATATCGGTGTCCTCCGATCATGGCTGGGGTATGAAGATTTTAGAGGACCAGAGCTAGCCGGAGACACCATGCTCCAGTCTTATACCATTAATGAATATGGAGGTGTGCATGGCCTTGAGTACATGGGTATGGAATGGCTTGGTACACCAGACTGGAAGCATGAGATCGCGCCGTACGTTAAGGGTCCGGACGGTAAGGGGCCGGTTGACTACGCCAACATTCCCGCTGACATCCTCCACAAATACAATGCGTTTGACGTTCACGTCACGCGGCTACTCGATGGCTTCTTCGCGGAGCAGATTGATAAGTTCGGAATCGGTGCGCCTTACCGATTCATGCTGCGAGCCTCAAACATGCTTACTTTTGTCGAGCCGCGGGGCATGGGATTCGACGTCGCCTATTCTGCTAGTCTTTCCGAAAAGTACCAAGCAGAAGCCGACGAGATTGCCAAGAGACTTCCCCTGGTGGCAGATCCGGAATCTAAGCAGAAGAAGCTAAGGGAACCACATCCGCTGAACCCTAACTCTCCAAATCAGGTGAAGCAGTGGTACGCAGACCACGGCGTCAACATGGAGACAACCTCTGCTGAGGTTCTGGAATCCCTGCTCCCAAAGCATGAGGTGCCCAGTGAAGTCAAGCGAGTCACTGAGGATATTCTCTCTATTAGGGCCATCACTAAAATGGATGGAACCTTCGTCGCAGGGATGCGAGCAAGGGTTACCGAGCGTGGCACCGTGCACCCGTCGTTCCTCATCCACGGGACGACGTCCGGACGGCTCAGTGCGCGTAACCCGAACAGTCAGAACATTCCGCGAGCAAAGGAAATCAAGAAGCAATTCATTTCTAGTGATCCTGGACGTGTCCTCGTCGGTGTTGACATGTCTCAGGCAGAACTTCGGGTACTTACCTGGTTAGCTAAGGAGGAATTCACTAGGGAGATTTTCAATGATCCAAGTCGGGATCTTTTTGTTGAGCTGTGTCGCAGTATGTTTCCTGCTAAGTTTAGTGATTCAAGCGATGCTGAAGTTAAGTCGGACCCAATTCGACCGCTCGTTAAGGGTTTTGCCTACGGTATGGCTTACGGCCGGACTGCTGCTGGCATTGCTGCTGATCCTGAGTTCAACATGGATGTGAAGGAAGCTCAGGGTCACATGAACACATTCCAGAAGGTCATCCCAAACATCACTGACTATCTGGAAACTATGGCGGACAACGCTTGTGCTGGAATCCCTCTTGTTTCTCCTTTTGGTCGTCATCGCCGCTTTCATCTTGTTACCGAGCTGAACCGTCACTCAGTTCGTAACGAAGCTAAAGCGTTTATGGCTCAGAGCACAGCATCGGATATCGTCATCGAGGCAGCTTGCCGCTTGACATTCGACCACAAGGTCTATATCGTAAACCTTGTGCACGATGCGATCTACGCTGAGGCAACTCCGGATGAAGCTCCAGAGATCGCACAGTTGATTTCCCGAGTGATGGTTGAGACTGGAGAGGAGTTGACCGAAAACTATGTCCGATTCGACACCGACGCAAAGGTTGGTCATAACTGGGCAGAGGTGTAAGCCTCGCCTAATTGAGCCTTTCTCTGTGTTCGCGTTCGATCCGGGTGGTACTACCGGGTGGTGCCACATCGCTATGAAGCAGCAAGGAATGACTTCAGATGTTGTGAAGCTTTCCGATTTCAATATCTCAGTTGGACAGTTTGGACCACAGGAACATCATAACGAGCTGTGGGAATGCTTGCTAGGATGGATTGCTTTTTGTGACATGGAGAAGTTGATGCCTCACCTTGTCTCGGAAGCTTTCACATTCCGGCAGCACGCTACCGATGGTTCATTTGGTAAGGCTAAGGTCGAACTGATCTCCTGTGAGTACATTGGAATCATGAAGCAGGTCTCACAGAAATACCACGTTCCGATGAAGACTTACATGTCTTCTGAAGGAAAGGGATTCGCTACAGATCTGAAGTTGGAAAAGCTTGGTTGGTTCCAGACTCCTAAGACTCCCAAGCGTCATATGAACGATGCAGTACGACAGGCAGTCTGCTACCTCGTCAAAGAACTTCATATCTACTCTCCCCTCACAGATACTTGGAAGGACTGATCCAATGGAAATCTCCCAGGAAGCTAGGGCACAAGCTCAGAATGTGGTTTCCACCCAGTTTGGGTTGCTAAAGGTTGCCGTAGCCTATATTGAGAAGTTCATTAACGATCAGTTCGCAGAGCAGTACAGTGAGTTTCCCACGCAGTTGGATGAAATGCGGAAGCTAATCTCACTGATTAGCACGTGCTGTGAGTCGCATATCCTCGAAGGTATGGTAGTCATTTGTACTCACGTTCTGAAGCAGGTCACAGAATGTGAGGAGAAGGGTTGTCCTCAGACAGAGTTGCACGAACTGCTTTATGACTTTGTCGCCTTGGTTTCCTCATCACCAGATCACGTCAGGGACTCACTGTTCAAGCTTGGGATTGTGGCTGATCACTCCATGAATTGACCTGACCGCGACGCAGGGTAGAATAGGCTCGGCTCTTACCGCTTTGGTAGAGTCGGGCCTATTCTGCTTTCTACCGGGTTTGGAGTCAAAATGGGTATCGGACGTAATCTGCCCGATAATGACCCGAACCACGCTCTTGTAGCGCGAGGCGATTTTAATTCGTCGGATGACGACGACCAGGATAACCTGGATTTCGCAGCTTCGGAACGTGGTTTCAATCGGAATGACGAGGCTACTTTCCTGCCAGGTTCGCAAGAGAATCATGGGCAGGATGGGGACCAGTACGTTCCAACCGCCGGTGTGGCGGGTGAGTAGTCAGTGGTGCTTTTTGGTGTAGACCTGCACCCTTCCTATCAGTCTGGTATTTCCATTGACCAGATCCACAAGGAAGGCTTTAGTTTTGTTATTTGCAAGCTCTCTCAGGGGAAGTCGTCGGCTTCCTACGCAGGGTCTATCCCGTGGCTAAAGCGGGCTAAGCAGCTCGGAATGGCCGGACTCGGGTACCACTACCTGACGACGGATGACCCGGTCGCACAGGCTCAGTGTTTTGCTAAGGCTTTGATGGTTGCGGGTGTCCCGGGGTGCCTTGACGTTGAGCAGGGCAGTGGGGATATCAAGAACGTCAAGGCATTCCTAGATGAGGCACAGCGTCTCGGTGCGAAGATTCCACTCCTGTACCTTCCTCGCTGGTACTGGCAGCAGATTGGTAGCCCTTCTCTTAAGGACCTTCCTGCTTTGTGGTCCTCACGGTATCCGGATAACAACTCGGGTTATGCCTCGAATAACTATCAGCGGGTACCGGCTAACTTTTGGGATGGCTACGGAGGAAACTCTGTAGCCGTTCTACAGTTCACATCGTCTGCCAAGGTCGCAGGACACACTACAGACGCAAATGCGTTCAAGGGCACGCTTTCAGACTTTAATGCGTTGGTTAATGGGACTAACACTCCTGCTCCTAGTGTTAATCCTGCTCCTGCCGTCACTATTGATACTTCTGAGAACGGATTTCTTATGGCACTGAGTGAAGACGAGCAGAAGGAAGCTCTTTCGATCCTTCGGAACCTGAATTTCCAGCTCTACTCTGGAAATACGAAGGCTAACCCAGACGGTAAGCCGGGTTGGCCATCGTTCGAGGGTGGCTCGAATGAGGTTCTGACTGTCGTTGACTACCTGCGTCGTAGCAATGAACGCATGGAAGCACTGACGACGATCATCAATGACGCTGTCGGTTCAGCTACCACCACGCCCACCAGCACTACCGATACAACGAACAGTGCCCCGACTCCGTTGGGAGACGAGGCACAGCTCGCAGCTATCGTTAAGAATGCTGTCTTGGAAGTGCTTACTTCTATTAAGCTTACTCCCAGCGAGTAGTAGAGTAACCACCGAATTCAGAGGTCCGACTCACCTTAACCAAGGATGGGTCGGACCTCTTCCATTTTCCGGTAGTGTGGAAGTCCTGAGACTGAGTCACAGTTGAATCGGACTTCTCCCATTCACCGACAGTGTGGTAGTCACGAGACCTACCGTCATACACTACAGAGAATGGTAATGGAACTTCGTTAAACGAAAGTTCAGCAAAGAGTTCTAGTGCCTGAATCAGGTACAGAGACGAAAGCATCACCACGTATGGGATGCTCAGGAAAGCCTCTGCTGTCAGATCAGCAGCACCGAAGAGAGTACGCAGATATCCAGTAGCGTACTGAGGTATGGCAGTCAACTCTAGTGAGACAACACGCTGATAGACAGCTGCGACACTGATCAACGCATGTGCACTGAAGAGACCGAATGTCAGGTTACGAATAAAGCTATTCGTGAACTGAGCAACGGCTGTCAGAGAGGTATCACCGAAGCTAAGACGCGCTCCCACGATTGTGAGCTGCGGGACAATGTCACAATTCACGGTGCCGAATCGAGTAATTACCCCATTAGAGGAGAACTCGGGCACAACGGTCAAATCGGTCAGAGCAAATAGGGTCCTCAGTGGCTCTGTAACAAGATCCATCACCACGTCTAGGGTGACGACCCCGGCGAGGGTCCTCAGAGGCTCAGCGACCGAGATAACGGCGTTAGCGAGGAAAAGGGCAGTACCTGTGTGCTCCAGTCCCCCACTCAGCGTAATAAAGGTTACGGCATTCAGCGGTAGCGTTCCGAAAACGTTAGCGTCGATGTCGACAAAGAACTGCGGAACGACACTGAGCGTAAGCGTAAGGTGATAATCACCCGTGATCGTCAGTGCAATGGTGGGGAGAGCCGTGAGGACGCTACCACCCACACCGATAGTCACGGTACCTGCACTGAACGTGACTACAGAAATCCCATTGAAGACTGGAAACTTGGTTACAACTGCGTTCACAGTTAAAGTCGCAACCGCAGTCGTGTTCAGAATACCAAGCTGAATCTGGAAGCCGGTCACGCTCAACGTCGGGACTGCGGTCAACGAAACAGTACCGATATCAATCGGGATACCGACAACCGACAGTGTCGGAACTGCTGTCAGCGAAGTAACCGCGTAATCAATAGCAATACCGACGACACTCAACGTCGGGACAGCGACCGCGGTGAAGGTTCCGACAAGGATCTGATAACCGGTAGTGCTAAAGGTTGCAGTAGCAATACCAGTGAAGGTACCGAAGCCGGTTTGGATTACTCCAATTGAGAGTGTCGGCGTTGAGATGAAAGAAACAGGCGCGGCACTGACCGTTGCTGCTGTCAAACTAAAAGTCGGTACAGCCGTTAGAGACGTAGTGCCGAACTGAATCCGAGTTCCGTTAACAGTAAGGGTCGGCACCGCCGTTGCAGTGAACGCCCCGAACTGTGTAATCAGCCCACTCGTTGAGAGGGTAGGAACCACACTTAGAGTGACTGACGAGAATCCTGTATAGGAATACGTCGCACTGAATGTCGGGACCGCAGTCAGTCCCACACTGCCAAACTTCGTAACTACACCAGAGACCGTCAGTGATGCCACTCCGGTCAAACTGACCGTGGCAAACTGTGTCATGATTGGCGTAGCGAAAAGCGTTGGTACCGCAGTCAATCCGACTGTACCGGTTGCCGCTGTCAACCCATTTACGGATAGGGTTGGGACAGCAGTTCCCGAAAAGGTGGGGAACTTGGTTACTACACCCGATACCGCGAGGGTCGGGACCGCCGTCAGGGCTTCGTTAGCAAAGCTAATAGAAACTGGGCTGGCGGTGAGCGTCGCTGTAGCTGTGAGGGTGGCCGTGCCGGGCTGCTGACGCGTGCCGCCGATTGTGAGCGTGCCCGAGGCCGTTAGCGTCGTGGGTGCAGCCTGAGTTTCGACCGGCCCAATCGAAAGTGTAGCCGTAGCCGAGACGTTGAATGCGCCAAAGGTCTCATCAATGGCGTCGCTATCAAACGTCGGAACAGCAGTAAGAGAAACTGTTCCCTGATACGTAGTGGAGGTAGGACCATCACTAATTGCTGCGGTATAAGCAAGAGCCTTACCGGCAGTGGGTTGGTTAGCTGTCGGTGGCGCAACCGCAGTCGTACCGAGGGAAAGGTTATAGCATGAACAAGAGCCGTACGGGTCTACAGTACGGAATGTCCAACCACCCGAGCCTGTCGGGTTGGTACCTGAGTTCTGTGGGGCAGCGTGCGCAAGACCAAGACATCCAGTAACCGTCGGAGTAATCGACGGATAAGGCATTGACGTGCTAGATGCGTCAACCTGCCGTGCGAATGTATTGACGGCCCATGCCGCGCTTGTACCAAGGGTAGAACGATACGAAGAAATGTTATAACAAGGAAGCGAAGCTGGTGCTACGTTGAATGTGACGGTGATAGTCGTACCGGTATTTGCGGTACCGACTCGACCCCACCACATTTGCAGGGTGTCACCGACTGTGGAATCACGAAGCGGTGTACCGGTAGTGATTTCTTTCCAACCACTAGCGTCAACGCCACCACCAGTGATTCCTGTTACCTGAACAGTTTGCTTGGAAATCATGATGTAAGCGACCATGAGATCGCCTACAGCGACAGCAGAGCTAAAAGAGAATGTCCAGGTAGTCGTGTTGACTGTAGAAGAAGCCTGAGCAGACTTTTGCTGAATGCTAGAAATCGTCACTCGACTGCTCCCACAATTCGGTATTCAGTTAGAAGGGTGGCCCACTAAAGTAGGCCACCCTTTCATTAACCAGCCTGGAAACCGACAGTGATAGAACTCGCAGCAAATGAAAGTGTATCCCCAGCCGCAACAACCTTGCTCGAACCAAGAGCACCATAAAGCTTACGGACCGGAGTACCCGCAGAGTCGTAAAAGTCAACCGAAGTCACCGTAGCGGCTGGCATATTCGTGTAGGAAACGACAGACGAGTTCGTGATCTGTCGAGACGCAGCCGCGTTCCACGTAGTGACAGCCTGACCGCCAGCGGTGTAACCACCGGAAGCTGTGACCTCAGTACCAGCAGCCGAGTCCGAACCAACAGCAGTGTTGAGCCGCATCTTCAGCGGACCCGTGGTAGCCGGGTACGTAGTCTTACCAACAATGGCTTCGAGAAGCCGGTTCGCCTCAGCATTGTCAAGAACAGACATTACTTGCCCTCCACCAGCTTCTCGGCATAGCCAACAGCGTCATCAGTAGTGAAGATCTCGTGCTGTTCCACAAGCTCAGGGTCAGTGAGGTGGTCCACGAGAGCGTCATCCTTCAGGTGGCTACCGAAACCACCAGCGGTGTCCAGAACCGCACGGCACACAGCACAGCCCGTCGCAAGGACGTGGCAATCCATGTGCCAAAAAACAGTGTTGCCATCCGGAAGCGCGACCGCATCACGAGGGGCAGTATCAGTCTTACCGCACCCAATGCAATTCCGAAGTGGACGGTCCTCTGCCATATCTTTAACCTTTCGTTATTTAAATCACAGGTCCATCATAAAAGGACCGTGCGCTATCCGGACCGGCGGTGCTGTCACATTAGGGCCGATCAAATAGCAGTCATAGTGGTAACGGGAGAAATTCCATTCCTGCGTCACAGCAGGGTCGGGAATCATCACGACTTGACTGTTTTCTAAGGTCAGCCAATGGGAGTCGGTTCCCGTTTGATTATCGGTGCCGCTAATATGAAACGCTCCCTCTAGACACCCCGGGTAGCGTACAATACTAAGGCGAGCAGCCCAATAACCAATAGTGAAGTCGATAGCTTGCTTGTTAGCGTCGCGAAGGGTGAAGGAGATCTTCTCTCCAGAACCTGGCGCTAATAGGATTTCAGAATAAACCACAACGAGCCTCCCGCTCCACCTCCACAATAGTAACAGGAGGCCGAGAGAGGGGCTTTAGGGATTAATAATGTCAAGAGGTAGACACCGAGCGAGAAGCAAGGTGGTTTCGCCTAAAGTTCTAGCGGGTTTTATCCTGCTCAACGGAGCTGCGGCGACCCTCACCATTGATTTTCTCTACCCACATCTAGGGGATCAGCTCCCAAAGATCCCGTCTTCAGAATTGGCCTCTGGAATTGGTGCCGAGATCTCCCTTACACCAGAACCCACGGCTGTAACGTATCCACATGAGACAAGTCCGAAGACTGACGTGCCTTCGGTCACACCGAGTGAGGTAGTCTCACCTACTAAGACTCAGATTCACCCGTCTGTACCTACAGAAGCCCCTACCGCCGTTAGCCTTTCAAGTGGTAGGGTAAAGCCTTCCGCACAATTGAATACGGTCACCCAAAAGCCTCCGCAGGCAGCACATACATCTGCTAAACCTGCTCCAGCTTCCACGGTCACGACTCCTAAACCTGCTCCCACTCCCGTCCCGACTCCAGCTCCCCAGGGGTCGGTACGAAATAGGATCTACCAGGTAGCTCAAAGCTTTTTGGGTAAGCAAATACCGTATGTGTATGGCGGAAAATCTCTCTCAGCCCTTGACTGTTCTGGTTTTGTGTGGCTGGTCCTGAAGCAGATTAATCCTGATACTCCCTATCGTGCTTCAGTGACTCTTCAAGCGCAGGCTTCTCCAATTAATGAAGAAGATGCGGTTCCAGGCGACCTTGTCTTTTGGCCCGGTCACGTAGCTATCTACGCTGGCAATGGCAAAGTGATTACCCAAGGTGGCCCTGGACCCGGCCCAATCCTCTCCCCCGTTTGGCCGGGTTACACCTTTGGAAGGGTTGATGTATAATGGGTAATCATACGAGGGAACGTGAGCGGGCGTCATCGACAACCGGAAAGTTCCTCGCATTGGGTATTGGCGTTGCTAGCGCCACTGGTGTACCGCTTGTTTTGGCTCCTGAAGCCAACGCAGCAGATAACACTAGTCTCCTGGATGCAATCGCACAGTGCGAATCCAGCGGGAATCCGAATGCGTCGAATGGTACACATTTCGGTCTATTCCAGTTTGACTTGGCAACTTGGCGTTCTGTCGGAGGGAAGGGAGATCCACGTAATGCATCCACCTCAGAACAGTACGCACGTGCCACTGCACTACTCGCGAGTCGTGGCACCCAGCCTTGGCTTGCGTCCCAACATTGCTGGTCAGGAAAGGTAGGTAAGGCGCCATCGTTGAACTCAGTAGCCTCATCCGGTTCCTCGGCAAAGGCAAATCTCACCCACGCAAAGCCTTCACCGACTCCCAGGTCAAGCCATGGGACCTCCACGCCATCGAGGAATACCCCAAAGCCGGTAACCCCAAAGCCGGTAACGAGCACTCCGGTTCACGATTCGGTAGCCTCTTCCGTGGGGCCATCGACTCATCGTGTGGTTCGCGGGGATACGCTGTCGGAGATTGCTGCTTCGTATGGCATGAACTGGAAGACCCTTTGGAATCTGAATAGGGATCGGATCTCTAACCCAAACCGGATCTATCCAAATCAGGTTCTTAGGTTGAAGTAATGACAATGCCTCTATTTCAGAGGCTAATGCCGGACCCCAGGGACCGTCACCTAACCAGACAATTGGTTATCGTGGCGGTCCCTTTGGGTGTGGTACTAGGTCTCTCGATTGCAGCTTTTTACCTTGGCTTTGGCGGATTGCCAAGCCCTAACCTAGGTGGCGATTTCCAATTAACGAACCCTCCGAACTCCTCAAAGTCGAGTCCTTCGGCCGTAGGAACATCATCCGAATCCCAGCCGACATTGACCCTACAAAAGGATTCTCAGTCAGCTTCCACGACATTAACCATTACACCGTCACCCAATACGACAACGCAGAGCATCCTTCCGGCATCTTCACCTACCGATTCCAGCCTGCCACAGTCGCCCGAGATAACGACAACTCCCACTCCCACTCCAACCACAGCCTCTTTAACAACTCAAAGGCAGGATGATAATTCATGGAACTCAACGACTACCAGCGCCACGCAGAGTCCACCGCCATCTACCCCCACGACACCGACGACGACGGAATCAACTACTGTATCCTCGGACTTATCGGAGAAGCAGGAGAACTTGCAAACAAGTGGAAGAAGTATTACCGAGACGGGCTAGACCTCGATGACGTCACCCCTAAGCTTCGTGCTGAACTCGGTGACGTCCTCTGGTACGTAGCCAATCTATCTGCTGAGTTGGGAATGGATCTCTCCGACGTAGCTGAAGAAAACATTGACAAGCTGAAGCAGCGTCAGGAAGCCGGGACCCTACAGGGGAGTGGCGACATCCGATAACCAAACACTTATACCCCGCTTAGTGCATCTGCGCGCTAGGCGGGGTATATTTGTGTGAGCAGTAGTTCCGGAATTTAATTCACAAAGTCTGGACGTGCCGAATGCCTCAAGCGTGGGAACGCGAGCAAATGGGGATATCCGGTCTAGAGCAGGACGTTAAGGCCGTCTACGATTGGGTACGCTCCCAGCTAAGCAACCACAAAGAGTGGTTGATGAACGAGATTACAAAGATTCGGGGAGATATGGCTACTTACGAGCAGGCTGCGAATGACGCCCTTACCGCCATGCGCCAGCAGGGTCAGCAGATTCAGGATCTGACTTCGCAGCTCAAGGATGCGCTTGCCAATAACGACAACTCGGCCGCTCAGGCTGCTGCGGACTCCCTTGAGGCAGCCGCTCAGTCCATCCTGAATCACGTTGAGAATACGGATGTGCCTGCTCCGTCTGCGGGTGGCACTGCGGACGACGCTCCGGCCGTCGACAACGGCAATGACGTGAACGCGGGCAACACCACTCCGGACGTCGGTGGAGAGACCCCCGTGGCGCCGGGTGGGACGGATGCTCCGCTCCCAGCGGACACTCCTGCTCAGCAGGACGTGGCCGATACCCCGGCTGAGGTCCCTGCTGACGTTCCCGCGTCGGACACGAGCACCGATGAGACCCCGAGCGTCTGAGTACGTTCGGTGATTTACAACTGAATAATAACTAAATAAAGAAACCCCCGTAGGGCCTCATTTAAGAGGGAATCCTACGGGGGTTTCTCTATGTGTAGTCCCAGCGGTACAGTTTTCCTACTTATGTTTCGGATGTACCAACTACACAGTCGGGATGATGGGGTTCGAACCCATGACTTCTAGTTCCCAAAACTAGCACTCTTCCGCTGAGCTACATCCCGTTTGTTTTTGTTGTATTTCTTTCCTGCTTCAGACTTAGCCTTTTTACAGGAGTCACATCTACAACCGTACTTACTATATCCCCATGGAGTTCCATGCTGAATCTCTTCCCACTTATTGTGACCTCCACCATACTCTTTATTAATTTTGGTTTTTTCAATGTGATGTAACTTGCAAAGAAGCTGACACTTATCCAGTTCAACTACCAAACGATTCCATGAGATAGCCCAATTTTGCATGATTCCAAATGACTTAGTCTTCGGATCGATGTGATCGAACTGGAGGGCTTCTGTACTACTACAATTAACACACTTGCCACCAAGGTAGGCGAGCATCTTAGCTTTTCGAATCTGATACTCACTCATGGTTGAGGTCATGCCCAAAGGCTACCGCAACCAAACCCTGGTGGCAAGTGCGCTACCAAACTGCGCCACGGATAGTTACGTGCGTTATTTTCGGAATCGTTTGCACACGACGATCAACATTCCGGCTGATCTTCCGCCCGAGACGCACCCCTCGGGAGTTTATTAATTGTTAATACCAATACCTACGTCCGCCAACCGGCCGTCCAGTCGAGCCAAGAGCAAACAGAATAAGGCCGATCACTAGAAGTGCAAGACCGATGTACCACAAGATGTGCAATCCGAGAATAATCCCCAGTACCAGCAGAATCAAACCAACGATAATCATTTGTACTCCTAATTGGGAGAGTTGGGCACCGCTACCAGTCACCTTACTACAGGTTTGAGGTTGTCGCTATGCGAACCAACTCTCAAACAGGTAGTTCCCCGGACTGACACCTTTATTGCAATGCCCAACTCAGCGACCCAAACGGGACTTGAACCCGCGATCTCCACCTTGACAGGGTGGCGCTTTACCAACTAAGCTATTGGGCCTGGAATTAGATCACGGGTTGAGCAGGAACGTTCATAACACAGGCGAAAGGAACCCGGGATGGAATCCTGCGAACGAACCTTAACCGTGGTGCTTCATGCGCACGAGATTGGCCGAAATCAATCTCTCCTTACCCGGGACGGAGTTTGACTCCATCCGTGATCTAATTCTTTTTACCTTCTACCACCTGGCGTGCCACCAGCTCCCCGGGATCAACCCGAAGTTTAATGCCTCTCCTTTTCGATGAAACAGGCGAGAGGCTTTCCTGTCTGCCACCCTATTCAGCGAACCACATGTCCGTGTGGTGCGAATAGAGCTCATCTGAATAAAGTTTTATGTGTCCCGTGTCGGACAGAGGACGGGACCAGCCTCTGCGCTAACTCCCTAGAACCCCGCACGCCCAATGTCTAGACGTATTCTCGCTCTAGTTTGTCAGTCCTATTGTCAGTCGGGGGGACCTTCTGACATGTTCAAGTATAGCAGGCATTTCACGGACTCGTCAACAGCCCTGGAAAGTGTCCACGGTCAACTTCTCTGACAAAATTCCTTACCAATGGATAGTCCCGTAGAGAAATTGGGACTCGCCACAGCGCATGACGTCGGTCATCTGAGTATAGAGAGACCCACGCCAAAGAGACACTAGCACACTGCACTCCTGGCAACACAGCTACTAGGTAGATTGAGAGAGGGCACTCGATATCGGAGTATCGACGGCCGAGAATACCATAGCGTGTGAGCCTTCGTGCAATGTGCACTGTCTTGCCTAGTGAATTAAGATGCCCTAGAGCATCCGCCGCGTGGACTCGGGCAATGTCGTTACCAGGAAGTTCATACAGGGGAGCCGTCACTTACTACTTCTTCCTGCTTTGGGAGGTGGAGACACAGCTCGTTACATTCCGGGTTGGAATACGAGTGTGCGTGTACTACTACCATGTAGCCTTCACGCTTAACAAGCTGAGTTGCCTTCTGAACAATCACCTCCCTATCTACACCTTCAGTAATGTAGAACTGGGTCTCAGTAGCCGACATCTTTACTAAGTTCCTCTGCTAGCTCTATCTGTTCCGTTTTGGTTAAGCAACTAGGCCACTCACATGGAACATCGCAGTCATGTGGGAGCATAGTACAATCAAAATGACAGCCACACTCTAGCCGCTTATCCTTCATTTTACATTCACTACATCCTTTACGGCCTGTGCTTTCTGCCAAATCTTCTTCAAACGTGGCTCGTCCACGGTGTCATCGGCAATGATATCGATGATCTGACAAGCATTCTTCTGACCGATACGCCAAATCCGGTCCTCTGCCTGCTCATTCACCGATGGATTCCAGTTACGATCCAAGAAGATGAGGGTGTGGGCAGCAGTAAGGGTAATGGTGGTACCCGCCGCTTTCACTGTTCCAACAAATACGCGTGCCTTCCCGGATTGAAAGTCCGCAACTGCGGCAACGCGTGCGGTTTGTGAAAGCACTGACCCAGTGATGTGACTTGTCGTGATTCCCGCCTTCTGGCATCGCTCTAGAACCATCCCTACAACGTCAAGGAAGTTAGTAAAAACAACGAACTGCTCTTCCGGGTGCTCCTCAATGTATTCCATGAGAGCATCGAGCTTTGGAGAAGGCTCCAAGATGCGAACCTCAGGACCCTGCGGAGCGTTTTTCGGAAGCTCATCCTGAGGAGTATTGCGATGCTTCTCCCAGAATGCTTCGTACTTTGACCAATCAACTTCGCACGTGCCCATGGTCATTTGAAGCAACCGCATATACATAGCGATCTTGTGAATGATGACAAGTTCTTGTTCATCATCGCCAAGCAAAGAGCGTTGGTACTTCTCCATGGAGTTATAGTCACGCCGCTGACGCTTCGTCAACTGCACACGCATTTCAGAATGTGTCTTCTCGGGCATGTCATCGATGACTTCAGTCAGCGTTCGCCTGATGTAGTACGGACGAATCTGGTCATGCAAGTCACTGATGTTCTGCACACCGTCAATGACCCGGAAGCCGTTAGGATGGGTGTGCCACTTCAGGTATTTATTGTAGAAACGCCAGTAAGATGAGAACTGCTTCTTGTAAAGCCAGTTAAGCGGAGACCAGAAGTCTTGCGGCTTATCGTCAGCAGGCGTACCACTGATAGCAGTGCGGTATGTAGCCGGGATCTTCTTAAAGACTCGTGTGCGCTTGGTCTTAGGGTTCTTTGCGTACTGAATCTCATCGGCAATGACGTGATGCCACCTGGGCGGGACCATTAGTCCAGGCAGTAGAGCAAGAGCATTCCAATGCACAATATAGTAATCGAAATTGCAAGCACCAAGATCGAGTTCCACGCTAAATTGGGAGCGGTCGCCAGGGTCCACCACAAGAATGCGATCAGGAGATACCCCCATCTGCTCCAGGTGCCAGCGCCAGACCGACAGCCCGCCCTTCTGGCAGACGATGAGTGTCCTAAAGTGACTGTCCTTTGTCGATGGCGTCCACGCTGCACGGATGTCCAGGTCACGTTGTACGCCGGTCAGCGTCTTACCAACCCCCATTGAGTCGCCGATAAAGACAGCTGGAATTCCCCTGAACTTCTCCACTGCCATCTTCTGGTGCGGAAGTAGCTCTAGCATCTTCACTCTCCTTTCTAGGTTCCACAGGATCGTGTGGATTGATTAAAGTCTTTCCATCTACGTGGAAGAACTCCATTGTCTCATGGATTTCAGCTTCGATCAAGCGCTGAAGTGCCCACGTGAAGAAGTCGTGTTCACTGCGGACTACCCACGTCGGGATAAGACTCCGGATATACAGTTTAGTTTTCTCACCAGGTCGGAAAGCATTGTCGACCTCGGCTGTGACATAGAAAACCGGTCGGAACATGGTCTCATCCATAAAGACCGTGAAGTTCCAACCGGTTTTGTATGTAATTCTCGATACTGCGAGTTCTAATTCACTTAGTGAAAGCGGTCTAGGTTGTTCAGTAAGATCCATCCTTGAATGCTAGCACCATGGAGTACAGGATCACTCCATAGACTGCTATGTCAAGATAGGTATCTTCTGCCGCTTCGTTCGCCGCTGCATCCAGTCTACCATTCTTCCGAAGAGATTGCAAGCGGGCAAACTTCTGAGCTAAATTAAAGAGGACTGCCTCCATTGGACCAAAATTATCTACACCCAGTGTGGCTACAGACATGTGGAAATTACTAAAGGGGTCTCCGTCGAGCGCGTAGTCCTGTCGCTTCTTCCTGTTCATTTCAACAATCTTAATGCACGCAGACTCAAACGGGTCCGAAGGATCGAGATAGATTCCTCCCTCGGTTGGCTCGAAGATTCCTCGCTCACGACGAGTGTTCATATGACTAACAGGTGCCACTTCAGGTTCCTGACTTACCATGTGCTTAGCAAGATTCTGACCAGATACAGCTTCTCCCATAGCTCTATTCTACACGAAGAATAGATTTTGCCCACCCCTGACCGGCCATGCGGGTCTCAGCGCCTCTCTAACAAGATCAACCTGCCTAACCCGCCCAAGGAGACCACCCACCCCGTCTAAGGCGCTCTACGGAGCTCTCAGGCACCAGAAAGACCCCCTCGGTGGTCAGTGGGCCGCGCAGAGCCCCACCCCGGGCCGATTTGGGGGTCGAAGTTCGTTAAAAAGTCAGGAACTGTGTAAAAACACACCAGGAGTGCAACTAAGGAAAGGTACTTTGACCTGGGAAAACACTACGAAGTTAACGTAGTTGACGAAGTCTCGTGACGTGATGTGTTATCGACGAGGTTGACTTTTTTGTCAAGCCCTGCATGCCAACTTTCTCACGCTTGGACCGATCTAAGCCGTGTGATCTGCGTCACAGACCTACCCGACCGCCCAGTCACCCGGATGATCTTGACAAATGAACGAGGGAGGAGGATCCTACTACCTCTTTAGAAGATCAAGTAACTTTTACTAAAGTTTTACTTGACTTCTTCTCTTACTTAAGTCATAACGCATGATGCGCGCAGCGATTCCGCTAACTCCGCTAACTTCGTGCGCATCTTCGCAGGTCAGCCCCGGTTTTCTCAGTTGCACCGGGAGTGCTACTTCGTGCTACTCCGCCACCCCACATCGCTGTGACCTGCGGAAACACACCGTGGCACACATTGAAGATCATCGGCAACTGTCCCCATCGGACACTGACCGTCCACACCGGACCTGAAGGAAAACCCCAGGTCAGCACCAACGTAAGCCAAATTAACAAGGATCCCCCTCCCGACTTCCCTGCTTCTACCTAATCCTCCTATGGATTCCTGCTCTGTTGACCCTGCCTGATATAATGGGAATATGCCCATCAGAACAGTCCGTGTGACTCAACGCGTATCAGAGGCAAGTGGTCGACGTAGGGTTTGGATGCGTAGAATTGAGAAGATGTTCGCTGAGAAGGATTACAAGCAAGCTATCTATAAGCTTCAAGATTGGATGCTTCTCGAAGTGAAGGATATGCCTGAAGAGGAACTTGAACAGGCTTGTCTGAAGTTTGCACAGTGTGTTTCTGAGATTAACGCTTTTAACGCCAATGAAATCGAGTAAGAAGAGTATAGAAAACCGTCGCAACTACTGGATGGGTAAATGCTACGGTAAGTTTGTCTCGAAAGAAACTCGTGTGAAGCTTTTAATCCAGTGGCTCTGGAAAGAAGCTGATTTCGCTAACGACGGACTGAAGGCAACCCCTCTAGTCCCTGAAATCAAGGAACTGCTCTTAAAAGAGCTTCCGCCTGAATCCCGACGTTTACAAACGTTACGAGAGAATGGTATACTGTGATTACTATGGAAATGGCTCTGGTTGAGATCAGTACCGGACGGTGGTCAGGTGCTGTCTTCCTAATTGAGATTGACCCAGAGACCGACGAGCCAATCTCGCCTTTTGACATCTCTACTGACGGTCGGGTTGTCTACAACGAAGATCACACCAGAATTATCGGTGAGCGATACGCTAGTGAAATCCACCTTAACTCTTTGAACGACCCTCGTGACGACCCGCATTCTTCTCTGAATAATGAAGGAAATTAAATGGCCCGCTGTGGATGGTGTGGTACTTCCCAACTTCAGAACTCATCCACTAAAGGACTAGAATCTCATAGCCCCTCCTGGTCTAACCGTCCATGTGAGGGGTTTTCTAGTTGGATGACCCGACCTATTGCTATCGCTAGAACGGAAGGCACATCGAGGACTACCTCTTTGCCGTCCCATGTCCGACTGGAGAATGACGTTATTCGGGTTAAATTCCCGAAAACCCTGCCCCCGCCGTCATCCCGCTCAGCTTAGAAATGAGAAAACCCCCGACTGAAACTAAATCGCTTCAGGCGGGGGATTTCTCGACCTCACAGATACCTGCTCCCAATCAGGCTCTGTCCCCCTAGCATACCAACACCCCGAGGCCATGTCACCGCGACCTTCCAGGAATAAGCCTCCGTCTACCCGGTCACTGAGGAGACACCTTCCCACACACTCTGAAATCAGGGTATGCGGACAAATAGTCTCCAATCAGTACAACCTAATCTGTCTCCTTCCTCCAACTGTTCCACACGAAACCCATGCCGCCATTGGGGCTACTCCCTCCGATGCGTACCTCTTGACCAGAGATCCCGACGGCAATGTGTGGATGCAAATTCACAAGCCGTCTGGAGAGTTAAAATGGGAAATCGTAGAAACCCTTTCACCGAACGAGTAACCGTAGTCAATAAGCGGACTATCGGTGGAGGCTGGTCCTTAAGGGACCTTTTTGTCGTCCCTGTCTCCATCCTTATCCCCTTTCATCTTGCCGTCCTCATCTTCAAGAAATGGCCTTACGTTGTCTGTTCCCTTCTCTTCCTATACACACTCATTACCACCAATCTCGCCTTCGCAATACTCGCTACCATCACCGGTGTCCTCCTTGGGAATTCCATTAGGGTTCTACGACTCTATCGACAGCACTCCACCATCCCACTCGCAGGAATCATCCGAGGCTTCCGCTACATCATCCGATTCCGCAAGCAATGGCACAAAGCAGCCACCCGATCTAAGCTCGGTATCCGAACCCCCTCTAGTTTTATCACGCCTAAAATCCGTTCTTTGGAAATTGGGGATTCTACCGGACACTCGGTCCGCGCTTATATTGACCTCGGCAAAGCCGCCCAAACGGTAGAGGATCTAGAAAAGGCGCAAGAGCGGATCTGCTCGATTATGTACGCGCAATCTGCTACTACGTCTTACATTGCTCCTGGTGAGGCTGAGTTCCACATCTCTTGGCTCCCATCCACCGTCTCCTCCCGACCGACTGCCCAGGACCCTTGGCTCACCAGCCCTGAGCAGCGTCGTCTGCCGGTCATGGATCTGAACTCGCCTCCTACCGGCCGAGCGCACATCGACCTCGGCAGATCCGTATTAATCGGAGGAGAGACCGGCACCGGTAAGTCCAATCTGATTTGGGACATGCTTAGGCAACTCAACCAACAGGAAATCGATTACGATCTTATCGTCATCGACCCGTCTGGTGGAGTGGAGCTAGAAGAGCTTCGTGATGGTGTCCACACCCGAAAGTATGCAGACACTCCTCAAAAGGCTGACGAAGCAATCAAGATCTTCATCCAACAAATGTTCAAGCGACTTGACTGGATGAAGAATAACAAGACTCGTCGTCACATCCCGACCAAGGAACATCCATTCACCATCCTGATTGTGGATGAGCTTATCAACTGTCCCATCTTGTTCAAGGGGAAGGTTGGTCAAGACAACCTACTTGCCCAAGCTATCTCTATGGGTAGGAAAGCAGGCTTCGTTGTCTGGGCTAACTCTCAGCTTGGTCAAAAAGACGTAGTCACCCACATTCGAGACCTCTTCCCTCAGCGTGTCTGTTTCGGTACGCACTCTGATGACCTTACGGATTCTGTTCTTGGTACCGGAGCAACTACTCATGGAGCTACCTGTCATCTTCTCCGTGAGCCAGGTGTGGGCTATGTCTGGACCAACCAATTTAATGCGTATGAGCGCTTCCGCTCTCCACTCATCACGAATACCCGCTCTATTGCTCAGGGCGGTCTACAGGTTCTTCCGGAGTCTCCTACTCGACGTAAGTTTAGACGCCAACCGTCTACCGGTCCGACTTATGTCTACCAGCTCTTTGATTCCCTCTCTGCATCCGAACCAGTCTATGTAGGGATCACCGACAATATTAACCGTCGGTTCCGAGAGCATTCCAAAGACAAAGAGTGGTTCCCTTCTGTCATCCACCAGAGGACCCTAGTCCACCTCTATCCCACTCGCCTTGAAGCTAAGGCTCAAGAGTCAGCTCTCATCGACTCCTTCCAACCCAAATACAATGTCCAAGAGAGGACACCCCTGTCATGAGTCTTCCGAACGTACAGTATGTCTTCGCACAGAACTTCACTGAGTTCCGGAACTTCTGTTCTTTCAATGGCTGGAGCACTCATGACCCTGACGTCGTGTTCGTCGCGACCGCTGAGACCTTCCAGGCGGTCGCTACGCCTCCAGACCCCACCCTCTACCAGGTCCATGTCTTGCCCGGCTTTGAGGACCGCTCAGACGTCCGTGAGATCCTCGCTGCCGCGCAATCTTGTGGTCTCTCGACTGGTCACCTACACCCTACCCAGGATCGTTAAGAGATTTAGTACCAGCTACCAAGCTGTGTGCAGCGGAGGGGAGGGGGTAAGTAAATTGAGACGGATAGAGGAGTTGTGGGGCGCGCCAGCGCCCCACAATGGCTATCTGTCATGATTTATGTGCTCCTACACTCGCGTCGAATGACCACCTAGCCACCCACTCACCGTCCACAACTTCAGAGCACACAGAAAAGCCCCGGAGGACTCAAAGTCAACTCCGGGGCTTTTCCTATATTCCGGGTATACTTTCCGTCTCAGTCAGCGTGTAGCTCCCCAGTTACACACTGTCTGAAGCAATCCCGGATTGTCTCAACACTTACAGAACCGGATGGGTCTCATGCATGTGTAGCAGAGTCTCACCGACCTCAGCCCTTTCGATTACCATCATTCAACACGTTAGTTGTCTTGTCGAATAGAGTCCTCTGCCCCTTGACAGGCAGGATGGCATCGATAGCTTGAGCGGCGATCCAAATCCCATCCATGATGATAACGGCTCCTACCTCGAAAGTAAAGAGGAACCCAAGAATGGCCCCTCTCTTGATCTTAGCCCACATGGTCTAGAGTCGTGCCTTCCTCTTCAGCTTCAGCCTTCTACCTTGAAAGTGACAGTGGACTTGTCATCCCACTTACTAATCTTAACCTTCAGGTTCAACTGACGAGCCATGCTCTTAATAGCCTGCTCAATGGCCTTCTGATTACAGTCCCGGATGATCTGCCAGCCCTTACCCTTCTTTGACTTCAAGATAACCTTACCAGCAGAGTTCTCTGCCTGGACCTGTGTAACCTCGTCGGTCATGTCCTTCACATCTCCTATTCTACATGTCCATTGGGCAAAAGGAAACCCCCTCACCACCGGAGTAGTGAGGGGGCTTCTCGGGACGTGCGGCGTTTTCCCCTTAGGTACTGTCAGTCTCACTCGTCCCGGTCGTCGGAACCAGCATCCTCATTGGAGTTCTCGTCAAGCGCAGCCTGACCGTTCCCACCCTCGGCCTTCGCCTGGCGCTTCTGCTTGTCACGGATCATGAACTCCACGTACTCATCCGTGATGTTCAGCTCCATACCGAGACCGTGGAAGTGCTGCGACTTCTGAAGCAGCCGCTTGATCGTCTTTGCGTGCTCACCATTCGCGCCACCCTCGGTGATCGGGACGCGCTTCCAACCCTTGTCCTTGACCTGAAGGACTACATCGTCAAACGGCGATGGCTCCCGCTTGCGACCGGCCGACGGACGAGTCGGAGTGTAATCCTCAGGCGCGTCCTGAATCTCGAAGGACGGCAGACCTGCAACCGGGGCCTCAGCCACCAGCGTGTCGCCACCCTCAGCGTTCTCGTACTCCCACTCGTCACTCATGTCGGTCTTCTCCTCGTTACCCTCAGTAGGGTTGTCGTTAGTGTTAGTCGCGGTACTTACTGCGTTGTCTTCAGTGTAGCTATCATCTTCAGGCTCTGCAACTGGCTCTGGGTTCTGATTCTTCTTCGTGAATCTTCCACCCTTACCACGCTTCATCGCCCTCGCTGCTGCGTTAGGCATAAGATCAATCCTTGGTGGTGTTCTTGGGGTTGTCCTCAACAATACTGGCGGAACCGGCATTCGGCAAGTCTGAAGTGGGGAGCGATTCAGTCTTGTAAGCCGGGACACCCTTGCGCAAACGCATACGGGTTGAAGCTCCGGCTTTGATCGTGTAGCCGCGGGCGAGCGCGACGGCCTGGTAGACCGTCTGGGTCTTGCGGGGAGCGGTGCCGTCCACGACGTGCGTCGACACCAGGCGGGGAGCGGGCTTCTTGGGTGAGAGTGCCTCAGGCATGAGAGAGCCTTTCAGATCCTTGGGAGATCTATCTATGAGGTCATGCAGCGGAGTCCGATGGGACCCGTTCGATGGTGATTCGCTCTACGTGAATCCCCGGTAGGTTCGCAATGTCATCGGGAGCTACACTTTGTGCGTTCCTGATTGCGACTGTAACAACTTTCGTAGCAATAGTCCTAAGGGCCTGATCGCTACAATCGATGCTACCATTGGCTCGGGCGAGAAGCAACTCTGTGTATGCGGCTGAGTACGCGGCTTGCCACTCATCCTCAGTGGTGAATCCCATCATGGATCTCGGTATCCTCATTGATCGTCGGAGTGAGGAACTGAACACTTGCCATTGCTGTCAAGGCGCGTGTTGCAAATCCAACTAGCGAGCCCATCGAGCGACCGGACGAGATACGTACAGCGGTCACTGGATCGATGGCGGCCGCCGACCGCATGTGATCGTCTGCGGTAGCTTCTCCCTGCTCGGAAGGCCAGGCAGCTACAGGGATCATTCCCAATGGAGCCCCTACACCTTCCGCTATCCTTGTCGGATTCAAGTTCGGGATGGTCTCGGAACTCTCGATGTCCACAGATACAGACTCTTTCTGTAGGATCTGTAAATGGACCGGGGTCGACTTGTTGCGTTTCCACAGTCGTGAAATCCCCTCAGACTTACGGTGTCGTCCAGCCGCCATAACCTATCACACCCCGCAATCGTCATTCGACGCTGATTCCATACCGTTCAGCGATGCGTGCAGTAGAGAGAGCAACCGCATCTGAGCCCAGTAACCCGACTTTGCTTTTTCTTTAAAGTCTTCACGCTCGTAAACGAATTTCCAGGCTCGGTCATCCGTACTGGTAGTTGCGTGCCACAACACGGGGACGCCAAAAGAAATCACGACGTAGTCAGGCTCATCCAATAGGATTGCCAGTTTGGCATCTAAAGGAATATCAGCACCTTGTGCCAATTGGGCTACTCGGGCTGACTCCAGCTTGGTTAACGGCTTCCCTTGAAAGGAAGTAGATCCGTTTCGCCACTTACGGTGCATATATAAGTGGTCACGTAGAGTGAGCCAAGACATCTTGTTTGTGAAGATGTAAGTGTGGGTGTCAACCCCGTTGCTTCCCATGCAAGGAATCTACACCCACAAATACAGCGGCACAACCTAGATGGTTACTCCGAACGGGTACTGCTCTTCACTACCGACGGCTCCTTAGGGCGTAGGCACACAGGAATAGGATCCCAATTAGAATCCACATGGATGAGGCAGGAAGATTACTAGGCCAGTTCCAGAGTACGAATCCTGACGCTACTAGAGCCAACAGGTACCAGAACACTTAATACTCCTCTACATGCTTTGCTTTCCTTCTAACGTGGGCAAGCCAAGAGTGATACGGAACGTTGTCAGACTGGTAAGTCCACTTGCTTTTGCTTCCGCATTTGCAGATCCAACGCCAGGCCGTTCCACCAAGTTCTGCTTGGTCCCATATCTCCAAATTGAACCTGTGATCTCCGACTTCAGTGACGTTTTCCTTTCCCTTATGGTCTGGACAGTCACATGTCTTACTTCTGATCATGACTACACATCGCGTGCAGAGATCTGAATGACAGGCTCACCAGGTGTGGTGTAGAAGAGATCCCACGCTAGTACACCAGGGCAGCGAGCCCATGTCTCGATAGTGTCTGTCTCGATTCCCTGATTCAGCAAGTCTTCAATCTTCTCTACGATCTGCTCTTCATCCATGTCAATCCTCATCTGGCGGGAACAGCTCGTCAAAGCACTCAGGACAGGTACCTGAGATCATCTTCTCGCGCTCGTTATCTGATTTCTCTGGCCAGACGTCCTGAATGTGGGCTCCGTAGACCCAACGGTGAACCTTGCTCTTGTCCTCAACGAAAGTGTGCTTCTTATTGCAAATTACACATTTAGTCTCGAAGGTAACCTGAGATCCGTTGTCGTTCTTGACGAACATGTCACTTCCCCTTCCTAGATGAGCACTTCAGATTCGAGCATACACCACTCGGGTTCAATCGGCAATTGCAACGTCCACACCAGTTTGAGCCGTTCTTAGTGAAATGACCTTCTGGGTGCGGAACTTGCTTCGTCTTCCCCTTCTTGTTCTTCACTGTGACTGCGAGCGTCGACTTTCCTTCATCCTGGCACTTGCAGGTGTGGACCGATCCCTTGCAAACCGGGCACTTCATCAACTTGAACGCCATGCGAGAAGTGTAGCACCCCAAACCGACTGTGGGAACCCACTTGGGAAAGGATATGACCCTCCTTTTTCTAAATAGACCTGTGTAGGAAGGATGATGACCCTCCTTTTTTATTTGGGCATGGAAAAAGGGTGACCACCCGAAGATGGTCACCCTCCTTTTTTATATATGACCCTCCTTTTTTATATATGACCCTCCTTCTTGTAGGGGGTCTATACAGGCGGGGTATATGACCCTCCTTTTTTATTATGACCCTCCTTTTTTAATCGACTGCGTAGAGTGGGTTGGAGTCCCAATCCGGTACCGCAGCGCGCTCGATCCTGAGGAGGATGATCACCGTTTCCCACTCCTGCTCAGTGACCGGCCACGTGCAAACGAACCTCGCAAACTTAGTATTAAGTTCTTTCGTGATGGTGAATCCGGCACCTTGAAGCTGACGCATCGCCGTGACCAAACGACCCTGCTCGACATCGGTGTAGTACGCGGTCAGGTACCGCATGTTCGAGCGCAGTGGAGTCAGGGAGGATATGACTTCGTCCTCCTCCAGTACATCAGTGAGTGTAAGCAAACCGTCGATAAAACCAGACATGGGAGGCTCCAGGTTTGAGGTCGGGATCGGATACGGTTTTCGGTTAAAAATTTCGCACGCTAACGATTTTCCGTAAAAAATTAAATTTTCCACTAATTTCCAGAAAAAATTAGCACGCTAACGATTTTCCGTAAAAAATTTCCTCCGCGTATAGGTCACGTATAGCTGGGATAACCTATTTAGTTACTAAATCCTGAATTTAGTGCTAATTTCCAGGATTTAGTGCTAAATTCCCCAACCTTTCCTAGTCTTCGTAGGGGACCTCTGAAGCGGGCATGGGGTCGCACGAGGTGTACCCAGCCGGTCCCACGATCGGGCACAACGGCTCCCCATCCTCGTGAGTCCAGACCTCGTGTCGGACGTCCCCGAGCCCACCCGGGTTGGTGATCTCGACATGGGAGACGACGGGTTCGAAGCACTCCGAACACACCATCTCGGACGCGCGCGTGAAGTGCCAGCGGGCGGAAGCGTTGGTCTCTGTCATGACGCAATCCTCTCATGAATTCCGGCTATGGTCAAGTCAGACTCGGTTCCTAGCTTCCCACTCCTGGACTGCCTTCGCGTAGCGGGCGACGCGTACCCGGTTGCGGAGCGCGGCTCCGACCGGCCCGGTCCAGAAGAAATACGGGATCATGAGGGTGAGGTACCCGAGGATGAACGGCAGCGCGGCCACCAGGAGCAGCAGACCCGCGCCCCCGTGGATGCGGAAGTTGGGCGGACGGTACCGGCGCGCGCGCACGAGGAGCGGGGCTTCGGGGCGAGGTTCCTTAGTCATGTTCTTAGTGTAGCAGGGTTGTCAAGTCTATTCCGGAGGTCTGATCCCTACATAGGTAAGGGTGCCCTATCGGTTTCGAGCTCCTGGACGTCGGTTGCGTTAGCACACTCTGACCATGATCACAAGGATTTTCTCTGGGACGTTGATCTTCGTTCCGCGGGTAGGCCCAAGGGGCTCTCAAACGATCTTGTTACAGGGGCTCTCAGGGGCCATTCCGGGGGTCGTAGTGATCCACATTCCGGGTCTCTGACTCCTACTCCATTCGGGTGGTAGATTCTGGGCATGAAAAAGCCCCGATGCCTTGACACCGGGGCTCTTCGTGTGCTGTCAATCCTCTGGCCAGACGCGATAGCAATCGTCGTCGTCTACACCCTTGACATTGTCGTAATCGTCATTCCAACCATCGTACGGGTCCATTACTTCTTTCCTTTCTTATTTGTTCCGAGCCTCTTTGCGAACTTCTCTTTCAATTCTTCTTTCTGATTCCAAAGGTTTATTCCCTTTGCATTCCGACGTTTGTTTGCTTTCTGTTGCTTCAGTTTTGACAGGTTGTTTTTCATGATTGCACCTTTCCTTTCCAAGAATGGGAGTTAAAGCGCTTTAACTCGCTATTCCGGAATTGATTTCCAAGAATTGCGATTGGCAGGATGAATGCCATTTCTGGACAATCACTTGATTGGTTTCCCTGTTCAGCCACACTTCACGTGAGTACCGGCGGCCGGATGCAATTTGGAAACTACACCCGGCGCACCAGTGCTGCATTCGTGCGATGTGACTCGACATTTCCCCGAGTCGTATCATGGTCACTGAAGAACAGTCGGTGGGATCTTCAGGTTAAAGTGCCGGTAAGCTTTCTTCGTGGCCACTCGTCCACGTGTGGAACGGATCATCAATTCCTCACGGATGAGGAACGGCTCAATCATGTCCCGTACCGTTCTGCGGTCGATTCCGGCGGATGCCGCGAGATTGTCGATCCCGACCGGCCCACCCATGTGAGTCACACAAAGCGCCATCATCACCTTGCGGTCGTCAGGGTTCAAACCCATATCGTCGATTTCGTACAGTTCCAGACCGTCGCAGACATCCTCGAACTGGCAGATAGCATTTGGGTCCCCATGAATGGCGACCGCGTACTCACAGACTTTATCCATAAGCGCGAGCACGATTCGAGGTGTGCCACGTGAGCGGAATGCCAATTCAGCAGCGGCATCCGGAGCTAGCTTATAGCCTCTCTTCTCTGCTGCCTTCTCCACAATCACCGTGAGGTCATCCGTGTCGTAGTAGTCCAACGACATCGTGTTGCGAAATCGAGCGAGCAGAGGACCAGTCAGATTACCCGCGAGTGTCGTGGCACCGACAACGGTGAACGGTTCCATGTTCACGGTTGCGGACTGCATATTGCGACCCGTGCCAGTGTGGAACTCGAAATGCAAGTCTTCCATTGCCACGCCTAGCAACTCTTGCGTGGGTCGGGACAGTTCATGGATTTCGTCAATGAACAGGACGTCATCTTTCTCCAGCTTGCATAGCTGCGCTGCCATTTTCGCGGGTGAGTTCACCGCAGTAGCGAGCGTGATGTGGAGACGTGTCCCCGTGTGCGCAGCGACCATGCGTCCCATTGTGGTCTTCCCGAGTCCAGGAGGACCGTAGAACAGGAAGTGACCGGGTGCCTCTGCGCGTGCCTCAGCGGCCCGTAGGGAGGTCATGAGTTGGACCCGTGCCCGGTCCTGCCCGATCATGCCAGCGACGTCCTGAGGGCGAACTAGGCATGAGTTCGCGGGTGCGGTCTCATCCTCGGTTGGCGGTGTCGGTTCACGGAGTGGTTTTGCGTTCACGCCTACCTTATTGGCAAGCGCGCCAAAGTCGAGAGCCATTCTGCACATCCTTTGGGAGAGGATCGTGTGAGGTTTTACATTTCCATTATATCATGCTGTCAAGTACGAAACCGCTGTACGGATTCGACTCTGGTGCTTTGACGTCGTAACAGAATAACGAACGTCCGGGACCGTCCACACACAATTCACGTCACACCAGGCAATAGGAGTGGCGTATGAGAAAACTACATAAGTCTTCTCTGTCTGATTAAACTTCCTCGCCCAGTAATCGGGAAGCTCTCCTGTTCCGCCAGCGGCTGGCCACTCGGTTCCATAAAGCGAACCGCCCGTGCGGAATGCCTTCCGCTCTGCGAGGAATTCAGCAAATGTGACGAATGAGTCTCGGGTGGTGAGTCGGGTGACACCAGACATGACAGTTCCTTTCGTTGCGGGTGAGGATTAGTAACTAGTGACAATCAATAAGCGTTAAGTGTGCGTGTTAGGTATGCGCACCCCACCGGAGGATCAGACGGTTTCCAGAGCCTGAGTCAGGTAATTCAGGATGGAAGCGTCAGCCTTATCCCGCTGGCCACTCACAGCCGCGTACATGTTCCTCTCCACTCGGTTGGTATCCCCACGCGTAGACTTCAGGTGGTGATCCCATGTGTTGAATGCCTGAAGGACTCCGAACGCGGTACCGGACCACGGGGCGACCCGCTCGTCATTCCGGTACAGAGCCTCGATTTCATTCATTTTCTTCTCTGCGACCGTAACGCCAGTCTTAGACTCAGTGTCGAAAGGAATAGCCAGGCGCAGAACCTCCTTGAACTGAATCTCGGTAACCTCCTGGTGGCATAGGTCCCGAATGGTGTCCGAAACCGTCTCAGCATCCCGAGCGAGCAATCCGAGGATTTCCCGAGCGCGATCCTGCTCGGCCTTCGTGTTGCTGAACTTCGTGTGGCGACGCTTGTACGTCTGACCAGACTCGGCCAGTGCCATCGCGTACGTGTTGTCACAAACCGTCATGGTCTGCGTGCGCTTGTACGTCGTGGCAATGCTGCTGTCGAGGCTAGTAGTGGCGAGCAAGTTCGGACGGAACGTGACACCTTCAGGAGTGGTGACGTTCTCGGGAACGGAGATCTCTACCCATGCCACTGCACGATTGCGGAGCAGACCGGCAGAGCTGATGGAAAGGGTGTCCTGAAGAATGTTCGAGACATTCCCAATCAGCCACTCGGAAAAGCCGTGAGGCTCATACCCGTCCGAGACGATACCGAACGTGTGGTGAATGTTGTCGGAAGCGTAAACGCGCTGCTTTCCGGGGATTTCGGTCCACTCACCAGGGAACGATTCGTAGTAGATAGGTGCCTTGGCAGGCTCCCAATCGAAAAGCTTCTCCTGGACAGTGCCGACAGGAATGGCGCCTTCGAAATGGTTCGGGGAGCCGTCCTTACGGTCGACACCTCGGTACCACCATGCAATACCGCGCTTCTCGGTGAATCCAACGAGAATGTTGTTCTCAAGCCATTCCTGAGTCTCACGAGACATTGTGTGTGCCCTTCTCGGGTTAGGATGGTAGGCAGCGGAATTGCGCTTCCTGGAATGCATTCCCTCACGGGAGTAGGGAATGCAAACCGGGGAGCACGATTCACATGCGACGGATCTTCTCCAGGAGCGCTTCCGCGGTTTCCAAACGCTCTTTCCAGAAAAGCGGAGTGGTGTGGCCATCATCATCGGTGAAATTTGCGACGTTATCCGCGTAGTAATCACGCTTCTTTGCCACTGCAAGGTTAAGCATGATTACCTCCTCGGCGGACAGATTGAGCGTGTAATCAAGAGTGGGGATGGGAGTGGTGTCAGGCATGGTGTCCAGTTCCAATCAGAGTAGTGAGGATGAGGATTCCGACCAGGGTGAGAGAGAAGACAACTCTATAGTACCACACCACGATGCTATCCACAGATTCGGTTTCCCATCGTGACACAGTTGAAGAACGGAGAGTCTTCCTCAATGGTCCAACCGTATCCACTGAACAGAGAGGCGATATGCGCCCACATGTTATGGACGTAGTACGCAACTTCGGTGATGAGGTAGGCAACGAAATCCTGAGCACCGGGAACCACCAGGAGGATGATGCCCGCGATAGCGGCCCCAGACAGGGCACTCACAACGTTGATGGTGAAGTCGTCAGGTTCATCGGCGGTGGTGGCGGTGGTGGCGGTGGTGGTGGCGGGGAGATCGCGGTCCATGTCAGCGGCCCGCCTTCTCAGCGCGCATGATCTCAGCGGCGACCAGACGGAACGTGTCCCACGCGATGAACCCGTTGCGGTAGAGCCAACCAGCCTGCGCACGCGGGTCGGTGATCGAGCAGGGCAGGAAGGCGTCGGCGGTGTCGTTGTAGAACGGGTTCGCCGAGACGAAGGGGGTGTGGTCCGCGCGCGTGGAGTAGGTGGGGGCGGGGGCTTCGTTGATTGCCATGGGCTAATCCTATGGCAGGAAACCCATGGTGGGAATACCTTAAGTGAACTATGTCCGAATCTATTTGAAGATCTTTTGGGTTCACACTACTGGAGTAACCTTAGCTATTTGAGGAAGAAAAACCTTGACTCGCACGATGGTGTGTGCTGGTGAAGAACAAGAGCACGCCCGGCTGGCGATTGGGGGTTGACAGCAGGGTAAGGGTCGTTACTATAGGGGGTTCTATATAGGGCCTTTATATAGGGGGTTCTATATAGGGGTAATGTATATGGGGTAGAAAAACCCCCTATGTATAGGGGCTATATGCGCTATATAGAGTTATTACCGATTGCTATATAGGGGTTTATATACAGGGCTATATGCAGTGGGTGCCGCGTTTTCATGATCATGTCAAGGATTATTCTGCACTTCACTCATATGGACTAACTTAGTTGACACCCACATTCATACATGGTACACAATGAATAGGTACTACATTCATGAGCGGCGCAATTGAATGCGCTTGACATCCAGCATTGTGTATGGTAGCAATGGCAATAGCACTATGCCCATTGACAATCCATTGTGCCTATGCAATTGAAATGAAGGGACT
>Ga0308176_10000093_pt1 | contig 59632 bp, 39 predicted proteins | sample PhyCR2_3_FD_203890 | JGI IMG/M metagenome (GOLD analysis project Ga0308176, IMG submission 203890) | Soil microbial communities from UC Gill Tract Community Farm, Albany, California, United States - DLSLS.C.R2 | ecosystem: Environmental > Terrestrial > Soil > Agricultural land | place: USA...
CGCGCGGCCTCACGAAGCGGTTCGGCGGGCTGTGTGCGCTGGACGGTGTCGACCTCGAGCTCGGCGAGCGCGAGATCCTCGGGGTCATCGGCCCCAACGGCGCCGGCAAGACCACCCTGTTCAGCCTGATCGCCGGCTCGATCCGCCCCACGTCGGGCGAGATCGTGCTCGACGGCCAGCGGGTGACCGGCCGGCCGGCCCACCTCTGTGTGCGCGCGGGCATCGTCCGGACGCACCAGATCGTGCGCCCGTTCGGGAACCTCACGGTGTTCGAGAACGTGCTGGTGGCGGCGATGCACCTGCGACGCACCGCCGCCAGCCACGCCCGCGATCGGGCCGCCGAGGTGCTCGACTTCGTCGGCCTCGCCGATCGCCGGGGCCAGTACCCGGCCACGCTCACCCTGGCGGGTCGCAAGCGGCTCGAGCTCGCGCGCGCGCTGTCGACCGGCCCGCGCGTGCTGCTGCTCGACGAGGTCGTCGCCGGGATCAACCCGACCGAAGCGCTGGCGTTCACGGCGCTGATCCGCCGGGTCCGCGACGAGCGCGGGATCTCGGTGATCATGACCGAGCACGTCATGCCGGCGGTGATGAGCCTGTCGGACCGGATCTTCGTCCTCGACCGCGGCAAGCCGATCGCCCAGGGGACGCCCCAGGAGGTGGTCGCGAACCCGCTCGTCGTCACGGCCTACCTCGGCACGTCGGCGGGGGAGGGGGCGGCACCATGAACTCGCCGGACAAGTCGCCCGGCGCGGCGAACCAGCTGCTGCTCGAGGTCGACCAGATCGACGTGTTCTACGACGACGTGCAGGTGCTCTACGGCCTGCGCCTCGCGGTCCAGCGCGGCGAGATCGTCACGCTGCTCGGCTCCAACGGCGCCGGCAAGACCACGACCCTGCGCGCCATCATGGGCCTGTGCCCGCCGCGCGCGGGCCACATCCGGTTCTCGGGGCAGCCGCTCGCCGCGGTGCCGGCCGCGGGCCGGGCCGAGCTCGGCATCGCGCTGGTCCCCGAGGGCCGGGAGCTCTGGCCGCAGCTCACGGTGCTCGAGAACCTCGAGCTCGGCGCCTATACGCGCCGGGCACGCCGCAACGCGCGCCAGACCTTGCAGCGGATGTTCGACCTGTTCCCGCGGCTCGCGGAGCGCCGGACGCAGGCGGCCGGCAGCCTGTCGGGCGGCGAGCAGCAGATGTGCGCCATCGCGCGCGCCCTCATGAGCGAGCCCACGCTGCTCATGCTCGACGAGCTCAGCCTCGGCCTCGCCCCGGTGCTGGTCGATCAGCTCATGCAATCCATCGTCGAGCTCCATGCGGGAGGCATGACGATCCTGCTCGTCGAGCAGAACCTGCACAAGGCGCTCGCCATCGCCCAGCGCGGCGTGATCATCGAGACCGGTCGCCTGCGGCTCGCCGGGACGAGCGCCGAGCTCGCCGCCAACCCCGAGATCCGCGCGGCCTATCTGGGAATCTGATATCGATCCGGCAGCGCGCGTTGGGCTGGCTGGCGGCTGCGCTATGCTAGGTTCATGGAAGCCGACCGGATCACGCATCTCCTGATCGGAGGGATGCGATGCATCGACGAGATCAAGCTCGATCTCGGTGCGTTCACCGTGCTGATCGGGGAGAACGGTGCCGGGAAGAGCACGATCGTGGAGGCGCTGGAGTTGCTGAGGAAGGTGGCGACCGAGTCTCCCTTCGTGGAAAAGCTGTACCAACCGCATGCCGGCACGCGGCTGGTGCGCTCCGGCGCGATGGGGCTTCGCCTGGGTGCACGGATCGACGGCGCTGGTCCGCCTCTCATGTATATGATCGAGGTGTTGCGTGATGGCTCGTACCTGAGCATTCACACGGAAAAGGTGATCGCGGTCCATGGGGGCCGCCGGATGCTCCGCACGGGAGGTATGTTCTCGTGCTTCGGCCCCGACGGGCAGCCGATACAGGACGAGAGCGCGGCCCATCCCGGTGAAGGCGTGCTCCCCAACGCCCGATTCCTCAAGTCGCCCGAGGTGGAGCGCGTGCAGCGCGCCCTCGCCACCATCGAGGTGCATGTTCCGCTCGACCTGCGGTGTTCGTGGGCAGTTCCGCAGGCAGGTTCCACCGCCAGGTCCAGCAACATGGCTCGGCCCGCGGAGCGACTGGACCCTCATGGCACCAATCTCGTGAACGTGTATGCCAAGCTCAGGAACCAGCCCAACTGGCGAGAGACGCTGGGCCGGATCCGTCTGGTGCTCGGGGATGTGGATGATATCCTCATCCAGCCGGACCCATCTGGAGGAACGCTTGGCCTCGAGGTTCGATGGGGACATGATCTCGAAGTCCCGCTGTCGGAGCTCTCGGATGGTCAGGTATCTGTCCTCGCGCTGATCGCGATCCAGCAACTGCGGCGCAGAGTTCCGCCGAGCCTCATCGTCGTTGACGAACCGGAAGCGCATCTTCATCCGGGCGTGATCCGGAGGGTTGCCGTTGGACTGGCTGAGACCGGCGACGAGTGGCCAGTGCTCGTGGCCACGCAATCCGACGCGTTCCTCGACGCCGTGAGCGATCGGCCTGATGCGCTCGTGCATTGTCGGCTCGATTCGCAGCGGAAGACCGAGCTCGCACGGTTGGACCGTGCGCAGGTTCAGGGATGTCTCGACGATCTGCGGCGGATATGCCGCCCTGCCGTCGATGAAATCCGTCTCGCTCCCGGTCTTCGCCTGCCAGATACTGGTGCCGCATCACGCGGCGTGAACGCGGAGATCGTCAATACGTAGCGCGGGTCGTTTGTTGACGAACACGCTGGGCGAACCTGAAATGGCCGGGCAGGTCCCGGATGCGGGCAGAACGGGCAGCCGTGCATGTCCCACGGGACATGCACCTAGTCTCCTAAGTTCTCTGACCGGCATCGCCAGCGGAGTGTTAGTCAGTTGGCTGGCCGCTCTGCTCGGGAGTGGTGGGCGGTGACGTGCCTGACCATCTCCGTAGCTCCACCACGACAGCATCAGCATCGTTTCTCGTCGAAAGCTAACCGATGTGCTGCGAATACCGGCGCGCGCGGCGATTGCGCGCCGCCGCCGCTCGTCGCTATGGTGCGCGCAATGCGTGATCCGGAGGATGCGCGGGCCGTAGGTCGTCAGGTCGGTCAAAAAGCGGGTGAGCCGTTGTCGTCGCACACAGAAAGTGGCGGCGGCCCTGGGAAACGCTCCCTCATCGAGGGGCTCCCACCGCAGGCTCTCCGGGTCACGCCCAAGACCACCCATGAGCACGAAGCTGGGCAGGCGACCTCGGCCGCCGCGCTTGGTGTCGCGGATGCTGGGGCCGGTGGGAAGCCGCTTCCGCGCCTCGATCTCGATCCATCCGGTGTTGGACCTCACGACGTATCGAGCACAAGCGGAGCGACGAGCAGCGCTTCGAATAACGCCCCGGGCCCGGCGGTCCAGCGTCTACCAGCCGCCGGTGCTCCGCCCGATCTCGGTAACTACGCCTCGGAGGTCGGCAAGCGCGTCCTCGTGGTTCGCAGCTGGGACAACAGGGCAATCGCCGCGCGACGTGGCGAGCTGCAGGACCGGCTGTCTCGGGCCACGGACGCCAAGGGACGGGACGAGCTGCTGCGTGAGTACGAGGCCATCGAGTGGGTCGCCAGGGAGCGCAACCTGGCCTTGCCGAAGGACCCGGGTGAGGAAGCCGCACCTCAGGCATTCATGGGCGGCAAGCTGACCAAGTTCTGGGTCCCCGACAACGCGCAAGGTATGCGCGCGATGCTCGAGCGCGAGATGGCGGCGAGCTCGGGGTACGAGCCCGCTCGGGGTCACGCGCAGCAGCGAATCGGCCACTCGACGACCTGGCGATCTGCGACCGACAACGATAAGCACCTGATCGGTCAGCAGCAGATCGCGCTGATGGACCACGATGCCGCAGGCTTCCGCATCGCGTTCCAGGCCGAGGCCAAGCAGGTCGCGCTGGCGATGCTCGACGCGAGCACCGTTGCCGTCGATTCCGCCCTCCGGTCCTACGGCATCGCAGGCGGCACATTCCGGCTCACCGACGCCGCGCACAAGGTCGCGAAGGACCCCGGCTCACTCGACGCCGAGGTCGACAAGTGGGTCGCGTTATCCTCCCGGCTCGATGATAATCAGGCCGCGTTCGCGGAAGGTCACGCGCACCGCGACGACCTCGCGAGGCAGGCACGGCAGCTTCGCGAGCTGCAGGACAACATCTCCACGCTGGCCGCCGAGCAGCTCCGGCTTATGAAGCAGGTGCAAGCGCAGCACCCGGAGCATCCAGGGATGCTGCGTTCAGCGAGGCCCGATTGGTCCAAGATCGAGGCGCCGACGCGGCAACTGCAGCCGGTGGAAGGAACGTCCAGCAATCCATTCGACCAGCTACCGAAGCCGGCCAACGAAGCGCCCGAACAGCGACTCGCGCTCGTACAACTCGCCGTGAAATCTCGACAGGCGCAGTTCAGGGCAGCGTGGATCCAGGCCGAGCGCGAGCACCCGATCCTCGCTGCATATCGTGGGGGCAAGCAGCCGGACGCATCGACGCTCATCGGGATCGGCGCCGGCGAGGCCACGACGCAATCGGTGCTCAAACACGCCCTGCCCAAGCTCGGCAACATCTACCGGACCAAGGCGGCGCTACAAGGCGTGTGGGGCGCGCTCGATCCGTTGCAGCTGGCCCCTGTCGTGGAGCTTGCGAAGCAGCGGATGTTCGTCGCCGAGAGCAGCTACCGCGATCGCACCGTGCACGACATGGTCGAGCAAGCGCACGAGGAGCACGGCGGTCTCGTGCAGTGGGCACTCGAGGCCGTGATGATCGGGCTCACGCTGGTGACGTTGGTTCCGACCGCAGGCACATCAGCGATGGCGGGCCTGGCGTTGACCGGGCTTGCGTACGACATCTACGCTGGCCTCGACGAGTATGAAGACTTCAAGATGACGTCGGCTGCCGCGGACACTGACCTCGACAAGCTCCGATCGCTGTCGGACACCGAGCCCAGCTTGACCCCGCTCTTGACAAGGATCGTCAGCGCGGGCGTCAACTTCACGATGGCCGGGGGGCTGTTCAAGCGTGCCGTCGCACTACGCCGGATGACGATGGGGACCGTTGCCGATCACGAGGCGCTCGCAGCGCTCAACAAGGCCGGAGAAGAGGTCGGCGTCACGGGCGTCGGTGACGAGGCGATCTCGAACGGCAGCGCGGGTGCCGGCAAGACCGCTGCGCTCGACGCTCGCCCGCGCATCACGCCCGGGCGTTTGCAGGAGTTGCGTCAGCGTCTCGGCGTCCCGGTGGCGATCGACGAGACCGGCGCGCTTCGCGATGGGATCGAGCTTCATTACGTCCCCGGACCAAAGGGAATCATCCAACCGACGACGGTGCGCGTGGGTCGTGACGCGATCATCGACGATATCCTGGCGCACGGCGACGTCATCGGCCGCGTCACTCGATACAACGGCGCGCTCGGCAAGCTGCGTAACCTCTGGGATCGCCTGGTAGCGCTCTTGAAGCGCGCGCCTCAGCCACTCAAGCCTGGCACGCCGGTGTGGAGATCGTACCAGGAGCTCCGGAAGCTCGACGATCTGATCGCGCTCCGGCAGTCGGCGCGCATGGGCCATGGGGCCGTCAGCCCAGAGATCCTCGATCGCGAGATCGAGTTCTTTCAGGGGTACTACGCTCATCACGAGGCGATCGTCGCGGATGGTGAGAAGCTAGGTACGTTCGGCAAGCCCGCGGCTGGGCACATCGATAGCCCCGACGGTTGGCGGAATGCGCTCGGTGGAGATGATCCAAGCGTCGGCGGCATGCACGAGATCGATCCGCTCGGCAACGAACCGCATCAGAATCGGCTACCGGTTGGTAAGGAGATCGATCCCGCTGTTCAGCCCGCGAGGGCCAACTCTGGCTTCTGGGAAGACCAGCATGCCAAAGGTAACACGCCGTGGCATTCTGATAACCAGAAGCTGAACGAGATCACAGGGTACAAGCCGGTCGGATTCAAGGACGGCTATCCGGTGCTCGATGAATACACGCAAGAAACCGTCTACGTGAAGAAGATGTTGGGCGACGAGCGCGATTTCATCCCGTGTGATCAGGAGCTGGCCAAACGGCAGGGGTGGTTCAAGGCTGATGGCACACCAAATCGAGCCCGGGCGAAGGACTATCGCGAGAAGAATGCGCTGACATGGCACCACCACCAGGATGGAAAGAAGATGCAGCTCGTCCCGATTGACCTTCATGCCAATATTCCGCACGTGGGCGGCGCATCTGTTACTCGTGGCGCCCAGGAGTAGATGCGATGACTACAGATGTGTGGATCGACAAGCTGGTAGAGGGCTTCGGTTTCCGACGATCAGAGCGAGCACCGTGGTCTCCTCCCGTTGAGAGCGATTTTCAGCGATTGGAAGCTGCTCTTGGTAGAGCACTGCCAGACGAATATCGGTACTTCCTGCAACGGTATGGAGCTGCAATTCTGGGCAACGACGACTTCGAGGTCGCGGTCGCCATTGCCGAGCCATGTCCATGGGGCGAGCGTACGCGGCCTGAGTATTTCTATCCGCTGGGTGAGGGTCATCCGAACGGCATTGAAGAGCAATTGTTGACCTATGCGGGGCGTGCTCCAGGCGGTGTCATCCCGATCGTTCCTGACGCGGGGGGCAACCAGGTCTGCCTCGACGTCGCGGGCGAGTTTCCGGGCAGCGTCTGGTTCTGGGATCACGAGCAGCGTTGGTTCACGCGCAACCTCCAGGAAACTGCCCAAGAGCTCGACGCCGCGGGGCTCGATACCCGCCGGTTCTCGGTCCACGACATCATTCGCGAATGGGCGCGGCGACACGCCGAGCGCTTCGATCGGCCGCCCGACTATATGGGGATGTATCGAATCGCGCCATCGTTCGCAGACTTTCTGCGTACGCTTCATCAGGTTCCGTATTGAGTGATCTCGATTAGCTGGTAACATCACATCATGGCGTGGTACGACGAGCTCGTCGAGCGATGGAAGCCGTCGCGGGGATGGCGCGAGACGTTCCTGCCGGCCGTCAAGCGGGTCGCGAAGAAGCCGGCAGACATGAAGTCGTGGTGCGAGATCGTGATGATGCTCGGCGATACGCATGCCACCGAGCTCGCGCTGATCGTCTGCCTGCACGCGCGGACGCTCGGCGGCGACCAGGCCCAGCTGTCCTCGCACCTCCACCTCTGCCTGCTCGATCTTGGGATTGCCTCGGCGCCAGGGCCGGTACCGCTGCGCGATCCGGCGTCAGCCATGACGGTGAACGACGAGGCGCTGGCTGGCTGGATCCGGGAGCACCTGGCGCCGTTCGACGGAGACCTGTCGCGGGCGGTGGCGTTTGTCCTCAAGCTGGCGCGGAGCAAGCTCGCGTAGCGGTCGACGCAGTTCGACGAGATCGCGCGAAGGAGCCGGGTGAGCGGGTGAGCGGGTGAGATCGATCAGTGGCCGCGCGCGCCCAGGCGGCGGCCTGCATCGGCGAGCCAGTCTTCGAGCTGCCGGCTCATCTTCGCGAAGCTCGGGGCCACGAACAGGTACTTCTGGTAGTCCGTCGGGTCGTAGGGCGTCTGCGCCATGACCTCCAGATCGAACGGCAAGAGCGATGCGCGCCGGCCAAGCTCGCCGAGCTCGCCATAGGAGGAGAGCAGGCCCGCGCCGTAGGCCTTGATCTCGCCGTCCTCGAGGGCGACGCCGAACTCGAGCGTGTACCAGTAGAGCCGGTCGATCTGCGACATGGTCGCCGGATCTGCCCGGAGGGCCACTTCACCGAACGAGCGCGACAGGTGGACGAACTCGGGTGCGAGGAAGCTCGTAGCGTGCCCCACCAGCTCATGGATCACGTCGGGCTCGGGGGTGTAGAGCGGCATCCTGTGATGCCGCATGTACTGCGTCGAGCGGAACACGCCGCGGCCGAGCGCCGCGAGAAAGCTGCCCGCCGAGATGAGGCCCGCGACGGGGAGCATCTGCATGCCGAGGGGCCGCGTGAGCTCGTTGATCTCCACGAGTTGCGGCACGCGGTCTCGGTCGAGACCGGCGAGGTCCGCGGCGGCGCGCCACTCCCGCACCGCCCGCGCCGCGTGGAGGGGGGCCAGGTGGTCCCACACGCTGCGCCACACCGCGTGCTCCTGGTCAGTGTAGGCCACCAGCGGCGCCGGCGTCCCTTCGTGGTGCTCCAGGGCGAGCTTCGCGATGGCGTTGCGCCGCGCACGATAGATCGGGTCCCGGAAGCCAGGATGGTCTGGATCCAGCACGACCAGCTGGTCGGGCTCGGAGAGCAAGGGCTTCGGGAGCGGCTCGAGCATGGAGCCTTCGTAAAGCATGAGGGCTGCGCGCCGGGAAGGGGTATGCGCCGGTTTCAGGGCCGGTTTCCGCGAATGTGTGCGGGGTCACGGGCGGAGCTCGACCATGACCGATATCGCGCGCTCCATGATGTCGTTTTGCGGACCCAAGGGGTGCGGGGCGCCTGCCGCAACGCCCAGATCGAGGTGGGAGGTCATCCGCGCGGTGACCTCGAGCGCGACCGGGATGTGCCAGCCATCGCGCCACGTTGCGAGCTCGCTGTCCCAGCCGGTGTGGAGCGCGATGAGCCAGCGCCAGGTCGGCTGGATGCCGAGCCAGACCGCGACGACCAGCGCGGCGCGGTTGCCGAGATCGCGGTTGGCGAGCCCGAGCCGCAGGTACGGGTCGCTCGTGATCGCGTAGCGGCCGTGGGTCCAGCGCACGAGCGCACCCATGGTGACCGCGGGCTTCCAGGGATCGATGTCGCGGAGCAGGAGCCGCGCGCGCGGCGCGACCGCGAACGGGCCCTCGCGCCAGCTCCACCGAGCATCGAGGCCGCTGCCGCGATACACGTGAGCGCACGATCGCGCATCCCCCTGGAAGCACAGGCTCGCGCGCGAGTCGATCTGATCTACACTTGCGTCTGAATGAATCAGCCCGAGGGTCAAGCTCGGCCACACGCCGACCCAGACGTCCGGTGCGAGGGCCAGCGGCCTTGCGAACTGGGCGGGTCGCCAGTTGAGCTCGGCGGTCACCCGCGCGATCACGTCCGCCGGGTCGAGCCCGAGGGGCCGCGTGATGATGTCGTCCGGGCTCGCGCGAGCGACCACCGGCGTCGCGACGACGGCGAGGGCCACCAGGGTGCGCCGCACCGCGCGACCCTAGCATGGCCGATCGCGTTCGGTCTGCTCGCCGCGGGGTGCCGATCCGACCTCGGGGATGTCGACGGAATCTTCTACAACGGCGACGGTCGTACCATGCACTGCGCCGCGAACCTCGACACCGAGGCCGGCAACAGCCTGGCCAGCATCGATATGGCGCTCGATCGTGCCTCGGTGCGCGGCGAGGTCGTCGAGCTGTACGCGCATCGGCCGGACCTCACCGTCCCGATGGCGACGATCGAGCACGTGCTCGCCGGCGCGAACGCCCGGAACCTGCCGTTCGTCACCTACGCCGACTTCGCCGCCGGGGGCGGGACCGGGCCCGGCATCGCGCTGTCGTTCGATGATTCCGGGGTGCCGTACTGGATGGATGCGCGCCCGCTGTTCTTGCGCTACCAGGCTCGCGTGACGTTCTTCGTCTGCCGGTATTCCGAGATGTCCGCGGACGCGCACGGCCAGATCCGCGAGCTCGCGAACGACGGCCATGACATCGAGGCGCACAGCGTGTCGCACCTGCGCGCCCCGAGCTACGTCGAGGATCACGGCCTCCGCGCGTACCTCGACGACGAAGCCTTGCCATCGATCGAGGCGCTGCGCAGCGATGGCTACGCGGTCTCGGCGTACGCGTATCCGTACGGCGCCCGCACCGATGAGCTCGATCACGCGATCTCGGCGCACGTGCCCCTCCTGCGCTCGGTGTCGTTTGCGGTCAGCGACGTGGACGATCCGTGCCCGAACTGATGGTGCGTCACGGGCCTGGAGGTCGGCGGGCGCTGGCCTGGGAGCCTTGCGCGATGATACCAACGCGCTGATGCCGTGGCTCACGGATCGCCGTCTGGTTCTGGCCGCGTTGCTGGTGTGGATCGCCATGGCGCTGGTCGGCGTCGTGCTCGGACCGACGCTGGGCCATGACGAAGCGGCGTTCGCGCTGCTGGCGCGCGGCGGCGGCCCGGCCGGCCATTGGCTGTATCGATCGGATGGCACCGTGGCGATCGCGAAGCTGGGGATCGCGCTCGGCGGCGCGGTGTGGCAGCTGAGGCTGGCGAATGCGGTGCTCAGCGCCGGGTTCGTGGTCGCGGTGTTTGCCGTCGGGCGGGCCGCGCTGCACGCGCGCGCCGGTGCATGGGCGGCGGCGCTGATCGCGGGGGCGCACCCGATGGTCGAGCGGAGCGCGGAGCTGCTCAGCGATCTGCCGGCGGCGGCGTGCCTGCTCGGCGGGATCGCGATCCTCGCCGGCGAGCTCGATCGAGCGGACGGGCCACGCTGGCGGATCGTCGTGGCGGGGCCGCTGTTCGCCGCGGCCTTCTACGTTCGTTACGGCAGCGCGCCGGTGATCGCGTTCGCGGTCGGCGGGGCCGTGCTCGTGTGGTGGCGCGCCGTCGCGCGGCGCCCGATCCGCATGCTCGCGGTGGTGATCACGCTCGCGGTGCTCGTGATCCCCCACCTCCTGCGCTCGCGCGCGGCCACCGGGACGATGCTCGGGATCCTCGAGGTGAGCGCGGGCATGCCGAGGCACGCCTATGTCGGCGAGGGGCTGGTCACGTACCTGACGTCGAATCCGTTCGTGTTCTACGGCGCGCTGCTCGCGCCGGTCGCGGCCGTCGGCCTGATCGGGCTCCCGTGGGTCCGCGGCAGGGCGCCGTGGTACCTCGGGCTCGTCGGGCTCGCCCAGCTGGTGTCGCTGGGCATGAAGAGCCACGGCCAGCCGCGCTACGTGTTCGTGGCGACGGCGCTGTTCGTCGTGCTCGGCGTCGACCGGCTGGCGCGCCTCGATCGACCGCGGCTCGCCCTCGGGCTGATCGCGACGTCGTGGCTCGCCGTCGCGATCGTGAACGTCCTGCACGAGCGCTACCTCGAGGACCAGTACGCCCCGATCGTCGAGGCGGCGCGCGTGATCCGTGACGACACCGGCGATCGGCCGTGCGCCACGGTCGCACGGATCGTCCCGCAGCTGATGTGGTACACGGGCTGCGAGGGGTTTGCGGCGGCATTGCTCCAGGACCCGCTGCCGGCCGATCGCACGCGCTATGCGGTGACGTTCACCCGCTGGCCGATCGACGTGGCGTCGCTCGTGGCAGCCCAGCACCTGCACGCGACCCTGCTGCCGGCGGCCGATCCGCGTACCCAGGTATGGCGGCTGCAGTGAAGCTTACCTGTATGCTGGCCACGAGATACGCAAACGGCCGGTAGAGGCCCAGGAGTCATCAATGACCATCACGAATCGACGCTTTGTCTTGGCTTCCCGCCCCACGGCCGCGCCGCACGAGGACAACTTCCGGCTGGAGACCGTCGCCGTCCCGGAGCTCGCGCCCGGGCAGGTGCTGGTGCGCCATCGCTACCTGTCGCTCGATCCGTACATGCGCGGCCGCATGAGCGATCAGAAGTCGTATGCCCCGCCCCAGCCGCTGGACGAGGTCATGGTCGGCGCGACCGCCGGCGAGGTCGTCGAGAGTCGCTCCGCGAAGGTTGCGGTCGGCGACACGGTCGTGGGCATGGGCGGCTGGCAGGACTACGGGGTCGTCGCCGTCGATGGGGCGACGTCGCCCTTGCGCAAGGTCGATGCGACGCGCATCCCGCTGTCGGCGTACCTCGGCGCGGTCGGGATGCCGGGCGTGACCGCCTGGTACGGCCTCAACATGATCTGCGAGCCGAAACCCGGCGAGACGGTGATGGTCAGCGCGGCGTCGGGCGCCGTCGGCGGCCTCGTCGGGCAGCTCGCCAAGGCCAAGGGCTGCCGCGTCGTCGGGGTCGCAGGCGGCAAGGACAAGTGCGCCTACGTCGTTGACGAGCTCGGCTTCGATGTGTGCCTCGACTACAAGGCCACGCCGGATCCGGCGGCGTTCCAGGCGGCCCTGCAGGCGGCGACGCCGAACGGCATCGACGGCCACTTCGAGAACGTCGGCGGCATGATCCTCGATGCCGCCATGCAGCAGATGAACGCCTTCGGGCGAATCGCGATCTGCGGCATGATCGCCGGCTACAACGGCGTGCCGGTGCCGATGGCGCACCCGGAGCTCATCCTGACCTCGCGCCTGCGGCTCCAGGGCTTCATCGTTTCGGAGCAGGCGTCGAGCTGGCCGCGGGCGCTCGGCGAGCTGGGCGCCGGCGTGGCGAGCGGCAGCCTCAAGTATCGCGAGACCGTCGCGATCGGCCTCCCGAGCGCTCCCGGCGCCTTCCTCGGCCTCTTGCAGGGCCGGAATTTCGGCAAGCAGCTCGTGAAGCTCGATTGAAGCCCAGATCGCGGCAAACGCGCTACGGTAACAATCACCACCGATAAACCGGAGACGTACCATGGCTCGCCTCCCGTATCCCGATCTCACGACGCTGGCGTCCGAGACGCAGGAGTTCTTCCGCAAGCTGCCCGCGCTGAATATCTTCCGCATGATGGCGGGCGGGGAGGGTCTGCTCCCGGTCTTTGTCCGGCTCGGCAACTATCTGCTCTACAAGTCGAAGCTCGATCCCATCCTTCGCGAGATCGCGATTATTCGGGTCGGCGTGTTATCGAAGGCGAGCTACGAAGTCTTTCAGCACGAGCGCATCGGTCGTGGGCTCGGGATGAGCGATCGGCTCATCGCTGCGATCCATCACGGGCCGGACGATCCTGGCTTCGATGAGCTTCAGCGCCTCGTCATGCGGTTCACGGATGACGTCGTGCACAGCGTGCGTGCGCCGGACAGCGTCTTTCAGGCGTTGCGCGCGCGGCTGTCGGTCCGGGAGATGCAAGAGCTGACGATCACGATCGGCTACTACATGACGGTGAGCCGCTTCCTCGAGAACTTCGACGTCGATATCGAGGGCGGCGCCGGCGCCCAGGCGACGCCGTTCGCGCCGGCGCACAAGCCGTGATCGCCGAGCGCGAGCCCGTGGTGCCACCCGAGTCGCAGGGCGCGCCAATTGCTCTGCAACGGTATCTGCAGGTGAACGCCAGTTAATCATAAGCACGGAGAGCACCATGAGCCAGAAAACGCCAGTTCCTTATGCATTCGGGCCGAATTTCTCCAGCATGTTCAACTGGGGACTGCGGCTCAAGAATACAGAGGAGATCTTCCTGGCCTCGGGCCTCGGGGCCCACGACAGCACCGGCACGATGAACGACATCGTCCGCATGGAGTTTACCTTTACCAAGGACGTAGCTACCGAGAAGTACGACGCTATCTTTGGTAAATTCATCGAGTTTTTGTCAGCTGTGCCGATCAAGCCCGCCGTCGGCACGCTGCGGGTCGTCAGCGCGTTGGTGTTTGAAAACCAGCTGGTGGAATACGAATTCTGGTGCGCCAGGTAAGGGCCGTGTCCGTGTCTCCATGTTCCGGCTGCAGCTCTTGCGCCTTGGCGCCCTACCTCGTACCCGCGCCGCTGCCGTGACGCAATCTTGGCTGGCTATGCGACTGTGTCGCCTCTGGTCCGCGCGACGAACGCCGCCAGCGCGCTCCAGTAATTGTCGCCCGTGCTCACGTCGTTGTGGCCGCGCCGGGGCACCATCACCAGCGCCTTGTCGGCCTCGGCCGCTCCCGCCGCAGCCAGCGCAGACCGCGCCTCGCTCGGCACGATCAGGTCGTCGCGCTCGCCATGCAGGACGAGCAGCGGCAGCCGCCCGCGCGCCAGCTTGGCCGCCGGTTCGAACGTCGCGCGCTCCTCCTCGGTGAAGCTCGCCGGGGGGACCAGCCCGCGCCGCCGGATCAGGCTCCCCAGATCGAACAGGGCGCTCTCGAGGATCACGCCTGCCAGGCCCGTGATCGGCCTTGCGTACAGCTCGTGCGCCGCGACGCCGCCGAGCGAGCGCCCCATCACCACGCGCGGCCGGACCTCCTCCGCCACCCGGCGCGCGTCCGAGATCAGCGTCCGTAACGTCGGCCGGCCCGTGCTCCGGCCGTATCCGCGATAGTCCATCACCGCGAGCGCGACGCCCGCGCGTGCGAACCGCGCCGCGACGTCGTCGTAATCTGCCACGACCTCGCCGTTGCCATGGAACAGCAGCAACGTCCCGGCAGCGCCCGGCGCGGTGTGCAGGCGGACGTGGAGCCGCGCGTCGTCGACCTCGATCATGCGATCGCTGGCTCCCGCCGGGGGTGGGCTCGCATCCGCTCGCGGGAAGAACAGCCGGTCGTTGAACTCGTCGCGATCGAAGATCGACATAGCGCGAGTGTACTATCGCGGCCGGGCGAGCAGATCGTCCGGAGCCAGCAGGCGATGAGCCGGGTGCCCTGCCGAGCGTACACGTCGCACATCGACCCAGCAGGCTGGAGACCGTGAAACTTGGTGGAGAGCCTGGAATCGGCCTGCCACACAGAAACAGGTGACTCTTCGCGAGAAGCGCTGGATATTATGAGATCTGCCAGGAGTCAACGTCATGCGAAGTCGCTTGAACCATTCCGTAGCTGGAGCAGCTCTGGCGGTGGCCGTCGCCGCCGTTTCGGCCGGCTGCCCGACGGCGACGCCGCCGAAGCCAAGCCCGCCGGCGACCACGCCGGGTGCGTGTGTGGCGCCGGAGCCGAAGCTGGCGCCGGTATTGCCCTGGAAGGATGTCGCGGGGCTGTGTGCGGCGCCGCATGGCTCGACCTGGGCGCCTCCGGGCTTCCGGGATCCCGACAAGGCCGCGCTGGAGGTGCAGGCGTTCTTGCGCGGGGAGCAGTACAAGCAGCTCGGGTGGCTGCACGATGCGGACTGGCGGTTGACCGGGCCGTTCGAGGGCTGCTCGTGCCCGGTGGGGTCCCCGACCACCTGCGAAGCGGGCGTGAGCAAGGGGCCGCATCCGGCGGTCCGCATCTACTATTCGCCGGAGGTCATCGACTGGATGTGCAAGTACCGGCGCGGCAAGGACGAGCTGCCGGATGCGCCGGAGATGCCCGACGGCGCCATGATCGTCAAGGAGATGCTGTCGCCGAGCGCGACGCGGCTCGCGCTCGTGCCGGGATCGAACCGGCTGTGGATCGCGCCGATCCCGGGCCAACCGGCCGATTACTACGATCAGACGTACGGCTCGTGGACGGTGATCCTGAAGAACCGCGCGCGGTCGGCGGATGGCTGGTACTGGGCGTTCTTCGACAAGACGAGCCCGGCAAACCCGCCGATCTGGGACCGCTGTGCCTTCACGCAGAAGCCCTATCCAGGCTCGGATGGCAAGCCCGTGACCGAGCCGCCGGGATGCCAGTGGCTGCCGACGTACTGGAACTACGCGGTGAATGATCAGCAGTATCCGAATGCCCAGTTCGGGAACTACTGCGTTTATTGCCATGCTTCGGCACAGGGGCAGGCGACGTTCGCGAGCTTCGGCAACCTGATGGGCACCGAGATCGAGTATCCGTGGAGCCGGGAGATCACCGCGGAGAGCGACGTCGACACGCACACACACAAGGTTCGGCGGCTGCGCGTCCACCGGTCCTCCCCGCCGGCGGATACCGGCGCACCGGCGGGCGCAGGTACGGGCAGCGGCGCGCTGCCGATCTCCGATGCACACGCACTTTCTCCCACCAACCAGTGCCTACCAACCCCGTTCCCGCTGCCTGAAGAATCACCGCTTGCCGGCTGGAAGAAGACGTTTCCCGAGCTCGATCCCAGTTACCAGGAAGTTTGGAATTCGCGCCTGCCGTCTCACACCTACGATCACACGATCTCGATGCTCGGGGTGCCCGGCGCGGAGCCCCATGCGAGCCAGTTCTTGACCTCGGACCAGTGCGAGGGCTGCCACGAGGGCGGTGGTGCCGGGCAGCTCACCACGCCGAACATGGTCGAGCGGGTGGGGAATACGCAGATCGATCTCGCGCCCTGGGCCGAGTGGAGCGTGTCGCCGATGGGGCTGGCGGGGCGCGATCCGGTGTTCCACTCGCAGCTCGAGCTCGAGCGCAACATCGCCCGCCGGGAGCCGGGGCTCGCGAGCATCCGCGACTGCATCGATAACACCTGCCTGCACTGCCACGGGGGGCCGGGCGCGCGGCAGTTCAACATCGACACGGCCGGGCAGGGGCCCAAGGGCGATCCATGCGCGGCGTTCCTGCCGCCACCCTCGGAGCGGCGCGCGACCGATTACGACGGCAAGAACTTCACCGCGCAGATGGTCACCGCCTGGCGCGACGAGGATCCGGCGAACGCCAGGTACGGCGGGCTCGCGCGCGATGGCATCAACTGCACCATGTGCCACCACGTCGCTGATCGGGATCTCGATCCGCAGAACCTGCCGAAGACGTTCACCGGCAACTTCCGGGTGGGGCCACCCGACAAGCTGTATGGCCCGTTCCCCAACGAGGGCTCGACGGAGGACGTCCGGCCCAAGCCCATGCAGCACGCGCTCGGCATCACGCCCGAAGCCGGCAAGCAGATCGCCGGCTCGGAGATGTGCGGCACGTGCCACACGGTGTTCTTGCCGGTGTTCGACGATACCGGCAAGCTCGCGGCGACCGCGTTCGAGCAGACAACCTACCTCGAATGGCTCCTGAGCCAGGGCAGCCCGGGTGTCCAGCGCAAGTCCTGCCAGGATTGCCACATGTCTCACGACTATCGGGGCAAGTCGCTCAAGACCGGTGTCGCCAACGTGCAGGGCACCGCGTACCCCGAGGCCGACTTCCTGCTGCCCGGCAAGGACGTCGACCTCCCGCAGCGGCCATACAACCGGCACACGCTCTACGGGCTCAACGTGTTCCTCAATGCCTATGCACAGCAGTATCCGCTGCTCCTCGGCATCCGGCAGCAGGACTACATGAATCCGAACGTGACCGCACCCCTGCTCACGGGCCTATCGTCGGTGCTCGAGGTCGCCGACCAGGAGACCGCCGAGGCCACGGTCGGCGAGCTCGCCTGGAACGGCGACGAGCTGTCGGCGCAGGTGACGGTGCGGAACCTCTCGGGCCACTCGCTGCCGAGCGGCGTGGGGTTCCGCAGGTTATTTCTCGAGGTCGAGGTGCTCGGCGCCAAGGACGAGGTGCTCTGGGCCTCGGGGCGCACGAACGACATCGGCATGATCTTGAAGGGGACGACCAGCGAGCCGCTGCCGACCGAGTCGTTCCAGGCGGGGCGCGACGGCTTGCCGTTCCAGCCGCACCGGCAGGTCATCACGGACGAAGATCAGGTGCAGATCTACGAGGAGCTGACCCAGACATCCTCGCTACAGTTCAGCACCAGCTTCCTGCACCGGTACTGGACCATCAAGGACAACCGGCTGCGCCCCACGGACTGGAACCCGGCGAACGTCGCCGACCCTGCCCTCCGCAGGGAGTATGTCGATGCGACGCGGCCGGGCACCGGGCCCGAGCGCAACTGGTGGCCGGTTCCGAAGCAGGAGAAGTACAAGAACACGGCCTATCCGGCGATCGACCGCTACACCGATACGCAGGGCGACCCCGACTACGACATCGCGGCGCACCCCAGGACCGGGCTCCCCGGGACCGACAAGGTGACCTACCGGATGCGGCTGTCGCCCGCGGCGAAGACCGGCGCCAGGCGCGTGCGCGTGACGCTCTACTCGCAGAGCACACCGCCGTATTTCCTCAAGCAGCGCTTTGTCGTGGCGGCGGAGAATGGCGCCGAGCGCACGGCGGCGCAGCGGATGTATTACATGGCGGGCCACCTGAACACGAGCACCACGGCCCCGGACGGCCGGTCGTACCTATCTGGATTCCGGCTCCAGGTCGGACGCACCGTCTTCGGCGCCGTACCGTCGCCATAGCTCGGCAGCAGACGCTGAAGCTCTTCATGCCGTGAAACGCTTGGTCCTCATCCTTGCATCGAGCAACCAGCGCGGCTGGCGCTCGCCGGGATCCGACGGAACTCAGGTGGGACGACCAACGTATCAGTGCTACACTCTCCGGACCAATGACCGAGATCCGCATGTCGATCCAGGCTCGCAAGCTGCGCGCGTTGCGCGAGGCTGCTGCCTTGACGCGTGCGCAGATGTCCGAGTTGCTCGACGAAGACGAGGCTACGTTGACCGCCCTCGAGGCGAGCACCAGCCCGCTGGACCTCGAGTTGGTCGAGCGTCCGCTGCTGTTTCGCGCGCTCAACCGCGAAGTGATCAGCGAGTTGCACACGCGCCGGGCTCACTTCGCGCTGGGCGACTTCTTGCGCACGTGCGGAGACCTCGCCGAGCTGGCCAGTCTGCGTGAGCGCAAGGGCGTGCCCCGTTCTTCGCTGGTCGAGCGCGCTCGCAAGTCTGGTTTGCGATGGTGACGCGATGAGCCGGTTTCCGTCCGGAGCGGTTCACGTGCAGTGGAGGTGCCGCGCGCCGGTGCCATCGTCGACGCACAGGCACGTCGTGCCGGGATACGTGCAGGACAGGCCCGCGGTGCACGACGCGCCCTCCATCTCCGGGATGAACCGCATCGGACATCCGGAGGCGCACGTGCTGTCCGCGCCGTAGCACGCACAGGCGCAGTGCCACGTGCCGTCGGCGTCGCACGAGCATTCCTGGGACGTGGGTTGGAGCGAACAGTCCGGGTGGCCTTCGTAGGAGCAGCCCGTGATCGGGGCGCTGGTGCAGGGCTCCCCATCGGAAGGTTCGATCGGCTGGCAGTGAAAACGGCCGCCCGTGCATTCGCAGTCCTGCGACTCGCAGCTCGAGAAGCGATTGAGGAGCACGCACGAAACGCCGCTCGTGCAGACCGCGCCTTCGATCACGCCCTGGCACATCGCGCTGCCACCGCCGGAGCCTCGATCGCTACAGGCCACGAGCACGAACAGGACGCAGATGGATCGGCTCAGGGCACGCCTGGTGAAGGTCGGCAATCGCACGAGCCGACGGGTAGCAGCTTCCGAGCCAAGCTGCAACGTATCGAGAATCCAGGCGCGAGCGGCCGGCGCGGTGGTGTGTGACGCTGCGAGTCGGACACCACTGTCGCGGTGGCTCGCGGGGCGAATCAGCTCTTGGCGTACCAGGCCTTGACGCCGGCGTGGTCGCGGACCGCCTCGTGGACCCGCATCAGCCGCGGATACGTGGCGAAGATCGTCGCGGGGATGTAATCGACCTTGCCGCCCGCGAACCAGCGCACGGCCATGTGGAGCTTGAGATCGACGACGCTCAGCTTGGCGCCGCCGAAGAACGGGTCGCCGGTGATGTTGCTCTCCGCGTGCGCGCCCCACGCCGGCAGGAACGTCGTCGCGAGCGCCTCGCGCGCGACCCGCTTCTCCGCGTCGCCCAGGCGGAGCGTCGGTCCGACGACGGCGCGTAGATCCTCGACGTGCTGCATCATGGCTTCGTGACGCGCGGCCTCGAAGTCGTCGGTGGGGTGGAGGCCGTGGCGGTGGCCGATCAACACGAGGATCGCGTTCGACTGCGCGAGCGGCGGCTTGCCGGGCAGCTCGAGGATCGGCAGCCCGCCGTAGGGGGTCTGGGCCTTCATCGCGGACCAGTCCGCCGGCTTGATGCGAACGTCGTCGAACTCGACGCCGGCAAGGTGGAGGGCGAGGCGGCACTCTTCGCCGCGGCTCACGGGCGCATCGAAGTAGGTAAGCTTCGGCTTGGTCATCGCGACGCAGGATAGCAGCTCCGGTTCGGTCGATCCTCACCGCGGGGTGACGCATACTCCGGCGCCGATGCTCGATCTCGATCTCGGTCTGGCGCTCGATCTCGATCTGGTCCGCTCCGCGTTCCCGGCGCTCGCCTCCGGCTTCGTGTTCCTCGATAACGCCGGCGGATCCCAGGCGCTGGCCGGGGTCGCGGATCGCGTCCGTGAGTACCTGCTCACCGGCAACGTGCAGCTGGGTGCGAGCTACGCGGCATCCCAGGCCGCCGGTGAGAGGGTTCGCGCGGGTGTGCGTGCGGCGGCGGCGCTGGTCGGCAGCGATGACCCCTGCGAGGTGGTGATCGGGCCGTCGACGACGCAGCTCGTCGCCAACCTCACGCTGGCGATGGAGCGCGGGCTGGCGCCGGGCGACGAGATCGTCGTGACGGCCGCCGATCACCACGCCAATATCGGCGCCTGGCAACGGCTCGCGCGCCGCGGCGTCGTGGTCCGGACGTGGCCGCTCGATCCGGACTCGCTGCGGCTCGAGGCGCGGGGGCTCGTGCCGCTGCTCACCGACCGGACCCGGCTCGTCGCGTTCACCCACGTCTCCAACGTGCTCGGCGGCATTCACGATGTCGCCGAGCTGACCCGGATCGCGCACGATCACGGAGCGCAGGTGTGCGTCGACGGCGTGGCCTACGCGCCGCACCGGGCGATCGACGTGCGGGCGTGGGACGTCGACTACTATGTGTTCAGCTTCTACAAGGTCTACGGCCCGCACCTCGCGATGCTGTATGGCAAGCGCGCGCTGCTCGAGTCGCTCGAGACGATCAACCACGAGTTCATCGGCGACGAGTTGCCGTACAAGCTGCAGCCCGGCGGGATCAATTACGAGCTGACCTACGGGCTGACCGGGATCACCGCTTACCTCGACGCGCTCGGCGGCAAGGCCGCGGCGTTCGAGGCGATCGCGGCGTACGAGGAGCGGCTCGCGGAGCTATTGCTCGGGTTCCTGCGCGGCCGGCGCGGCGTACGGATCTGCGGCGAGCCGGTGGCGGACCGGTCCCGCCGCGTGCCGACGATCAGCTTCAGCGTCGATGGCGCCTCGCCGGAGGCGATCGTCCGTGCCGTCGACGCGCACGGCATCGGGATCCGGCACGGCCACTTCTACTCGCACGCCCTCATGCGCGGGCTCGGGGTCGCGCAGCGCGGCGGCGTCATCCGGGTCTCGATGGTCCATTACAATACGACCACCGAGATCGAGCGCCTGGTGACCGCGCTCGACGCCGCGCTTCCGGGGTGAGCACGGCGGCTCCGACACGGCGCCGAGCGGTTTGGGCGCATTGGGGCGTGGTGCTGGCGCGTCAGTGGGTCAGGAGGTCGGCGACGCGCTGCTTGATCAGCGCCGCGTCCCTGGCGTGGGGGGCCATGTTGAGGTACACGCGCAGCGCCATGACCGCCGAGCCGGTGTCGCCTCGTTGCGCGAAGGCGAGGCCGAGGCCGCGGAAGCCGGGGGCGAAGGTCGGCGCGGCGCTGAGCGCCTGGCGATACGCGCGGATCGCGGCGTCGCTCTGGCCTTCGAACAGCGCCTGGTTGCCGGCGTTATAGGCCGCGCGCGCACGCGCCGTCGCGGGCTCGCCGTCCTCGGTCTCGACCGTCGCGTCGTGGCTGGCCGGTTGCCCGGCAGCGGCCTTGGTGGTCACGTGGGAGCTCGGGGTCGGTGGGGGCGATCGGAGCGGGGACGGTTTCGTGGCGGTGCTCGGCGGCTCGGGCATGTCGCGCACCGATGGTGGCGTCGCGGGCGATACTATGGAGGGGGACGTGTCACGGGTGCTCGGTGGTGGTGGCACGACGGGGTCGTGGACGGGGCGCGGTTCCGCGGCTCCGCTCCGGGGCGTCGCCGACGGCACGGGCCTGACGGACATCGCGGACTGCGCGGACCTCGCAGATCTCGCGTCCGGATCGGCGCCGTGTGTCGCGGCGATCGCGATCACCAGGACGAGCAGCGCAGCCGTGGCGCCGGCGATCACGACCGCACGGTGCGACGCGAGCCACGCGCGGATCATCACGGAGGTCGAGCGATCCAGGCTCGGGGTCGATGCGGCGCGGCCCAGCGGCTGCGGGGTCGGCGAAGCATCCGACTCGGTGGTCACGCGGTACGGCGCCTCGAGGCGACTCGAAGGTGGGGACATCGAAGCGCGGCTCGTGAACGGCGGCGACGGCAGTTCCGGCGCTGGGTTCGCGAGCAGCGGCAGCTCCGGCGCTGGCATCGGCGCTGGGTTCGCGAGCAGCGGCATCGGCGTTGAGCTCGCGAGCGGCGTTGGTGGCGCCTCCGGCGTGGCTGGTTGCGTGGGGTCCGGCGGGATGCGCGGCGGGGCACTCCGCACCTGGGCGGCGATCCGCCGGATGCCGGCCTGTGGGGTGGAGCGAGTATTTCCCGCGAGCGGTGGTGCACTTCGCGCCTGTGCGGCGATCCGCCGGACGACGGCGAGGGCGGCGGCGCGAGCGTCGCTTGGTGCGGGCGGTGCGGGCGGTGCGGACGGTGTGGGCGGTGCGGGCGGTGCGGACGGTGCGGACGGTGTGGGCGGTGCGGGCGGTGCGGGCGGTGCGGACGGTGCGGGCGGTGCGGGCGCCGCTGGCCCCGCTGGCGCCGAGGCGGGTCCCGGCTGTGGCCGCGGCGTGGACGCCGATGGTGCTGCCGCCCTGGTGGGTGGCGGGTCGTTCGCGAGCATCGCCACGGGCGGCTTCGTGGTCGGCAGCCGGGGTACCCGGGGCGCTGGCTGCGCACGGCCGGGCGGTGTTGCGGGGCCACGCGCCTGAGGCGCACGGGCTTGCGTCGCCGGGGTGGGCTCGATGCGTGGTGCGGAGGTGCTCGGCTGCGGGAGGGTCTGGCGGATCAGCGCCGCGAGCCCGGCGGACGGTGCTTGCGGCGTGTGCTGATCGTGCTCCCACTCCGCGACGTCGATCGCATCGATCTCCACGACGGTGGCGGCTTCCTCGCGGGAGGGTGGTTGCGCGGGCCTGGTCATGGTCGGGTCACCTTTGCGACCAGCTCGGCGATGCCGGCGGTTGCCTCGTTCTCGGATGCGAAGACCCTCTCGGCCCTGGTCCTCGGGGTCTTCGTGTCCACGTCGAACAGGGTGATCGTGACCTTGAGCTGCGCGCGCTTGACGGCGGCGATCTGGGCGAACAGCAGGCCCTTGGCGACCAGCGAGCGGCCGACCGCCGCGTAGCACGTGACGCTCGGCTCGACGCACTCGATCGCGAGCTGGGCCACCTCGAGCGAGACCTTCGAGACCTGCACGGCCTCGCCTCCGTCGAGCTGCGCGTGGATCAGTGACTCGTTCGTCGCCTGCGCGGCCCTCGGGAAGGCGGCGCTCTCGGCGAGCAAGACGACGAGCTTGGCGGTGTTCGGCGGCGGCGGCGGCGGCGCGGTACCAGTGGCTGGCGTCACGGGTTGCGGATGTGCGCACGCCGATATGGCGGTAACCACCAGCGCTCCGAATCGCCCACGGTGGGGTGTCATGATTGCTTGTTCAACGTACCATGTAGATCTGACCTGTCTCGCGGCGAATTCACGCTGGCACCGACGACAAACGCAGTCAAATCGAACGTAGGCGCGAGTAACCGGAGGTCAGGTGACCACCGAGGTCTCCTCGCAAGCACACCGCGATGCGCGGTGTTTGGTAGTGCGCGATGCGGGGGTGTCTGGCAGTGCGCGACTCTGTACAAACGCGATCTGGCCGGTCAGGCGGAACACGCATCGGAATCGCCACGACCGCGGGCCGTGCGCGATGTGCAGGTGTTTGCTATGGGTCTGTACAAACGCGATCTGGCCGGTCAGGCGGATCACGCGCGAAAATCGCCATGACCGCGGCGGCGTACGCGATGCGCGGTGTTTGCCGTGGTCTTCCAGACGCGATCTGGCCGGTCAGGCAGATCACGCGCCGGAATCGCCTCGATCGCGCGAGGTCGCACGTCCTGGGGGCTGCGCTTACCCTCGGCGTGACCCCTGCGGGCGATCACAGCAACGCGGTGAGCTGCGCGGCGATCGGTTGCGCGCGCGGCGGAGTGAACAGCCCAGCGGGGGCACGCTCGACCGCCTCGGCGAACGCGCGCACGTCGTACGGATCGGGGCCGCTGCCGTCGCGGCTCGCCATCGGCGACGCGATGACCGGGATCCCGGTCGCGCGGACCTCGGCGGGGTAGGTCTCGCAGACCGCGGGGCAGACGATCGCATCGACCGGGCCGTCATCGACGGCGACGCCCGCGCGGCGCACGAGATCTCCCGGCTCGGTGCCTTCGCCGACGCGCACGACGAGCGTACGGCCGAGCGCTCGGGCCACCGCGAGCGCGGTGTCGATGCCGTGGCGCGCGGCGGCCAGGCCGGCGAGCTGGATCCGGCCGGTCGGTGCCGGGGGTGGCGTCCAGGCATGGGGCCTGGGCGACGCGGGCCACAGCGCGAGCTGCGCGGCCGGGACGCCGTCTGCACGGCACAGCGCGTGGGCGTAGGCGCCGCGCACGAGCACGAGGTCGGCCATGACGCGCTCGGCCTCCTGGCGCGCGATCGCCCACGACGGCGCGCGGAACCGGCGCAGGAGGTTGCGATCGGGCCACACGTGCGCGGCGCGATCCAGATCGCGGTTCAGCGCGCGGAGCAGCGGGAGGTCGACGGCGAGCACGGTCGCGGCGCCGATCTCGCGCGCGGCGGCGAACGTGCGTTGCGCCGCGAGGCTCGGGGCGACGACGACGCGCGGCCGGCGCCGGCGGACCTCGCGCGCGGCCCACGCATCGACCGCGGCGCGCAGCGCGAAGTCGGCGCGGTAGCGGCGGTCCGTGCGGTCGCCGCCCAGCGCGCGCAGGCCGGCATCGATGGCGAGCAGGTAGGGCGCGTCGACATCGACGTGGTGGGCGACGCGGCGGCGCTCGGCGTAGCGACCGATCGCGCCCGGGGCGCGGGTGAGCCAGCTGGGCGTCGCGAGCGGCGACCACAGCTCGGTCGCGGCGACCTCGCGGCACGCGGAGACGAGCGCGTCGAGCGGGCGCCCTGGGGTTGCGGCAATGATGGCGATGGTCATACAGCCTCCGGGATCGTGATGCGGGCGCGGCAAGCGAGCTCGCCGCAATCGAGACAGGTGCGCAGCTCGGCCGGGATGCGCTGGTGATCGTCGACGATCAGCGCGTCCTCGACGAGATCGTGGCCGTGCCACACGCGGCGCCAGATCCGGGTGTCGCGCGTGGCGAGGTCGTGGCGTTGGCTTCGATCGCGCTGGGCGCGCTGGAGCTCGACGCGGAGCTGCGGCGCGGTGTGGCGGACGGCGACCACCAGCACGTCACCGCGGACGGTCACGTCGAGCACCGCGGTTCCGGACCGCGGCGCGATCCGGAGGTCGACGTGGGGGAAGGCGACGGTCGCGTCGAGCGCGGAGGCCTCGGCGAGCGCCATCGAGTGGCCGTGGCGCTCGAGGATCTGCCAGCCTTGCTGGACCGCCAGCGTGAACAGCGCGTTCGACACCAGGCACAGCCCGCCGCCGATCGCCGGGATCGCGCAGCCGGAGCGCAGCTCCATGCCCCAGGTGAAGCCGCGTGCCGCGGTCGCGGGGCCGAGCGTGCGCCAGAAGCTGAGCGGTCGATCGGCGGTGATCACGACGCCGTGGAACGCCGCCGCGGCGAGCCGCACGTTGTGCCGCTTGCCGGCCTCGAGCGTCGCGTGCGCGCCCTGGCGGGCGATCGGCGAGCGCACCGTGTGCGCGATCGGACCCTCCGGCACGACGCGGTCGGGGGCAGCGAAGCCATCTTCGGTGAACCAGCGTCCGAGCCGCTTCGCCGTGAGGCGAGCGACGCGAGCCTTGCGGAGCCAGAGCTCCCACCCTCGAGCGTGGCGAAGCAGCATGCCGAAAAGACGTACATGGCGGTCGGGCTATTTCGTCGCCCACCCGGCGTCACGGACTGCTGTGCCTGGCGTCACGTGCGTACGATCGCTGTCGCGGGTGTCGCGGGTGCCCGGCGTGAGCTCCGGAGGGAAGGTTTCAGCCGCCGCCGGGCCGACCCCGAGATCCGCGGGCTGGCGCGGATCGCACTCGAAGGTGGTGTCGAACGGGTCGCTGAAGCACACGACCTGCATCTTCACGCCGTCGACCAGACCAGCGGTGCTGGCGCACGCCTCGCCTGGCCTGATAGGGTGCGGGATCGATGGACTGGCGCATCAAGGGAGCGATCCAGAAAGTCCTCGGGTACGTTCCCGGCGGCGGCCGTATCCACTATCTGTTGCAGCGCCGCGGGGGTGGGCTCACCGACTTCGCCCGCGAGTGCGACATCAAGATCGACGACTGGCGCCTGATGATGGGCCACCTGCGCACCGTGAAGGCGCGGGTCGCCGGGGGCACGCTGCTCGAGATGGGGACCGGGTGGTACCCGACGTTCCCGCTGTGCCTCTACCTCTCGGGCGCCGGCCGCGTCTACACGTTCGATCTCAACCCCTACCTCAAGCCCGAGATGACGGTCGCGCTCGCCGAGCGCCTCGCGACCCACGTGCCGCTGATCGCGCGCGAGTCGGGCCGTCCCGAAGCCGAGGTCGCCGCGCAGCAGGTCGCGGTCGCGGCGGCGCTCCGCGGCGGCGCTTCGATCACGGCGGCGACCGGCGGGGTGATCGAGTACTGCGCGCCCGCCGATGCGTCGAAGACCGCGCTGCCCGCCGAGTCGCTCGACGTGGTGTTCTCGAACAGCGTGCTCGAGCACGTGCCGGGTGAGGTGATCGAGGCCTGTCTCGTCGAAGCCAAACGCATCCTCCGGCCCGGCGCGGTCGTGTTCCACTCGGTCAACTGCGGCGACCACTACGCCTACGTCGATTCCGGGATCGACCAGCTCCACTACCTCCAGTACTCCGAGGCCGCGTGGCGCAAGTGGAACAACGCGTTCCTCTACCAGAACCGGCTGCGCGCGATCGACTTCACGGAGATGGCGAAGCGCGTCGGGTTCACGATCGAGATCGACACGTCGCGCCCGAACCCCAAGCGCCTGCGCCAGCTCGAGTCGATCCGGGTCGACCCGTACTTCGCCCGCTACAGCCGCGACCAGCTCGCGATCACGAGCATCGACTTCGTCGGCCGCAAGCCCTGACCGGCCTGGCCGGCCTGTCCGCCGGGCCGCGCGCGCGATCGTGATAGCGTCGCGCGATGTCGAGCCAGCTTCGCGGCATCTTGCTGATCCTCTGCCTGATCGGGTGTCGATCCGACAAGGCCAGGCGGCACGCCGACGAGGCGAACGCGCAGAAGCCGGCGGGATCGGCCGCGACCAGGCCGTCCGCGAAGCCCGACCCGGACCTGCCGCGCGCGCGGGACGAGTACGTCGAGGACGTGATGGCGTTCGCGAACAGCACGCACGACGAGGTCCGCGCGCGGATGAAGAAGGGCTCGAACCCGCTCAAGGACGAATGGAACGCCTGGGAAGCCCAGGGCGCGATGACGCCCGACCGGATCAAGGAATTCTACAAGCAGACGACGAACTACATCTACGAGCTCGGCGAGTGGCACCTGTTCGTGACCCAGAAGCGCGAGAGCGATCTGGCGCTGTTCGAGGAGCTGCAGGCGCAGCATCCCAGGAACGTCCTCGATTTCGGGGGTGGCGTCGGGCTCCTCGCGATCCCGCTCGCGCGCGCCGGGCTCGACGTGACGCTCGCCGATCTCGACTCGACGACGCTCGGCTTCGCGCAGTTCCGTGCGACGCGGCACGGCGTGCCGCTCAAGGTCTGGAAGTCCGACGTCGAGCCGGCGCCGCCGGACCCGAAGTACGACGTCATCATGTGCATGGACGTGCTCGAGCACCTGCCCAAGGACATCCTCCACGACATCGTCGACAAGCTGATCAAGCTCAAGCACGCCGGGACCCGGATCATCATCTCGGCGCCGTTCGGGCGGACGGCCGTGCACCCGATGCACCTGGATCTCAGCGACGACACCAAGCAGCAGATCGAGCGCCTGCGCACTGCGCTACCCGAAGGATAGATCCGCGCCGCCTGGGCGCGAGAACTCTCAAGATCGCCGGCGAAGCGCGGCGCGGAACTCGCGCTTCGCATCGACGAACGGACGGTCCAGGAACGAGCACAGGAGGGCCAGGTCGAGCTCGGGCAGCCAGCGGCTACGATCGGCGCGTTCGTAGCGACCGGCGCGAAGGGCATGAACCTCGATGCGTTCGTCGATCCAGAACCAGACCTCGGTGATCTCCAGCGCGCGATAGATCTCGAGCTTGTCGAGCCCTCCGCTCGTCCACACGACCTCGATCACGAGATCAGGTCGCTCCTTGGTCTCATCCGCTCCGAACACGTAGCATTCGTCCGGCTCGGCCCCGGCTTCTCCGGGGTGCTTCAAGGTCCAGCTGCGATAAGGGGCGAGCTGGATGTCACGTTCCTCGGCATAGACCTCGATCAGCCGGCCGATCCACGAGGTGATCCGTTCGTGACCGCGCGATGGGCTCATCAGCTCGAGCGTTCCTCTCAGGTAGGAGATGCGGGGCACCGATCGCTCGCCCCGCATCGCGAGGTGGGCCTCGTAGTGCGCCCACGATGCGCCGTGGACGATGACGCGCTGATCGGCGGTCGGAATGTACTCGCCGGGCCTGATCGCCGGGGGAGGGTGTGGCTGGGGGATGGCCATCCCCGACAGTGTACCAGCTCGGGATCTCGGCAGACCGCGGCATTCTGCAGGCCGCCGATCCGGCATCGCCAACGGATGGTGTGACTTGGCCAGATCTCAGCGGCGGCGGCGGCGGATGGCCTCGCGGCCGATCCGGAGGAGCTCGTCGACGCTGGGCCGGACGAGGATGAACGCGGCGATGATGTAGACGACGGCCCCGGTGAGGACCTGGGCGATGAGCGAGACGACGAGCGGGACGCCGGCGGCGGACAGGACGTGCTCGAGGCCGACCACGGCGAGGAACATCGGCACGCACGGCAGGAGCGGGCGCGCGACGCCGCGCAGGTAGGGGGCGACCGGCAGGTCGGTCGCGCGGCCGGAGGCGATGATCGTGAGGACGCTGTGGACCGAGTAGCCGATCCCGGCACCGACGCATGCTCCAATCCAGTCGCCGATGAAGCCGCCCGCGGCGACCAGCGAGAGCACGGCGACGGCGCGCAGGAAGCTCGACCACATGACGATGCGTGTTCGTTGCACGGCTTGCACGTAGGCGATCGCCGACCACGGCATCGGACGGAACACCGTCATCACGCTGAGGATCGTGAGCATCGGGGCGATCATCGGCCCCCATTGTGCGTTGAAGAACGCGGCGGCCACGGTCGGGGCCACGGCGCCCAGGCCGACGCCGAGAGGCGAGACCACCAGGCCCATGAGTGAGGCGGCGCGGACGGCGGCGCGCTCACGTTGGCCCGCTTCCATGCGCGAGAATGACGGCATCAGCACCTCGCCGATGTGCTCGGCGACGCTGGTGATCGGCATCTCGGCGAGCTGGTACGCGTAGTTGTAGCGCCCCATCACGGCCGGACCGGACAGATAGGACACGATCAGGTTGTCCCACTTCCGGGTGGCCGTGTCGGTGACGATGGCGATCATGATCGGCACGCCGTAGGTGAACAGATCGCGAACGTCGGCGGCGCGCATCCGCACGCGCACCAGCCACTCGGCGTTGGGGGCCGCATAGAGGAACAGGACGGAGGTGACGCTCGATTTGACCAGCGCGCCGAACATGATGGAGTAGGCGCCCCACCCGCCCCACGCGCTGGCGAGCGCGGCGGCGGTGAACGCGAGGTCGCCGATGCCGTTGATCGTGGCCAGCGCGCGGAACCGGAGCGCGCGCATGATGAGGCGCTCGGGGACGTAGCGCGCCCGATCGATGATGAGGTTCGCGACCGCGTAGCCGAGCACGTACTGGTCCATCGCCGGGGTGTGGAGCCAGTCTCCGATCAACCCGCGCAGCGCGTACACCACCACCGCGGCGATGATCCCGAGGCCGAGGTGGATCACCGCCGCCTGGACCGCGACCTCCGGGGAGCCGCGCTTGGCGATCAGGTACTGGCCGAACGAGAAGCTGGTGAACGCGTTGGCGGTCGCGACGACGATCGACGCGGTGATCACCGCGCCGTAGTCGTCGGGCACGAGGAACCATGCGAGGATGAGCTGGCCGACGAGCTGGAGCACACGTGTGGACACGCCCAGCGCCATGTTCCACGCCACTCCGTGGGCGGCTTGTCTTGCGATCGACATGGAGGGACTAGCCGAACCGTCGCGTCATCCAGCCCGTGACGACGTCGATCAGCTCGCGCTGGGCGTCGAGCTCCGTGAAGGTGTGGTTGGCGGCCGGGAAGTACTTGACGTCGATCCGGCCGCGCAGCGCCGGGAACAGCTCGAACAGCTGATCGGCGTGGTTGTAGCGCGCGCCGTGGATCCCCGAGAACACGGCGAGGATCCGGACCCCGCGGTCGGCGAGGGCGGTGAGCTGGGCGCCGTAGGTCGCGACCGGCGGGAGCTCGCGGCCCTCGCTGGGGGCGTCGTCGACGGTGCGCCGGCCGAGCAGGGCGATCGCGAGGCGCAGCCGGCGTTCGGCGACCTTCGCGGCCCAGCGCACGACCTCGCGGGCGTTGCCCAGCTCGAGGGCCCGCGTGCGCAGGTAGCGGAGCTGGCCGCGGCGCGTGGCGTAGGTCGGCGGATCGACCAGGACGATGCCGGCGACCCGCTCGTCGGCGATCGCGGTGGCGATCGCGTTATCGGCCCCCGAGCACACGCCGAACAGCACGAAGCGCTCGGCGTCGAGCGTGCTCGCCAGGCCGGTCATCGCCGCCCGGGTGTCGGCGACGGCGCTCTCCCGAAAACTGGCCGCGTCCGACGACGCGATGCTGTCGCCGATCCCGCCCAGATCGAGGCGCAGCCCGGCGAGGCCGGTCGCTGCAATCCGCCGTGCCAGGAGGACATGGAGCCGATGCGGCCCCACCCGGTGGAGGACCCCGGCGTTGAGGATGATGAACGCGAGCCGCGGCGCCGCCGGGGGCGTGGGGGCCGGGCGCGCAAACGATGCGCCGCTCGCGGGATGGCTCACGATGCCGACGAGCTGACCCTCGGGCCCGAGCCGCACGACCTCGTCACGAACGATCGGATCGATCCGGTGATGTCCGTGTCGCTCGTGGGTTGCGGTCATGCTGCGCGCGATTGTAAACTGGTTCGGATGGCGGGGGGAGCATCGAGACTCGGGCGCCGGGATGGTGCGCATCCGATGTGGCCGGCGCCTGCGTGGTCAGGTCCAGGCCTCGTGGTGGCCGGCCCATGGTTCACCGCTTTGCCTCGCCGTGACCGTCGCGTCACGCGAATGCCACGGACTGCCGCATTTGGAGGCAGGCACGCGGGGACGAGGCGGCGATCGGAGACGCCCGGCGACGTCGCCTGCAGGCACGTCGCTGGCGTGCGTCTGGGCAGGGGTTACGTTTGCGTTGATCCGTGGATGTCCTGTCGCTGGCGGGTTGAGTCATGCAGGGTGCGCTTGTAAGCTGGGCCGCGTTGCGGGGAGCGAGCATCGAGTATTTCGGTGTGAGGCGGCAGCTGCTCGGCGCGCTTCACCAACCACAGCGACTACGCCCTCGTAGTACCGCGGTGCTGTTGTGTAACCCGTTCGGCGAGGAAGCCTCGCGCGCGCACCGCACGTTTCGCGTGCTCGCGACGCAGCTCGAGCGCGCCGGGTACGCCGCCTTGCGGTTCGACTACTCCGGCACCGGCGATTCGGTCGGGGACAGCGGGGCGGCGACCGTCGACGCCTGGGTCGGCGATATCGCCAGCGCGGCCGATCGGCTGCGGACGGCGAGCGGCGTCGCGCGGGTCACCGTCGTGGGCCTCAGGTTCGGCGCGACGCTGGCGATGCTGGCGAGCGCGCGGGGCGAGCTCCGGCCGCGCCACCTGGTGCTCTGGGATCCGGTGGTCGACGGGGCCGCGTACCTGCGCGAGCTGGTCGCGCAGCACCGCGCGTACATGCGGGCCGAGATCGGCGATGGCTGGCAGGATCGCTTGCGGATCGCCGCCGACGGGGCGCCGGCCGAGGCGCTCGGCGCGCCGATCGGCGCGGTGCTGGGGTCGCAGATCGCGGCGATCGAGCTCACCGGCGTGGCCCCGGGCGCGGATCAGGTCACCGTGATCACGACCCGCGTCACGCCCGAGCTCGAGCGCTTGCGGCTGCACCTGCCGGCGTCGGCGCGCTGGCTCGAGATGGCCGAGAGCCCGGCGTGGAACACCGACGCCGCGCTCAATGCGATGACCGTGCCGATGGATATCGTGCAGGCGGTCGTCGCGCGTATCGAGGAGATGTCACCATGACCGTGTCAGCCGACTCCACCGAGGCCGATCTGTTCGATGTCGTGACCGCCCCCCTCGCCGTCGGCGCGGGCGCGGACACCGACACCGTCACCGTGGAGCTTCCGGCGACCGATGCCACCGCGCTCGCCGCGCTCGCCGCGCGGCTCGGCCTCGGCGCCGAGGTGATCTGGCGCGCGGGCTGGGCGCTCGTCCTGGCGCGACTCATCGGTGTGGCCCGCGTGCGGGTCGGCGGATCGGAGGGCATGGCCGCGGCGATCGACGTGCCCGCGACCGGGGAGCTCGCGCCGTGGCTCGCCGCCGTCGCCGCCGCGGTGCCCGTGGCGTCCGCAGCGCCGGTGCCGCAGACCGCGTGGGACGCCGGCGAGCGCGCCCCGGCGGAGGACGGCGACGCGGGCCCGGCGTTGATCTGGCACGTGCGCGGTGAGGCCAGCGCCCCCGGAGCTGTCGCCGGGGGCGCCGCGGCCGTCGCGCGGTTCGCGGGCGCACGGCTCGATCGCGCGACCGTCGAGCTGCTCGGCTCGCTGCTCGGCACCGTGATGGCGGCGCTCGTGATGCCGGGGGCACGGCTCGAGGCGGTCTCGCCGCTCACCGAGGTCGAGCGTGCGCGCGTCGTCCGCGACTGGAGCGCGACCCGGACCGAATACCGCGCCGAGGCCACGGTCCACGCCCTGTTCCGCGAGCAGGCCGCTGCGAACCCGGAGCGCGTCGCGATCTTGTGGGACGGCGGGCGGCTGAGCTACGGCGAGCTCGATCGCTGGTCCGATGCGCTGGCCGAGCGGTTGATCGCCGCCGGGGTCGACATCGATCAGCCGGTCGCGCTGTGCATCGAGCGCTCGCCCGAGGCGGTGTGCGCCGCGCTCGCGATCCTCAAGGCCGGCGGCGCCTACTTGCCGCTCGATCCCGATCATCCGGCCGAGCGCCTGGCGTTCGCCGTCACCGACGCGGGGGCGCGCGTGCTGGTCACCCGGCGCGCGCGGGCGGGGGCGCTGGCGGCGCTGGCGGCGCGCACGGTGTTCGTCGACGATGACCCCGCCGAAGCGGCGAGCCGGGCGAGCCTCGCGGCCCCGCGGGTCGAGCGAGCCACGCCGCGCACGCGCGCCTACGTGATGTACACGTCGGGCTCGACCGGCCTGCCCAAGGGCGTGCAGATCGAGCATCGCTCGATCGTCCGGCTGGTCGGGCGCGTGAGCTATGTCCGGCTCGACGCCGACACGCGCTTCCTGCACGCCGCGCCGCTCGGGTTCGACGCGTCGACGCTCGAGCTGTGGGGACCGCTCCTGCACGGCGGGGCGTGCGTCATCTACGGCGACCTGGTCCCGACCGGAAAGGGCCTCGCGCGCGTCATCGCCGCGCACGGCGTGACGACCGCGTGGCTCACCTCGGCGCTGTTCAACTCGGTCGTCGACGAGGATCCGCGCCTGCTCTCGGGCCTCCGCCAGCTCTACACCGGCGGCGAGGTGCTGTCGCCGAGCCACGTGCGGCGCGCGCTGGCCGCGCTGCCGGCGACCGAGCTGGTGAACGGCTACGGGCCGACCGAGTGCACGACGTTCACGACGACGTACGCGATCCCGCGCGACCACCCGGCCGGGGCCCCGATCCCGATCGGGCGCCCGATCGCCGACACGCAGGTCTACGTGCTCAACCGCGCCGGCGAGCCGGTGCCGGCCGGGATCGCCGGCGAGCTCTACGTCGGCGGCCTCGGGGTCGCGCGCGGCTACCTCGCTCGCCCCGAGCTCGACGCCGAGCGGTTCGTCGCCGATCACCTGGGGGGCTCCGGGCCGCGAAACGGCGAGGTCGCGGTCCCCGCCGAGGATCGACAGGGGAAGGCCTGGCCCCACCGGCTGTATCGCACCGGCGACCGGGTGCGCTGGCGCCCCGACGGCACGCTCGACTTCCTCGGCCGCGCCGACGGCCAGGTCAAGCTGCGCGGGTTCCGCATCGAGCTCGGCGAGATCGAGGCGCGGCTCGGCGCGCTGCCCGGGGTCGCGGCGTGCGCGGTGATGCTCCGCGACGACGGCCCGAGCGGCAAGCGGCTGGTCGCGTACGTCGTGCCGCAAGGCGATTCCCACGCCACCAGCCCGCCGGCCCTGCGCGCGGCCCTCGCGCGCACGCTGCCGGACTTCATGGTGCCGGCGGTGTTCGTGACGCTCGACGCGCTGCCGGTCACCACGAACGGCAAGCTCGATCGCGCGCGGTTGCCGGCGCCGACCAGCGCGCGCCCCGAGCTGGCGCAGCCGTACCGCGCGCCGTCGGGGGAGCGCGAGGTGGCGATCTGCCGCGCGTTCGGCGAGCTGCTCGGCATCGACGAGGTGGGAGCGCTCGACGGGTTCTTCGAGCTCGGCGGCAACTCGCTCCTGTCGCTGCGGCTGATCGCGCGCCTGCGCGAGGCCGGGTTCGCCGAGCTGTCGCCGGCGGTGTTCTTCGCGGCGCCGAGCCCGGCCGCGCTCGCCCGGGCCGCCGATGGCCAGGCCGCGCCGGGCCGCCGGGTGCGCCCTCGCACGCGCGGTGCAAGTGACGCGCGCGACGGCGGGCGTGCCGCGACGGGCGACGGCCGCGAGCCGATCGCGATCATCGGCATGGCCGGGCGGTTCCCCGGCGCCGCCGACGTCGAAGCGTTCTGGGCGAACCTGTGTGCCGGGCGCGAGTCGATCCATCGGTTCGCGCCGGGCGAGCTCGATCCGAGCATCCCGATCGCTTTGCGCGCCGATCCGGCGTATGTCCCCGCGCGCGGCGTGCTCGACGGCGTCGAGCTGTTCGACGCCGGGTTCTTCGGGATCACGCCGCTCGAGGCGCAGCTGCTCGATCCGCAGCATCGCCACTTCCTCGAGATGTCGTGGCACGCCCTCGAGCACGCGGGTTACGTGCCGGAGGCCGCGCCGGGGCCGATCGGGATCTTCGGCGGGATGTACAACGCGACCTACTTCCAGCGCCATCTGGCGCCCCGGCCCGAGGTCGTGAGCCGGCTCGGCGAGCTGGCCGTGATGCTCGACAACGAGAAGGACTACGTCACGAGCCGCGTCGCTCACCGGCTCGGGCTCACCGGGCCGGCGGTCAGCGTGCAGACGGCGTGCTCGACGTCGCTCGTCGCGACGGCGCTGGCGATGGACAGCCTGCGGAACGGCGGCTGCGACGTCGCGCTCGCCGGCGGCGTCGCGATCACGTGCCCGCCGAGCAGCGGCTACTTCTTCCAGGACGGCTCGATGGCGTCGCCGGACGGCCACACCCGCACGTTCGACGCCAAGGCCGGCGGCACGGTGTTCTCCGACGGGGTCGCCGTCGTCGTGCTGCGCCGGCTATCCGACGCGATCGCCGACGGCGATCCGATCTACGCCGTGCTGCTCGGCGCGGCGGTCAACAACGACGGCGCGGAGCGCGCCAGCTTCACCGCCCCGAGCCCCGAGGGCCAGGCCAGGGTGATCGCCGCCGCCCACGACGCGGCCGGGATCGACGCGCGGACGCTGTCGTACGTCGAGGCGCACGGCACCGCGACCCCGCTCGGCGATCCGATCGAGATCGAGGGCCTGACCCGCGCGTTCGGGCGGCACACCCAGGAGCGCGAGTTCTGCGCGATCGGCTCGCTCAAGAGCAACGTCGGCCACATGGTGATCGCGGCCGGGGCGGCGAGCCTCATCAAGACCGCGCTCGCGCTGCATCGCCGCACGCTGCCGCCCTCGATCAACTTCACCCACCCGACGCCGAAGATCGACTTCGCGCGCACGCCGTTCCGGGTCCAGACCCAGCTGGCGGCGTGGCCCGAGAGCGCCGGCCCGCGCCGCGCCGCGGTCAGCTCGTTCGGGTTCGGCGGCACCAACGCGCACATCGTGCTCGAGGAGGCCCCGCCGCCGATCAAGTCGACGCGGTCCCCGCGCCCGGCCGAGCTCCTGGTGGTCTCGGCGCGCACCGCCCCCGCCCTGGCGGAGGCGAGCGCGAACCTCGCGCGCTTCCTCGAGGCGTCGCCGGCCGATGACCCGACGGTCCTGGCCGACGTCGCGCACACGCTGCAGGTCGGCCGCCGGGGCTTTGTGCAGCGCCGCTACGTCGTGGCCGGCAGCACCGCCCTTGCCGCGCGCCTGCTCGCGACGCCGGACCCCACCCGGGCCGGCAGCCGCGAGCTCGGTGCCGAGCTGCCGGACCCCGGCTTTCTGTGCCCGGGGCAGGGCTCGCAGTATCCCCGGATGGGCTGGGGGCTCTACCACAGCGAGCCCGCGTTCCGCGCGGCGTACGACGAGTGCTGCGCGATCTTCGCGGCGTTCACCGAGGCGTTCACCGACGGGCCCCGGGGCAGCGATCCGCGCGAGCTGTTCTTCGCCGAGGATCCGCAGGCGCTGGTGCCGACCAGCGTGACCCAGCCGGCGATCTTCATGCTCGAGTACGCGCTCGCGCGGATGTGGATGAGCTGGGGCATCGTCCCGAGCGCGCTGATCGGCCACAGCGTCGGTGAATGGGTGTGCGCGGCGCTCGCCGAGGTGATGGCGCTGCCCGACGCGCTGGGCCTCGTGGTCGAGCGCGGGCGCCGCATGCAGGCGCTGCCCGCCGGCAGCATGCTGTCGGTCAAGCTTCCCGCCGGCGCGCTCGCGCCGCGGCTCCCCGCCGGGGTGGTGATCGCCGCCGAGAACGCGCCCGGGCTGTGCGTGGCGTCGGGCCCGACCGAGGACATCGCGCGCCTCGAGGCCGAGCTCGCCGCCGGCGGCGTCGCCGCGCGCCGGCTGGTGACCTCGCACGCGTTCCATTCCGCGATGATGGATCCGGTCGTCGAACCGATGGCGGCGCGGCTGGCGGAAGTCCGGCTGGCGCCGCCGCGGATCCCGATCCTGTCGACGGTGACCGCGCGCTGGCTCACCGACGCCGAGGCCACGAGCACGCGCTACTGGGCGGAGCACCTGCGGCGGCCCGTGCGGTTCGCGCCCGCGGTGTGCGAGCTCCTCGCCGAGCCGCGCCGCGTCCTCATCGAGATCGGCCCGCGCCAGGCGCTGTCGACGCTCGCGCGCCAGGCGCTCGACGGCAAGACCAAGCGCGCGCTGCCGCCGGCGATCCCGAGCCTGGCCGATGCCGCCGAGCGCGAGCCCGAGGCGATCGCCGCCGCGCTCGGCCAGCTGTGGACCCTCGGCCAGCCGATCGACTGGTCCGGCTACCGCGGCCACGAGCGCCGCCGCCGCCTGCCGCTGCCGACCTATCCGTTCCAGCGCCAGCGCCACTGGGTCGACGCGCCGGTGTCCGCCCCGAACCTGACGGTCACCCCGAGCCCGGCGCTGGCCCCGAACCTGATGCTCCCCTCGAACCTGGCGCACGCCCCGAGCGCGGTGGCCGCCCCGACGGCGGCCCCGGTCGCCGTCATCGCGCACGTTCCTACCCTGGAGATGCCCGTCCCCATGTCCATCGCCGTACCTTCCGCTCCTCCTACCGTGGCCCAGGATCGACGTCCGCGGATGCTCGCCCTGGTGTGCGAGCTGGTCGAAGAGGTCTCCGGCACCGACGTCACCGGGGTCGATCCGGGAACGCCGTGGCTCGAGCTCGGCCTCGACTCGCTGACGCTCACGCAGCTCGCGCTGCAGATCCAGCGCGCGCACGCCATCAAGGTCACGTTTCGCCAGGTGATGGAGAACTACCCGACGATCGCCAGCCTCGCGGCGCTGCTCGACGAGCGGCTGCCCGCGGATGCGCCGGCACCCACGGCGGCCGAGGCGGCGGCGGCGAGCCCCACGCCCGCGGCCGCGGCCGGGATGAACGGGACCCCGATCGCCTTCACGCTGCCCGCCGGGGTCGCCGGCGAGCCGTCGTCGTACGTCCGCCAGGTCATCGATCAACAGCTCGCCGTCATGGCGCAGCAGCTCGCGATCCTCGGCGGTGGCGGCGCGGGGCAGCCGGCGGCGATCGCGGCCCCCGCGGCGGTACGCCCGGCGCCGCCGGCGCAGGCCCAGGCCGCCGCGCCTCGCCCGGCCGCGGCTCCGCCCGTGGTCTCCACCACGCCACCGGCCAAGAACGAGGACGAGCCGCCGGCCGGTCCGGTCAACTACGACGTCAAGAAGGCGTTCGGCGCGATCGCCCGCATCCACACGGTCGTCGACGAGCTGACGCCGCAGCAGCGCGCGCGGCTCGACGCGCTCACCACGCGCTACACCGCGCGCACCCGGCGCTCGAAGGAGTACACCACCAAGCACCGCGGCCACATGGCCGATCCGCGCGTCGTCAACGGGTTCCGCCCGCTGACCAAGGAGCTCACTTACCAGATCGTGATCGAGCGCTCGCGCGGCAGCCGGGTGTGGGATCTCGACGGCAACGAGTACATCGACATCCTGTCGGGCTTCGGCATGAGTCTGTTCGGCTGGCAGGCCGACTTCATCCGCACCGCGATCCACGAGCAGGTCGAGCGCGGCTTCGAGATCGGCCCGCAGCACGTCCTGGCCGGCGAGGTCGCCGAGCTGTTCTGCGAGGTCACCGGCACCGAGCGCGCGGCGTTCTGCAACACCGGCTCGGAGGCGGTGATGGGCACGATGCGGATCGCGCGCACCGTGACCGGCCGGAGCCTCATCGCGATCTTCACCGGCGCGTACCACGGCATCTTCGACGAGGTCATCGTCCGCGGCACGCGCAAGCTGAAGAGCATCCCGGCGGCGCCCGGCATCATGCCGGCGGCGTCGCAGAACGTGCTCGTGCTCGACTACGGCACCCCCGAGTCGCTCGAGATCCTGCGCCAGCGCGCCCACGAGCTGGCCGCGATCGTCGTCGAGCCGGTCCAGAGCCGGCGGCCCGACTTCCAGCCGGTCGAGTTCCTGCGCGAGCTGCGGGCGCTGACCGAGCAGAGCGGCACGCTGCTAATCTTCGACGAGGTCGTCTGCGGCTTCCGCGCGCACCCGCGCGGCGCGCAGGGCCTGTTCGACATCCAGGCCGACCTCGGATCGTACGGCAAGGTGGTCGGCGGCGGGTTCTCGATCGGCGTGATCGCCGGCAAGCGCCCGTTCATGGACGCGCTCGACGGCGGGCACTGGCAGTATGGCGACGACTCGATCCCGACGGTCGGCGTGACCTACTTCGCCGGCACGTTCGTGCGCCACCCGCTGGCGCTCGCCGCCGCGAAGGCCGCGCTCATCCACATGCGCGACGCCGGCCCGGCGCTGCAGGAGCGGCTCACCGCGCGGACCGCGGGGATGGTCCGCGAGGTCAACGGCGTCATGGCCGAGCTCGGTGCGCCGTTCAAGCTCAACACGTTCGCGTCGTTGTGGCGCAACGTGTTCACCGAGGATCTGCCGTACGGCGATCTCATCTACGCGATGCTGCGCGACCGCGGCATCCACGTGCTCGACAACTTCCCGTGCTTCCTCACCACGGCGCACACCGACGAGGACATCGCGGCGATCGTCCGCGCCTACAAGGAGGCCGCCGCCGAGATGCAGGCGAGCGGGTTCTTCCCGGTGGCCCGCCCGGTGGTCGCGGTGGCGGCCGAGGTGGGCGTGCGCGAGGTCCCGTCGACCGAGCCGCAGCGCGAGGTCTGGCTCGCCGATCGGCTCGGCCCCGAGGCGTCGCTGGCGTACAACGAATCGGTGTCGCTGCACCTGCGCGGCGAGCTCGACGTGGCCGCGCTGCGCCACGCGGTGCGCGAGCTGCCGGTCCGCCACGACGCGCTGCGCGCGACGTTCGGCGCCGACGGCGTGACCGTGCGCGCCTCCCAGATGATCGCGCCCGATCTCGAGGTGCCGCTGCGCGATCTCGGCGCGCTCGCGCCCGAGGCGCGCGATCAGGAGTTCGCCGCGATCACCGCGCGCCATGTCACCGAGCCGTTTGATCTCGAGCGCGGGCCGCTGGTGCGCGCCGAGCTGGTGCGGTTCGCGCCCGACCACCACGTGCTGGTGTTCACCGGCCACCACATCGTGCTCGACGGCTGGTCGTACTGGGTGCTGGTCAAGGATCTGGCCGCGCTCTATGGCCTCGCGACCGGATCGCGCAGCGCCCCGCTGCCCGCCGCGCCGTCGTTCCTCGACTACGCCGCCTCCTTGGCGGCGCACGCCGACGCGGGGGAGGTGCACGCGAACGTGCGCTGGTGGACGGAGCAGTTCGCGTCCGGCGTGCCGGTGCTCGATCTGCCGACCGATCGGCCGCGCCCGCCCGTGCGCACGACGCGCGCCGGCCGCGAGGACCACGTGCTGCCGGCCGAGCTGGTCGCCCACGTCAAGAAGACCGGGGCGGGCCTGGGCGCCAGCCTGTTCGCCACGCTGCTCGCGGGCTTCGACGCGCTGCTCTACCGGCTCACCGGGCAGACCGATCTCGTCGTCGGCGTCCCCGCGGCCGGGCAGAATGCCGCCGGCCTCGAGGGCCTGGTCGGCCACTGTGTCAACATGCTGCCGCTGCGCAACCGGCTGGCGCGCGGCGACCGGTTCGCCGATCACGTCGCCGCGGCGCGCAGCACGATGCTCGACGCCTACGATCACCAGGACGTCACGTTCGGCCGCGTGCTGCAGGTCCTGCCGCTCGCGCGCGACCCGAGCCGGCTGCCGCTGATCAGCGTCATGTTCAACATCGACCAGGCGCTGACCGGCGAGGGCCACAGCCTGCCCGGCGTCGCGCTCGAGCTGGTCTCGAACGCGCGCCGGTACGAGACCTTCGAGCTGTTCATCAACGCCGTCGACGCCGGCCCCGCCGGGATGCGGCTCGAGTGCCAGTACAACGCGGACCTGTTCGACGCCGCCACCGTGCAGCGCTGGCTCGCCGCGTTCGAGGTGCTGCTACGCGGGGCGGTCGCCGATCCGAACCAGACGCTGGGCCACCTGCCGATCTTGCCCGACGCCGACCGCCGCGCGCTGGCGGCGTGGAACCGGACCGAGGTCGACTACCCGCGCACGGCGCGCATCGAGGAGCTGATCGCCCAGGCGGCCCAGCGTGCGCCCGATCGGGTCGCCGTTCGCTGCCGCGGGCGCTCGCTGACGTATGGCCAGCTCGCGACGCGCGCGGCCGCGATCGCCGCGGAGCTGCGCGCGGCCGGTGTGCGCCCGGGCGACCGCGCCGGCCTGCTCGTGGATCGCGATGTCGATCTCCTGCCGGCGATCGTCGGGACGCTGTCCGTCGGGGCGGCCTACGTGCCGCTCGATCCCGCGTTCCCGGCCGACCGCCTGCACTTCATGGTCGAGGACGCCGGGCTGGTCGCGATCGTCACCACGAGCGCGATCGCGGCGAGCGCGGGGAGCGTGATCGGGGCCGTCCCCGCGGTCATGCTCGACGATGTTCCGCCACACGCCGAGCCCCTGTCGGCGCCGGGGAGCCGGCCTGCCGGCGGTGCCCCGAGCAGCGGCGATGCCGCCTATGTCATCTACACGTCCGGATCGACCGGCAAGCCGAAGGGCGTGTGCGTCCCGCACCGCGCGGTCATCAACTTCCTGACCAGCATCGCGCGCGAGCCGGGCATGTCCGAGCGCGACGTCGTGCTCGCGGTCACCACGCTGTCGTTCGACATCGCCGTGCTCGAGCTCTTGCTGCCGCTCGTGGTCGGCGCCGAGATCGTGCTCGCGACCCGCGCCGAGGCTACCGACGGCGCCGCGCTGGCCCGCCTGCTCGAGCAACACCGCGCGACCGTCATGCAGGCGACGCCCGCGACCTGGCGCCTGCTGATCGAGACCGGCTGGCGCGGCGCGTCCGACACCTCCCGCTTTCGGGCGCTGTGCGGCGGCGAGGCGCTGCCGCGCGATCTGGCAGCGGAGCTCGCGTCGCGCACCGGTCAGCTGTGGAACATGTACGGCCCGACCGAGACCACGGTGTGGTCGACCGTGCACCGCGTCGCTGCCACCGACCCTGCCATGCTGATCGGGCACCCGATCGCGAACACCAAGGTCCACGTGCTCGACGAAGATCTCCAGCCGGTCCCGATCGGCGTCGTCGGCGAGCTCTACATCGGCGGCGACGGCGTGACGCTCGGCTACCTCCACCGGCCCGAGCTGACCGCGGAGCGGTTCCCGCCCGACCGGTCGCGCGTCGAGCCCGACGCACGCATGTACCGCACCGGCGACCTGGGCCGCTGGCGGTCGCTCCCGGGCGGGGTCGACGGGGTCGATGGCGGCGCCGGCGCGCTCGAGTGCCTCGGGCGCACCGACTTCCAGGTCAAGGTGCGGGGGTATCGCATCGAGCTCGGCGAGATCGAGGTCGCCTTGGCGCGCCACCCCGCGATCGCCCAGGCCGCCGTGATCACCCGCGAGGATCGCCCGGGGGACGTCCGGCTCGTCGGCTACATCGTCCCGCGCGCCGGCGGATCCGGTGACGGGGCAGCGAACGGCGAGCCGAAGGGTGGCGCGAATCGCGGCCCGACCGGTGGCCCGGCCGGCGTCTCGGTCGGCGCGCCCTCGGATGACGCCCTGCGCGAGTTCCTCGCGGGCTCGCTGCCGGACTACATGATCCCGGCGCGGTTCGTCGCGCTCGCGGCGCTGCCGCTCACCGGCAGCGGCAAGGTCGATCGCAAGGCGCTGCCGGCGCCGTCGGGCCCCGCGCTCGCCGGCCAGGGCTCGGCGGTCGCCCCGCGCAGCCCGACCGAGGAGATCGTGGCGCGTGCCTACCAGGAGACGCTGGCGCTGCCGCGGCTCAGCGTGCACGACGACTTCTTCGCGCTCGGCGGCCACTCGCTGCTCGTCGCGCAGATGGCCGCGCGGCTGTCGCGCACGCTCGCCCGCGAGGTGCCGATGCGGGCCGGCTTCGAGCACCCGACGGTGGCCAAGCTCGCGGCGTGGCTCGACGGGGCGCGCGTTCGCGAGGTCGATGCGCCGCCGCGGATCGCGCGCCGGCCCCAGGCCGGCCCGGCGCCGCTGTCGCTGATGCAGCAGCGGCTCTGGTACCTCGAGCAGCTCCAGCTCGGCCGCACCGTGTTCAACGTGCCGTCGGCGCACCGCCTGCACGGCCCGCTCGACCTGGCGGCGCTCGGCCGCGCGTTCACCGAGATGGTGCGGCGCCAGGACGTGCTGCGCACCGCGATCGGCACCGTGGGCGACGCCCCGGCGCAGATCGTCGCGGCCGACGTCGACACGGCGATCCCGTTCGAGGATCTGTCGAAGCTCCCCGCCGATCAGCGCGAGCCTCAGCTCGCCCGGCGCCTCGAGTTCGAGATCGCGCACACCTTCGACCTGACGCGCGCGCCGCTGTTCCGCGTCCGGCTGTACCGGCTCGATCCCGAGCACCACGTGCTGTTCTTCATGGCGCACCACATCATCTGGGACGGCTGGTCGTTCGACCTGTTCTACGAGGAGATGTCGGCGCTCTACGCCGCCGAGCTCGCTGGCAAGCCGATGGACCGGCCGGTGCCGGCGGTGACCTACGCCGACTTCACGGTCTGGCACCGCGACTGGTTGACCGGCTCCGAGCTGACGCGCCAGCTCGATCACTGGCGCAAGAAGCTCGTCGGGGCGCCCGACGCGCTCGATCTGCCGATCGATCACCCGCGCCCGGCGATCCAGACCGGCGACGGCGCCACGGAGTGGCTGTCGCTGCCGGCGGCGACCACCGCGGCGCTGCGCACCGCCGGGCTCCGCGAGGGCGCGACCCTGTTCATGACCCTGCTCGGCGCGTGGATGGCGCTGCTCCACCAGCTGACCCGGCAGCGCGAGATCATCATCGGGACGCCGGTGCGCGGTCGCAGCCTGCCCGAGCTCGAGCAGGTGATGGGCTTCTTCGTCAACGCGCTGCCGCTGCGCCTGCAGATCGATCCCGACGCCAGCTTCCTCGATCTGCTGCGCCATGTCCGCGCCGAGACCGTCGAGGCGTTCGGCGCCCAGGACGTACCGTTCGAGCACCTGGTGCGCGTGCTCGACACCAAGCGCGACGAGAGCCGGTTTCCGATCTACCAGGCGTTCTTCTCGTACCAGGACGCGCGCCAGCGCCCGCCGCGCTGGGGCGACCTCGAGCACCACAACCTGCCGGTGTTCCAGCCCTCGGCGGCGCAGGACGTCGCGCTGTGGTTCCTCGACGGCGTCGACGGCGTCGTCGGCGGCCTCAACTACAACACCGACATCATCGACGCGGCGACCGCCGAGCGCTGGCGCCATCGCTTCCTCGCGCTCGTCGAGGCGATCGCCGCCAACCCCGATCGTCCGGTGCGGGCGCTGCTCGAGGTCACCGGCGAGGAGCGCGCGCAGCTCGTGGCGTGGAACCAGACCGAGCGCCCGCTCGCCGCCGATGCCACGCTGACCCAGCTGTTCGCGCCGCTCGGCCGCAACGGTGACCGCGTGGCGATCCGGCACGCCGGCGGCGTGGTGACGTATACCCAGCTGGCGGCAGAGCGCGATCGCGTGGCGGCGGCGCTCGCCGCGCGCGGCGTGGGACGCGGCGACATCGTCGCGCTGCTCCTCGAGCGAACGCCGACGATGCTCGCGGCGCTGCTCGGCTCGCTCGCGGTCGGCGCGACCTACGTCCCGCTCGATCCCGGCTTCCCGGCGTCGCGCCTGGCGTTCATGCTGGCCGACGCGGGCGCCAAGGTCGTGATCACCGATCAGGTCGTCGCGTCATCTTCGGGCGGCGGCGGCGGCGGCAACGGCAGCGGCAGCGGCAGCAACGGCGCGGAGCTCGCGGAGCTCGCGCTCGATCCCGCGCGCGTGCTGCGGGTCGACGAGCTGGCCGGCCTCGCCGCGCCCGCCGCGCCGCCGTACGTGGTCGCCGGTCCCGACGACGCCGCGTACCTCATCTACACGTCGGGCTCGACCGGCAAGCCGAAGGGCGTCCGGGTCCCGCAGCGTGCGGTCGTGAACTTCCTCGCCAGCATGCGCGAGCAGCCGGGCCTGACCGAGGACGATCGCCTGGTCGCGGTGACCACGCTGTCGTTCGACATCGCGATGCTCGAGCTCCTGTTGCCGCTCGTCGTCGGCGCCGAGGTCATCCTGGCGACCCGCGAGCAGGCCACCGACGGCGCGCAGCTGCGCGGCCTGCTCGAGCAGCATCGCGCGACCGTCATGCAAGCGACGCCGGCGACGTGGCGCCTGTTGCTCGAGGCCGGCTGGCGCGGCGGCGCGGAGTTCAAGGCGCTGTGCGGCGGCGAGGCGCTGCCGCCCGAGCTCGCCGAGGCGTTGCTCTACCGGGTGGGCTTTCTGTGGAACATGTACGGCCCGACCGAGACCACCGTCTGGTCGACGTGCGGCCGGATCGAGCTCGGGCAGGGCAGTGTCTCGATCGGCCGGCCGATCGACAATACCCAGGTGTGGATCCTCGACGAGGCCGGCGCGCTCGTCCCGATCGGCATGCCCGGTGAGCTGTACATCGGCGGCGACGGCGTCGCGCTCGGCTACCACGCGCGCCCCGAGCTCACCAACGAGCGCTTCGTCCCGGACCGGTTCTCGCAACGGCCGGGCGCGCGGCTCTACCGCACCGGCGACCTCGCGCGCTGGCGGGCCGACGGCACGCTCCAGCACCTCGGGCGCACCGACTTCCAGGTCAAGGTCCGCGGCTACCGCATCGAGCTCGGCGAGATCGAGGTCGCCCTCGCGCGCCACGCGCAGGTCGCCGAGGCCGTTGTGGTCGCGCAGCCGGGCCCGGGCGGCGAGCAGCGGCTGGTCGCCTACCTCGTCGCCCGCGGGGCCGCTCCGACCGCGACCGTGCTGCGCGAGCACCTGCGCGCGTCGCTGCCCGACTACATGGTGCCGGCGGTGTTCGTGCCGCTCGAGCGGCTACCGCTCACGCCCAACGGCAAGGTCGATCGCCGCGCGCTGCCGGCGCCCCAGGCCCAGGCCGCCGGGGCGGGCGAGCCGGACGCCGCGGACTCCTCGTCCCGGGCCCCGCGCACGCGCGGCGAGCAGGTCGTGGCGACGGTGTGGCGCGAGCTCCTCGGCATCGAGCGAATCGCGGTGACCGACAACTTCCTCGACCTCGGCGGCCACTCGCTCCTGATCATGCAGGCGATCGCCAAGCTCGAGGCGCGCACCGGCAAGCGCGTCAGCCCGCGCACCTTCATCTTCCAGACCCTCGAGCAGATCGCGCGCGACTACGACACCCACCGCTCCGAGCCGCCGAAGCCGCCGCCGGTGACCCCGCCGCCGCCATCGCGCCTCCAGCGCTGGCTGTCCGCGCTGATCCCCGGCTCGAAGTCGTGACCACGGCTGCGACGATCCCCGCAATGCGCGGAGCAGGGCTGGATCGCTGGGCGGTCAGCTCTGCGGTGAGCCGCAAGATCGTCGGCGCCGACGCCAATGACGACAACCGAGCGCTCGGGCGGATCCGCCTGCCCTGAGGCGCCCGGTCGGGTGCGTTCGGTGCTCCAGCGATGCGTCGCATCGTGCCGGAGCAACTTGGACTCGGGCCCCGGGTTCCACACTCACCTCCACTCGCGTGAGATCGAAGCGATCAGCCGGATCCTCGGTGGCTATCCCGAAGCGGCGAAATGAGTGCACCAGGACCTCATCCGATCAGACCCGACGAGTATGTGCGGAACGACATCGGGTGGAGAACGTTTGCTGTGCTGGCGCGGCGGAGACCACGCAGTGGCCTGTGACCTGCGATTCTGCTGGTTCAGCGGCTGCGCACGCAGCTCACAGCCCAGTGCTCGTGTGAAGGCCCCCTGGATCGATTTATGATATGGATATGGTCATTTATGGCTACTCTCGCGAGAGGATTTGGAACCTTGTGCACGCGGTGACACGGAGCACCTGCAAAGGAAACGCCCACGTAGGGGCGTGGCGACGTGCTCACCGCGTGGCGCGCGCAGTCCCGAGGTACGTCGCAACGGCCCTCACATGGAGGCCCCGCCGAGGACGGCGCTCTCGGCGCTCACGCCGCTCTCGCCACTCGATGGAACTGCGCCAGGCATGAACGTGGACGCGCGGTCACGCCCACGTGGGCGCGCGGGCCCGAGGTCCGTCGCGACGGCCCCTACGTGGGGGACCGCTCGATCGGATCGCATGGTGCGCAAACGTACTACTCATGACGCACGCACGTGGGCGCGCTTGTTGCGCTAACTCGATAATAACGCATACGTTTTCATACATAGATATAATCATCAAGAAGGCCAGCGCGCAAGCACTGGGCTGTGAGCTGCGTCCCGCAACAGTTGATCCGGCCGCGTTCGCAGGTCACAGGCCGGCGCGAGATCTCCGCCGCTCTGCTCTATAGAGTGCTTCTTCGCTAAGTAGCGTTCTTTGCGGAGCGTGCTGAGCGTGTATTTCCCTGGTGGCATGCGCCACAGATTACCGAGTGAGTTCAATGCTTGTTAAAGTTATGTTTGAGATTAATTGAGAATTTCCTCTGTGCCTTGTCGTTTCTGCTTGACGGGTTTCTGGATGCACATGCACGCGTTCCGGCGATCGGCCTTCTGATCATCGCCAAACCCGCGCCGGTTTGCGATCTGACAACGATTTCGTGCGAGACCCTCATTTTTCGAACAACGACCCTGAATCGTCGCGCAGCGGGTAAATGGTTGCTTTGAAAAGTTGCATGCTACAAGCGAAGCACAACACTGGACAGGAGAGCGGCTGTGCTACTGGAAGCGGCGGTCGACATCGAAGCGGCGCCCACGTGGGCGCCAAAGAACAAGTACGAGGCGCAGCCCGATTGGCAATCCGTGGATCGTGCCCTGCGCACGATCGCGGGGCGCCGCGCCGCGCTCGATGCCGACGAGGCGCGCTGGCTGCGGGAGGCGGAGGCGATCCAGATCTGGCGCCCGCTCGGCATGGTCTCCGCGCTCGACTACATGGAGCGCGTGCTCGGCTATGGGCCACGCGTTGCACAGGATCGGCTGCGGGTTGCGCGCGCACTCGGAACGCTGCCGCAGCTCACGGCGGCACTCGCGCACGGCGAGCTCCCGTTCTCTGCGATACGTGAGCTCACGCGCGTGGCCACTCCTGCGACCGAGGCCGCGTGGCGCCAGGCTGCGACCGGGAAGAACCTGCGTCAGATCGAGGAGCTCGTCGCCGACCATCGGCCCGGCGACTGCCCCGACGATCCTCCAGACCCCGAGGTCCGTGCGAGGGTCGTCCGGTTCGAGCTCTCGGCCGAAACGTTCGCGCTATTGCGCCAGGCTCGCCTCGTACTCGACGACGAGCATGGTAGCCATCTCTCCGACGAGGAGTTCCTTGCCGCACTGAGCAACGCGGTACTCGACGGCACCCCGACGACCGAGACCACCGGTCGCGCGAAGTTCCAGATTGCGGTCACCGTGTGCGAGCGTTGCCACCAGGGCTTTCAGGACGGCGCGGGCGCGAAGATCGCCATCGGCCCCGCCGCGGTCGAGCGCGCCGAGTGCGATGCGCAGCACATTGGATCGATCGATGGCAGCACGCCAGCGCGCGCACACCAGGAAGTTCCGCCCAACGTCGCACGCCTGGTCTGGCGTCGCGACGGAGGTCGCTGCCGCGTGCCTGGCTGTCGATCCGCACGGGGGATCGAGATCCATCACCTGGTTCACCGCATCCATGGTGGTAGTCATGACGCCTTGAATTTGATTCTCTTGTGCAGTTCGTGCCACCTGGCACATCACCGTGGCGCACTGACGATCACCGGTACTGCCGATCATGTCGAGGCTCGCCGTTCGGCGGAATCGAGCTCGATCGCCACGGCCGGCGCCCACGTGGGCACGGCCATCCACCGCCATGCCCAGGCTGGCGCGGTCGCCCACCGCAATGCCCGCGGGGGCGCACCCACCAAACTCGATGCGGCGACCCTTGGGATGCAGGCCAAGGAGGGACTGGTAGGACTTGGCTGGAAGCCGGCGATAGCCCAGGCTGCTTCCGCGGCTGCGTCCGCGGCGCTGGGTACGGGCGCGACACTCGAGCGGCTGATCTTCGAGGCATTGCGCCGGTGTCCGAAGCCAACCTCGTGAACATGCATCCGCCTGCGGTGATCGCCCGTCATCAAATCCACTGACCGATGGATAGGGGAGCGTGGGTCCCGCTCCTGGGCGGACCGTCGGGACGACCGAGCGCCTGCTTCAGCTCGCCGAGTTCCTGGGGATCAGCCCCGAGAGGCTGGTCGCCGCCTACCTGGCGTGGATGCTCCCAGGGACCGGCAACGACCACAGCTTCTACGCGGTGCAGGCGGTGATCAACGGGTTCGACCTGCCGGCGTCCGCGCGGCCAACGAGTCCTATCGCGGCTGGCTCGATCTGCAAGCGCAGGTGCCCCGCGTCAGGATCCGCTCCTTCGACGGAAGCGGTGAGCTGGTCCCCAACGAGCTACGCAAAGAGCTGGAGGCGACCGAGCGCGCACCGACAAGCCCCACACGATGGGCCTGCTCGAGGCGCTCGACGAGATCATCGAAGCACGGTGGCCAACGGCGGCGGGAACACCTGGGCTGACATCGAGCGGTCCCGCGCCAGTTGTTGACCCAACCCGTCGGCGCGGCTGTTTCGGTAGGCCTCGGCCCGCTTCACGGCTGGTCGTCGCTCACCAGGCGAACCTGCGACTCGGTGCCGGGAACGGCGTCGATGCGCACCAGGCGGCGAACGACCGTGTACAGGCTGTCATCGCGTAGCACCTCGAGGCTGATGCCGTCGTTGGCGAGCCGGGTCTTCACGTGTGGGGCCTCGAGGTCCAGCGACGGCAGCCAGGTGCCGGGGTTGTAGAGCCGGCCGTCGAGCTCGCCGTCGACGACGACGTGGGTGTGGCCGAACACGACGTGGGTGATCTCCGGCCGGGCGCGGCGATCCCTGGCGGCGCGGATCTCGCGATCCTCGCGGAACAGCCCCAGCGTCATGGTTGCCGCCCTGGCATCGCCGGGACCGAGCGTTGGATCGATCGTCTCGATCGACTCGCGGAGGGCGGCGAGCCGCTGCTCCTCGGGCTCGAGCTCGGCGATCTGCTGGTTGAGCGCGTCGACGAACTGGTGATCGGTGCGCGCCCGCTCGAGGACGGCCTGCTTCCATGCGTCGTCGTCGAACGAGGCGGCCGCGCTCGCCGCGGTCAGCGGCTTGACGTCGTCGAGGGTCGCGCTCGCGAGCCCGCGCCATGACAGCCCGCGCCGCTTGAGGAACAGGAACAAGCGCGCCAGCTCGCGGCCGCCGAGCCAGCCCTTGCGCAGCCCATGCCAGACCACGGTCAGCATCGGCTTCACGTTGTCGGCGAACGGATAGTCGCGCTCGAGCTGGTTGTAGAACTGGAGCATGAAGTCGGTGCCCCACACCCGCTCGAGGTAGGGGACGCCGCCGGGGCCCGGGTGGGAGAACTCGAGCGGGACGCGCGGACAGTTCTCGGGCGTGAAGTGGTGGCCGTGCTCGATGTGCACGCCGTGGAACTCGGTCGCCCCGGTGACGAACGTCAGCTGATCGGCCGGCGGCGTGCCGAGCGCCTCGGCGAGGCAGCGCTGCACCGCCGGCCACACCATGTCGAGATCGTGATTGCCGATCAAGCAGCGAACCCGGCTGCCGTTCTCGATCAGGCCGCGCAGGCCGGCGAAGAACTCGGGGTGAGCGGCGACCGCGGTCTGGGCTTTGATCAACGAGGCCGGCTCGGGCCACAGGAGGTGCGCCGGCTTCGGCACGTCGAACGGCGGGATCTGGGCGAAGTCGATGATGTCGCCGTTCAGGATCAACGTGGTCGCGGGGCCTGCGATGCGCGCGCACAGCGTCGCGAACGCCTCGTCGTCGCGAAAATCTTCGAGCGGATCGCCGGGGCCCGCGCCGAGGTGGAGATCGCCGATGACATAGGCTCGTTCACTCATGATCTTGTCCCCTTCGGTGCGGCGGTGGTGGCGGCGACGGTGAGCTCGGGTTGCGCGTACAGCGCGTAGATCAGCGGGAACGGGTTGCCCTCGGCGAACGCCTCGTGGCTGGTGAGCCAGAACGCCTCGCCGAGCGACCGGCGCTCCCCGAGGAAGTGCGCGAGCAACCGGCGCGCGAAGGCGTCGGCGAACACGCTGGGCACCTCCCAGTCGGTGCCGAGCACGCCGGCGGCACCCCAGCGATCGAGGAACTGCTCGAGCAGCGGGGCCTGGAACGCTTCATCGCCCGCGGTGGTCGAGCATGCGTTCAGGAACACCAGCGGCCGATCGACCAGCGGCTTCGTGCGGTGATCCTGCATCGCGGCGACATCGAGCGGTGGTGCCGGTGGCGGCTCGAAGATCAGCTTGGCCTGGGTCTCGGGCGCCCGGTCGGTGTAGGTGAACAGATCGTCCCGGGTGACCGCCGCGCTCGCGTGGCAAAACACGTACAGCAGCTCGCACGGGGTGTCCGATTCGAGGAACGCGACGAAGTCCTTGGTGCTCTCGATCAACGGATGGTTCTGCACGTCGGGCATGCCTCCGAACAGCGCCCGCTGCGGGCCGACGACCTGCACTCCGAGCGCCTTCGCGCCGGGCTCATCGTCGAGGTGCGGGTTGAGGCAGGCCTGGACCCGCACCGGCATCGGGAGGATCGGCGCCCGCGCCGCGCTGGCGTGACCCATGATCATCCGGTCGATGTGGAATCGGTGGCCCCAGAAGCACGTGAGATCGACCGACGCTGGATCATCGGTGAGCGGCTTGCCGCGGTAGGCGCCGTCGTACAGCACCGCCCACGGGAACGGCTGAAACGCGGCCGCGATCTGCAGGCGCGCGGGGCCCTCCCTCGGCGTGTCGGCGATCGCCTGGGCCAGGCGCTGGACGTCGAGGTCGGTGGCGCGGTCCGCCGGCCGCCCGAAGAACTGCTTGTGCAGCGCGGCGCCCACTCTTGCCATGCGCAGGCACATCGCTGGTGCATCGGCCAGCGCGAACTCCGAACGACGTGTGCGATCACGGCGGTACGCGCCCGACAGCTCGACCAGCGCCTTGCGCGCTCGGAGCGCCTCGCCGATCAGCACGCTCCGGTGGGAGGCGGGATCGCGCGGCTTCTCGGTCACCGCGCCGCCGCTGATCACGATCTGATCGGTCGGGGTCAGCATGAGGCGGAGCTCGGCGGGGGGACCGGTGAGCACCGCGGCCGACACCTCGATCGGTCGCGCCGCAGGAGCGGGTGAGGACACGGTGGGGACTGCCGGCTGGGCCGCCGAAGGGTCGGCCTGCAGCGCTCTCGCCGCTACCGCCGGAACCAGCGAGGACGGGGTGGAGACCGCCGGCTGGGCCGCCGAAGGCTCGGCCTGCAACGTGAGGCGGGTGCTGGCGCGGATCGCGTTGCCGGTGACGAGGCCGAGGGTCAGCGGGATCCGGCCACGGGTCGCCGGGGTGAGGCCGAAACGCGCCGGCGGACAGCGACCTCGCGCGGCATCGTATGTCGCGGTATGGCTGACCCGCGCGGCCGGCTCGCCCGCGGCGTCGTCGTGACCGCGCAGGATCGCCTGTGGGCACGACAGCTCGAACGTGACCCGGGTCCCGTCGGGTAAGCCGTCGGGCGCGATCATGCTCGACGCCAGCGCGTCGGCGAGCTCGCTGGTATCGAGCCCGGTCTCGATCGTGTACGCGTGCCCGACGGTCACGAACAGCTCGGCCAGCGCGACGTCGCGATCGAGGAGGCGGGTGTTCCAGTGAACCGGCGCGGGCGCGGGCCCAGGACGCGGTTGTTCGGATGCCTCGCGCGTCGCGCTCGCCTTGCCGTCTTGCAATGCAAGCCACGGATCCTCGAGGCCCCTCCCGGTGACCTCGAGGGGAGCGCCGCCGGACGGGGAGGACTCCAGGTGAGCGGGGAGCGGGGGCCGTGTCACGAGCTCGCTTCCGCTGACAGGGTCCGTGGTCCGGGCGTGGCCCTGTTGCGGCTTGGCGTGTGGTGCGGGCGGCTGCTCGAACCGCGCGTCGTGCTCGTGCTGGACGGAGATCCGGACCAGCGCGTAATCGAGGTGATCGATCGGCGCGCCGCCCAGCCGGAGCTGGCCACGGGTCACGCTCAGCGCCCCGATATCGACCGGCGGTTTGCGCCGGAACATCGCGACGTAGCACGGCTCGACGAGCAGCGCGCGGGCTTCGCTGCCGAGCCGGGCATGCAGGTCGAACGGTTGGGCCTCGTCGGGCGCCGCGAGCTGGACCGTGATGTCGAGGGCTTCGTCGATGGAGACCGGACCGACCTCGCGCCAGTCCCCGGCGGCGGCAGCCCCGTTGACCTCGAGCTGGGCGCGCGCTGATGCGCCGGCGCTCCGGCCGGCCCGGCCGTGATCACTCAGGAGGGCGGTCACGCGCGTCGGTCTCGCGTGCATCACGGCGGCCCGGGGCGCCGGCGCGTCGTGCACCGTCGATATGATCACGGCGACGCCGCCGCCGGTCTGCTCGAACGTCTTCCAGGTGGACATGGAACCCTCCGACAATACCCAAACCCGAGGGGGAGCTCGGCTCGATGATGATCGAGCGGACAGGACGGTGCTCACACAGGCGCGATCTGCACACGGGGCGTCGCACGCGGAGGGCCACCGTCAGGCAAGTCGAAGACGCGTCGGGTACGACCGCGATCGATCGGAGCGTTCGACGGCACCCCTGGAGCCGATACCCAAGCTAAGTTTCTGTATGTACGTAATAAATTGCCATTGATCCGAGGACGCTCGGAGGTCCCGGCGGGAGTAATTCCACCTGGAGAACCCTCACGATCTGCGAGTACCATCGGAGAGCATGGCCACTCCGCGGATCCACATCCAGCCAGCGATGTTCGACCCCTGGAAGATCCAGGCGGTGACCCACGCCCTGTCCGAGCACCCGCTGCTCCAGATCGGCGCCCTGGTCGAGCTCGGCCGGCGCCAGCAGGAGCGCAACCTGGTCCGCACCCACAGCGCCGACGCGACCGCGGGCACCAGCTTCGCCGACGCGCCGAACCTGCACCCAAACCCCAAGGGCGCGGTCGCGACGCTGGCCGAGATCGAGCAGGCCAAGGCGTGGATGTCGCTGCTCAACGTGCAGGCCGACCCGATCTATCGCGGGCTGATCGACGAGATCCTCGACGAGGTCCAGCCGATCGTCGAGCGCCGCGATCCCGGCATGTGCTACCGCGCCGGCTGGATCTTCGTGTCATCACCGGGGGCGGTGACGCCGTTCCACATGGATCACGAGCACAACTTCATCCTCCAGATCCGCGGCAAGAAGCGGCTCTATACGTGGGATCCGTTCGATCGCGAGGTCGTCTCGGAGCGCGCGCAGGAGCTGTTTCACGATCGGCACTCGCGCGAGCTCGTCACGTGGAGCGAGGCGTGGCGCGCGCGCGCCCGCGTGTTCGACCTCGAGCCCGGCCTCGGGGGCTACATGCCATCGACGGCGCCGCACATGGTCGAGAACGGCGGCGGTCCTTCGATCACGATCAGCTTCACGTACTACACCGACGCCACGCGCCAGCGCGAGCTCCTGTATCGTGCCAATGCGCGGCTGCGCCGGCTCGGCCTCACCCCGAAGCCGGTCGGCATCTCGCGGGGTCGCGATCGCGTCAAGCATGCGGTGTTCGCCGGCTACTCCTCGGCGCGCAACGTCGTCCGGCGTGCCCTCGGGCGCGGCATTCGCGAGAATGGCCAGCCCTATGCGCCGGCCTAGGATCACGCTCGCCGCGGCAGGTCCGCGCGGGTGGCCGCACCGGCATCCCTGCCGGCTCGTGTGACGGCGTCGACACCGGTGACGTTCAACGTGGCATCAGGTCAGGCGCTGATCGGGGCGGGGCCGCGGTGGCGTGCGCGATGGCAGCGCCGCCGAGAGGATCATGTAAAATTGCGCCCGAGAGGATGGTTCGATGACGGTGGACGCCCTTCGGATGCTCACGTGTGGCTTGCTCTTCATGGTCGCTTGCGGCGGGTCGACCGCGGGGCCCGACGCTCCCGGCACGACCGGTATCCCCGGTCATACGCCGGGTATGCCTGGCCTCGGCGCCCACGGCCTCAGCTACTACGGCGTCGGCGAGTCGACCGCCTCGTCGATCGCCACGCCCTCACTGACCACCCAGGCCACGGGGAGCACCATCATCGTGGGCATCGGACGCGGCAACAGCGCCCTGTTCGTTCCCGCGTCGGCGCCGACCGACAACAAGGGCAACGGCGCGTACCCGCAGCAGGGCCAGACGGAGGCCTATGCCCATCCGAACGAGTTCTCGGGCACGGCGCTCTACGTACGAACCGCCGCCAAGGGTGGTGCCGGGTTCGCGATCAGCACCACGACCGGCAAGACCACCGACGGCAACTCCGATGAGGTCACGCTGGCCGCGGTCGAGGTGATCGAGGGGACGCGGATCGCGGACTACAGCTGGAACGAGGTCCTCCAGGCGCAAACTCCCGTTCCGGTCACGAGCAACAGCGTGACGACCACGGGCCCGGCCACCCTGATCGCATTCTGGTGGGGCGATCTGACGGCGACCGTCGATCAGACGGTGAAGGTGAACAACGGCTTCGTGGTCGTGGATTCGATCCTGAAGCCGGGCTCGGTGCTGCAGGGCGCGGTCGCCGTGAGGAACGCGCCCACCGCCGGGACGTACAACGTGACCTGGGACGCGACGCCGATCCAGGGCGCGCAGCTGTGGTTGATCGCCGTGCAGTAGGCGCGGCGCGGCTACCTGGTCAGCTCCTGCATCCGGAGGACTGGTCGGCACGCGAGCTCACGCCGGTGGACGCCTCAGCCGGCGAGTGGTAACGGGCCTCCAAGGTACTGGGGCCGCTGCGCCAACAGCCGCTCCAGGAAGGCCACCGTCTCCACCACGCCACGTCGTGCCGAGAGTTGCTTCGCCATGGCGCGTGCGCGGTGCTGCGTGAGATCGCTGGTCACGGCGAGCTGCACGGCCGCGGCGAGCCGCGCGGCGGTGAGCTTGGGGCGCGGGATGGGCGAGGGCCCCAGGCCCAACGTCGTGACGCGGTGGCCGAAATAGAACTGGTCTCCGATGTGCGGCACGATGATCTGCGGCACACCCGCGCGCGCGGCGGCGGCGGTCGTGCCGGCGCCTCCGTGGTGAACGATCGCCGCCATGCGCGGAAACAGCGCCGCGTGGGGCAAGGGGCCCACCGTCAGGCAGGACGGCGGTAACTCGCCCTCCCCGAGACCCGCCCACCCCTTCGAGAGGATGGCGCGCACGCCGGCGGCCTGGATCGCGTCCAGGAGGGTGCGCGTGGTCCGTGCGGCATCCCGGTTCACCATGCTGCCAAAGCCCAGGTAGATCGGCGCGGACCCCGCCCGGATGAATGCATCGACGTCGGCGGGAAGGGTCGCGTCGTCGGTCAGCGTGATCGCGCCGGTCTGGACACAGCGATCTCGCAGGTCCTCCGGGAGCGGGCACAGCTCCGGGTCGGCGGCGAGCAGCCGGTGCTGCGGCGCATAGGCGTGGTGGAAGTTGCGCGCTGGCGGGAGCCCCAGGAGCCGGCGTTGTTCATTGAGCGAGCGTCCGAGCATTGCCATCGTGAACCGGACATCGCACTTCCAGAGCAGGCGGTTCACCCAGGGCGGCGCGCCGAACCAGGGCACCATGAACGGGGCGTGGCTCGCGGAGGGCAGGGTGGTGGGGACGTAGTACACCGCGACGTGCGTGGCTCCGGTGTGCGAGGCCACGGAGCCGGCGGCGAACTGCGTGCCGGCGCTGACGATCAGGTCCGCGCCGGCGGCGGCTTCCTGCACGGCCCTGAACTGGTCGCGCACCTCCTCGTGCCGGACTCGCCACAGCCGCATGATCAACTTCAGGGAGCTAGTGTGAATATCATCATGGGTCTGCGCGAACTGCTGCATGTCCAGCCCGGAAGGCTGGAAGGGAATCCGCATTTCTTGCGCCCATGACGAGGAGCCCGGTGTGCCACACAGGATCACCTGGTGCCCGCGCTGCTGGAGCGCACGCGCCAGGACGAGCATGGACTGAAGGTCTCCGCGGGACCCGTTGGCCGCAAATACCACTTTCATTCATACAAGCGTATCGCTTCACCGGCGCGTGCAGCAACGAGGATCGCGATCGGGGCAGGATTCCTTTGGTGTCTGGCGAGGTGGTTGTCCGTGTAAACGAATTCACCGGATGACACCGGTTCAGGAGTGTGCGCGACGATCTGAAAAAACGGATTTGCAACACCGACTTGTGCCGCGCGCGACCGTTATCACGCGGGTCCGAGGCAAGGCTCGCCCGGGTCAATCCGTCTGCGGCATCTGGAGGTTCGCCGGATCGGCCTGGATGGTGAGCTCGGGCTGGTTCATGTAGAACTCGGCGATCAGCTGATCATCGAACTGATCGGCGAACCGGCCGACGCCGGCGACCATCGTCTCGAACTCCTGGGCATCGATGCCCTTGAGGGCGCGGGCGGCGTGCAGCACGATCCAGCCATCGCGCTGGATCGCGAACGACGCGATCCCTCCCATGTAGGCGTTGTGCTCGAGCAGCTTGCGGTAGAACGCGAGCTCCCTGCCGGCCGGTACCGCGCGAAACAACGGCGCGATCGCGACGGCCGCCGATCCCGAGAGCCCGGCGATCACGAACGCCGAGCCCCACTGCAGGCGTACGAGGTTGTCGTCGATGCGGACCGCCTTCTCGGCCAGCCCGCTGCCGGCCAACAGGCCATCGATCGTCGCCATCAGCCGCGCCCTCCGTGCGTGAGGCCGCGCCCGCCCGACAGCCTGGTCATGTCTTGAACGAACTCTTCCATGGGGCCCTCCTGGCCATGATCACGTCGTACCATCGATGCGTGGCACACAGTACGCGTGAACGCAGCATCTGGGCGTGGGGCTGGCGCGACAAGTTTCCCGATGCCGCGGCGCGTGCCGGGCTCGTCCAGCTGACGCGCGCCATGCTGCCAGGCGCCGAGCCGGCGCCCCGGGCGTTGCCGCCGGCCCATGATCACGGCGTGCCCGACGTGCCCGCGCCGGCGATCGGCGTGCCCCAGGCGCTCGCCGGCTTCGCGACCCAGGCGCCGCGGGATCGCGCGATGTGCACGCGGGGTCGTGCGTTCCCCGACCTGGTCGCCGGGTTCACCAACGATTACGCGGGGGCGCCGGATCTCGTCGCCCGGCCGCGCGATGCCGCCGAGGTCGCGCGCGTGCTCGAGGTGTGCGGCGACCATGGCTGGGCGTGCGTCCCGTTCGGGGGCGGCACGTCGGTGGTCGGCGGCGTCGACGCGCGGCTGGCCCGGGGCGAGCGCGCGGCGGTGGTCGTGCTCGATCTCGCGGCGATGTCCGGCGTGTACGAGGTCGATGCGTCGAGCCGGCTCGCGCGGATCGGCGCCGGCACGCTGGGGCCGGTGCTCGAGGACCAGCTCGCCGGGCACGGCCTCACGCTGCGCCACTACCCACAATCGTTCGAGTTCTCGACGCTGGGCGGCTGGCTCGCGACCCGCGCGGGCGGCCACTACGCCACCGGCCCGACGCGGATCGACGACCTCGCGCACGCGGTCACGATGATCACGCCCCGCGGGACGTTCGCCACCCACCGCCACCCCGGCTCCGGGGCCGGCCCCGAACCGGCGCGCCTCGTGATCGGCTCCGAGGGCGCGCTCGGCGTGATCACGGAGGCGTGGATGCGCGTCGTGCCCAGGCCGCGCTGGCGGGCGAGCGCCAGCGTCGCGTTTACCGAGTTCACCGCCGGCGTCGCCGCGGCCCGTGCGCTCGTCCAGTCGGGCCTCGCGCCGAGCAACGCGCGCCTGCTCGACGGCCACGAGGCCCGCCTCCACCGCGTCCGGTTCGACGGCAAGAGCGTGCTCCTGATCGGCTTCGAGTCCGCGGATCATCCGCTCGGCGCGTGGCTCGCGCGCGCCGTCGAGCTCGCGACCGACCACGGCGGCGAGGTCGTCGCCGGCCCCACCGAGAGCGAGGCGAACGCCACGGCGAGCGATGCGGCGGGCACCAAGGCGTCGCGGTCCGGCGCGGCCGGGGCCTGGCGCCAGGCGTTCCTCGACGCACCCTACATGCAATCGGCGCTGCTCTCGATCGGCGTGGTCAGCGATACATTTGAGACCGCCTGCACGTGGACGCAGTTCCCCGAGCTCCACGCGCGGGTCACCGCCGCGGTGTCGCGCGCGCTCACCGAGGAGTGCGGCGGCGGCATCGTCGCGTGCCGGTTCACGCACGTCTACCCCGACGGGCCGGCGCCCTACTACACGTTCGTCGGCGCGCTCCGGCCCGGCGGCGAGGTCGCCCAGTGGCGCGCGATCAAGGCCGCGGCCTCCGAGGCGCTGGCCGGCGCCGGCGGCACGATCACGCACCACCACGCCGTCGGCCGGATTCACCGCCCGTGGTACGACCGCGAGCGGCCGGCGCTGTTCGGCGAGGCGCTCGCCGCCGTCAAGCAGGCGCTCGATCCGCGCGGCATCTTGAACCCCGGCATCCTCGTCGGCTGACCGGGCGGTCGGCGATTGTTTTGTCGCTCAGCGGTCGCTCAGGGTCGCGCAGGAGCGGATATTCCGAGCTCCTCGAGGTACGCGGTCCGCGCCGTGACGCCCGTGCTCGAGAAGTCGGTGAACACGCCGTCCACGCCGAGGCGAAAGAACTTCAGGTATTCGGCGATCGGATTACCGTCGTAATCGTTGGCCAGATACCTGCTTTCGTTCCGGAACGTGAACAGGTGAACGAACAGGCCGGCCTTGTGCGCGTCGGCGATGAGGGTGCTCGGCGCCTGCGTCGTGGCGAGGTTGGTCGCAGCCGAGTATGCCGTTCCGTCCGGGTTCGACGCGGGGTACGGCGAGATCTTCCAGGAGATGAGCATCGGCCATTCAACGTCGCGAGCGCACCCTGTGGCGCGTTGTCGCCGCACCCGCCGATCGGACCGATCAGGCCCACGAGGACCACCGGCGACAGAATGGACACACGCTTGGCTTGGTATTCCATGCAGTCTCCTTAGATCGCGACGCGGTTGTCGCGCAAGCCTCGCCCTTCGCTAGCCTGGATTTCCACGTAGCTGAATTTCGCTAAGCGGGGGGCGCGCTGCCATCCCCCGGATGCTCGAGGGACTTGCAGGACGGTGCGCGTCGTAGCCGCGCGGTTCTTTGGCGCAAGTGATCGG
>Ga0308176_10000094_pt1 | contig 59583 bp, 53 predicted proteins | sample PhyCR2_3_FD_203890 | JGI IMG/M metagenome (GOLD analysis project Ga0308176, IMG submission 203890) | Soil microbial communities from UC Gill Tract Community Farm, Albany, California, United States - DLSLS.C.R2 | ecosystem: Environmental > Terrestrial > Soil > Agricultural land | place: USA...
GCGGGGGGGGGGGGGGGTTACGGGCGTTTTCCGCCGCGGGGGTTTCGGGGGCGGCCGCGCGCAGCCCGCCCCCCCGCGACGGAACAACGACCCGAACAAGGCCGAGCCCCGTGTGCCCTCAGCACGAAGCCGACGGGAGACCGCGTCTCCCGTCGGCGCAGTTCCTTCAAGACCCGGGCGAAGAGCGCAGCTCTTCGTCCGGAGCGGAGCGTTAGCCTCCGCAAATGGCGCGGAAACTCCCGCGGCTGCAACGGGTGCTCGACGCGCCGGCGCTCGCCTCCGTCGCGTACGGCGAGGTTGCGTCGTCCCTCTACTTCGCGCTCGGGATCGTTGCGCTGCACGCCCTCGGTCTGACGCCGGAGGTCCTCGGCGTCGTCGGCGTGCTCTTCCTGATCGTCACGCTCTCGTACGCCGAGGGGACGACGACGATCGGCGAGGCGGGCGGGGCCGCGACCTTCGTGCGCGTCGCGTTCAACGACCTCGCGGGATTCGTCACCGGCTGGGCGCTTTTCCTCGACTACCTCATCGTGATCGCGCTCTCGGCGCTCTTCTTCCCGCACTACCTCGGCCTCGCGATCGGCGTGCACTCGATCGCCCGCCATCCGGGCGACGTCGTCGTCGGCTGCATCGTGATCGCGGTCATCGCGCTCGTGCGGCTGCTGCGGAAGACGCAGTTCTACTCCTTCAGCCTCGTCGTGCCGCTGCTCGACCTCGTCACACAGATCCTGCTGGTGATCCTGGGCTTCGCCTTCCTCTTCTCGCCGAGCGCGCTCGGACGTGGGCTCTCGTTCGGCACCCAGCCGTCGTGGCACCAGCTCGCGTTCGCGTTGCCGCTCGCGCTCCTCGCATACACGGGGCTGGAGACGGTCGCGAACCTCGCCGAGGAGACGCGGCAGCCGGGACGCGTCCTGCCGCGGAGCCTCTTCACCGGGATCGGCGCGGTCGTCCTCGTCACGGTGCTGATCGCCCTCGTCGCGCTCTCCGCGTTCCCGGCGCCGAACGGGACGACGAAGCTCGGGACGGAATGGCAGCGCGCCCCGCTCATGGGGGTCGTCTACGCGCTTGGACCGCACGTCGCGTTCTGGATCGAGCGCGCGCTGCGGGTCTACGTCGGGCTCACGGGCGCGCTCATCCTCCTCGTCGCGGCGGCGACGTCGAACTCCGGCTTCGGGCGGCTCGCGCACTCGCTCGGCGAGCACGGCCAGCTGCCGCGCGGGTTCGGCCGGCTCAGCCGCCGCAGCCTCCACTCGCCGGAGGCGGTCATCGCGGCCGGGACGATCTCGATGATCCTCCTCCTCTCGACGGCGTTCACGACGAACCCGGTCGGGTTCCTTGCGAGCCTTTTCAGCTTCGGCGTGCTCGTCGCCTTCACGGCCGCACAACTCGCCGTCCTGCGACTCCGCTTCACGAAGCCCGACGTCGAGCGTCCCTTCCGCGTGCCTTTCTCGGTCCGGGTTCGCGGCGCCGACGTCCCGCTGCCGACCGTGGTGGGCGCCCTCTCGACCACCGCGATCTTCGTCGCCGCGATGGCCACGCACATCGGCGCACGCTACGGCGGCCCGATCTGGCTCGCGGCCGGCGGCGTCGTGTATCTCATGGTCCGCCGTGGACGCGGCACCGGCCTCCTCGAGCACGTCGAGCCCGTGGAGGAGGCCGAGCTCCCACAGGCCGAGTTCTCGAAGATCCTCGTGCCGATGAAGCTCGGCGAGATCGGGGAGGAGATGGTCGCGACGGCGGTCAAGCTCGCGCAGGAACGCGGTGCGGCAGTCGTGGCGCTCCACGTGATCCGCGTCCCGCTCGACCAGCCGCTCGACGCCGAGCTCTACAACGAGGAGGAGCGGGCCGGGGCCTCGCTCGCCGAGGCGGCCGCTCTCGGCGCCGATCTCGGCGTCGCCGTGGAGGGGCGTTCCATCCGCGCCCGCTCGATCGGCGAGGCGATCGTGCAGGCGGCCGAGGAGACCGGCGCCGACCTGATCGTGCTCGGCTCCTCGCCCCGCTGGCGCCGGCAGTCGCGGTTCTTCTCGCCGACAGTGGACTACGTGCTGCGCAAGGCGCCGGCCGAGGTGCTCGTCGTCGCGTTCCCGCAGGGCGTGCTCGAAGAGGTGTAGCGAGCTACCGTTCGAACGTTATGGAGCCAATGCTCAGGGCCTTGATCATCGGCAGTGGCCGCGTCGGCTCGACGATTGCCCTACAGCTCCAGCAGGAGGGCTGGGAGGTGACCGTCGTCGACGAGAACGAGGATGCGCTCTCGCGACTCGGAGAGAGCTGGCCGGGCACGTTCATCGTCGGTCACGGGATGGACGCCGACCTCCTGCGCGAGGCGGGCATCGAGGATGCCGACGCCGTCGTCGTCGCCACCGACGGGGACAACACGAACATCATCATCGGCCAGGTCGCGCAGAAGCGTTTCGACGTGCGTTGCGTCGTCGTGCGCGTCCTCGATCCTGCGCGCGCGAAGTTCTACGCGGAGCGCGGGCTGAACACCGTGTGCCCCACAAGCGTCGCGATCGACCGGCTGATGGACGCGGCGCGCACGTGCGCGATTCCGACCGCGCAACCCTCCGAGGAAGCCGAAACCCCCGCGCCGGAGCCTGTCTGATGTACGTCATCGTGGTCGGCGGCGGGAAGATCGGCGCCAACGTCATGCGCTCGCTGCTCCGTCTGGGGCACGAGGTGACGCTGATCGAGCAGCGGCGCGACCGCTTCGAGCAGCTCGAGGACGAGTTCGAGCATCAGGTGCAGCGCGGCGACGGCACGGAGCTCTTCGTCCTCGAGCGCGCGGGGATTGCACGTCCCCCGGATGTCGTGCTCGCGCTGACGGGCGACGACGAGGACAACATGATCATCGGGCAGATCGCGCGGGAGAAGTACGGCGTCCCGAAGGTGATCGCGCGCGTCAACGACCCGCGCAACCAGCCGCATTTCGACCTGCTGGGGATCTCGCCGACCATCTGCGCGACCTCGAGCGTGATGGCGCTCGTCGAGCACGAGGTGCCGGAGCACGACCTCATCCACCTGCTCGAGCTGCGCGGCGAGAACCTCGAGATCGTCGAGGTGCAGATCGACGGCGACTCGCCGTCCGCGGGCCGGAGCATCGAGGCGCTCTCGCTGCCCGAGGGCTCGCGGCTCATCTCCGTGATGCGGGGTGGGCAGGCCGAGATCGCGGTCGGCTCGACGGTGCTCGAGGCGGGAGACCAGGTGCTCGCGATCCTCGAGCCGGGGAAAGAGGACGAGTTACGGCGCGTCCTGCTTCGTCGCTAGTCCTCCTCTTTGTGCTGGGCGCGCTGCTGCTTGTCGCCTGCGGCGGCGGCGGGACGACGGGTGGGGTCGCCGGCGCGAAGAAGGCGCTCGCGACCTCCGGCCACGACTGGGCGCAGTTCGGCTGGGACGCCCGTCGCAGCAACGACGACCCGAACCCGACCGGGATCACGACGGCGAACGCCGGCTCGCTGCGCCGCCAGCAGGTGAGGCTGCCGGGCACGGCCGACTCCTCCGCGATCTACCTCCACGGCGTGACGATCGGCGGCGCGACGCACGACGCGTTCTTCGTCACCACGACGTACGGGATCACGGTCGCGATCGACGCCGCGAGCGGCCGGATCCTGTGGCAATGGAAGCCGCCCGGCTATTCCTCCTGGGCCGGCTCCGCGCAGATCACGACGGCGACGCCGGTCGCCGACCCGAGCCGCGAGTGGATCTACGCCGCGTCGCCCGACGGACGAATCCAGAAGCTGGCGGTCTCGAGCGGTCATGCGGTGTGGCGCCGCTCGATCACGAGGCTGCCGTCGCGCGAGAAGATCGCTTCGTCACTCAACTTCGCGGGCGGGCACGTGATCGCCACCACCGGCGGGTACATCGGCGACGCGCCGCCGTACCAGGGACACGTGGCGGTCATCTCGGCGGCGAGCGGCCGGCTGCTCCACGTCTGGAACTCGCTTTGCTCGAACCGGCACGGGCTTCTCGCGCCGGCGAGGTGCCCCGCGAGCGACTCGGCGATCTGGGGACGCGCGGGCGCGGTGGTCGTCCCCCGCAGCGGCAACCTCCTCGTGGCGACCGGGAACGCGCCGTGGGACGGGCGCACGAACTGGGGGGACGCGGTGCTCGTCCTCTCGCCGGCCGCGAAGCTGATCGGGAACTACACGCCGACGAACACGCAGGAACTGAACGACAGCGACCAGGACGTCGGCTCCACCTCGCCGGTCTATCTCACGTCGACGCTGATCGCGCAGGGAGGCAAGGACGGGAGGATCCGCCTCCTCTCGCTGCCGCGGCTGCGCGGCACGGCGCCGCACAAGGGACGCGAGCTGCAGATCGTCTCCACGCCGTCGGGCTCCGATCTCTTCACGGCGCCCGCGGTGTGGCGGAGCGGGAAGCGCGTGTGGCTGATCGCGGCCGACGGCGGCGCGACGCAGGCGTGGTCGCTGCGCGGCGGCCGGCTCCACTCGGTGTGGCGGTTCGGGGATGCCGGTACGAGCGCCGTCGTCGCCGGAGGGCTGCTGTGGGTCTACGACCCGGGCGGCGGCGGTGTGCGCGTGTACCGGCTGCCGAGCGGGAAGGCGGTCGCGACGCTGAGCGCCGGGTCGGGCCACTGGAACAGCCCGATCGTGACGGACGGGCGAGTCGCCCTCCCCGAGGGCGACGCGAACGAGCATGCGACCTCGGGCGTCCTCGACATCTGGCGCCTCCCCTAACCGCCTCCCACCTCCCGGACCCGTGGCCAAACCAGCCACGTCCCGGTGCCGGGCACGGAGACGTGTCCCAAGGAGACGACTTGTCCATTCAGGCCATCTTGCGGCGCGGTCGCTCTTGCCCGAACCTGATCGCATGCCTCGTCGACCGCGTGACCTCGGGCCCGGGATCCAGCACGTCGGGGTCAGTGCCGCAGGAGCAGCACCCTACTTCCACGACGATCTCGATCGCGCGATCTGGCTGAGGCTCTTCGTCGCCACCGTCTCGCGACACCGATGGCGCTGCATTGCGGCCTGCCTGCTCTCGACGCACTGGCACGCGATCGTCGAGATTCCGGACGGCTCCCTGGGGGCGGGGATGCACCAGCTCGTCGGCGGCTACTCGAAACGCTTCAACGATCGTCACGTGCGAGCGGGTTACCTCGTCCGCGCTCGCTACTGGTCGAGGCGTAAGGACCCCCCGGCCGCCTTGTTGGAGGCGTATCGCTATGTCGCCCGGAATCCGGTGGCGGCCGGCCTGGTCGACCGGCCGGAGGACTGGCGGTGGAGCAGCTATGGAGCGACCGTCGGCGTATCGGAGATGTTCGGCTTCGTCGACGCGACCGATGTCCTCGGCGAGTTCGGATCGAATCGCGCGGCTCAGATTCAGGGTCTTCGCCGCTTCGTCGAAGCGGCCTGAGGGCGGCGTCTCCAGCGATCGGGCGCTCCCTTTGGACACGTCCGCGTGCCCGGCACCGGGACATGGCTCGAGGGGACCTGTCGCAGCTGGAGGCGCTGTCAGGCTGAGTGGCGGCGGCGCACTTGCGGCGCTTGCTGGCCGAGCGCGGCGTACGCCAGCGCCTGGAGCGACTCGTTGAGCGTCGCGAGCTCGCGGGCCAGGCGAAGGAAGTTCTCCTCGTTGTCGAGGCGCTTGTTCGTCTTCGCAAGCTCGTCCGCGATCCGGTCGAGCCGCTCGAGGATCAGGTCGAAGCGCCGGTCGGAAAGGTCGTGCTCCACCCGCTCATCGTAGTCCTGCCAGCTGTTCGCGCGACCCCACGACGACGATGTCCTCGCCGAGCGCGCGACGCACGACCGCGAGCGTCCCGACGACCTCGACCTGGCGAGCGGCCCCTGCATGTGCGAGCGCGATCTCCACGAGTTCGCGCGGCGCGTCGCTGAAGACGCCGATTCGCGCTCCCGCCCCCGCGAGCCGCCGGAGCGCGGCATTCGTGTCGGGGCGGGGACGGATCCACAGCGGCGCCCGGTCCGCGGCGAACCGCGCCAGCAGCGGGCGCCAGTCGCCGAGAGCCTCGTCCAACGCCGCCGCCGCAGCCTCTCGATCCTCCGGCACGTCCAGCTCGACCCGCGCCCGCCGCGCCGCGTCCTCGAGCCACTCCTCCCAGAGCGGCCGAGTGTCGGCGAGCACGCCGTCGAGGTCGAGCGCGATGGCGAGGCTACCTGCCACGAGCGCCGATGCTAGATTCCCGCCACAAACCGGCGAGCGGTGAGGGAACTCCGGTGCAAGTCCGGGACGGTCCCGCCGCTGTAAGGGGAGACGCTCTCCCGCCACGACGCCACTGGGCCTGCAGGGCCTGGGAAGGCGGCGGGGGAGGGAGCCCCGAGTCAGAAGACCTGTCGCCCGCCGACACATCCGAACCCCTCGCGGAAGGAGGATTCGTGCAACGCCTGACCATTGCTGTCCTCGCGGCCCTTGCCGCCGCGCTCGTCGTCGTGTCCCTCTCGGCGGCTGCGCACGAGACGACGCACGCCACCCGGTTCCCGCATCGCATCGTCTCGCTCTCGCCGACCATGACCGAGGACCTGTTCGCGATCGGCGCGGGCAAGCAGGTCGTCGCGGTCGACGAGGACTCGAACTACCCGACTCGCGCCCCCAGGACGAAGCTGTCCGGCTTCACACCCAACGTGGAGGCGATCGCGAAGCGCCATCCCGACCTCGTCCTCATCTCGTACAACCCCGGCAACTTCGCGTCGCAACTCAGGAAGGTCGGGATCAAGGTCGTGAACGTGGCCGCGGCGAGCAACCTCAAGCAGGCGTACGCGGAGATCCTCGAGCTCGGCAAGCTGACGGGCCACGAGACGGGTGCGCAAGCGGTGGTGAGCTCGATGCGGACGCGCCTCGCGGCGATCGTGCGGAGCGTGCCGAAGTCGCGGCGCCACCTGCGGGTCTACCACGAGCTCGATTCGACGTACTACACGGCCACGTCGAAGACGTTCATCGGCAGCATCTACAGGCTGTTCGGCTTCCGGGACATCGCCGACGCTGCGGACTCGGCCGGCAGCGGCTATCCGCAGCTTTCGGCCGAGTACATCATCGCCGAGAACCCGCAGATCATCGTTCTCGCCGACACGAAGTGCTGTCAGCAGACGGAGGCGACGGTCGCGGAGCGGCCCGGCTGGAGCACGATCACCGCGGTGCAGCGGGGACGGGTCGTCGGGGTCGACGATGACGTCGCCTCGCGCTGGGGCCCGCGGATCGTGCAATTCGCGCGGGCGGTCGCGCGGATCGCCAGGAAGGGCTGACGACGGCGACCGCAGTCGGACGGGCGGAGGAGGCACCCCGCGTCGAGGCGCGGGGCGTCGGCCTCCGCGCCGGCCTCGCCACGGTCGCTTTCCTCGTGGTGGCGCTGGTAGTCGGGCTCGCGGTCGGACCGGTCCATGTCGGGCTCGGCTCGATCCTGCGCTCGGCGCTCTCGTACGTCTCGTTCGGCCACGTCCATCAGCCGCTCGCCGCGGTCGACCGCGCCGTGATCTGGCAGATTCGCGCGCCGCGCGTCGCGCTCGCGGGGCTCGTGGGCGGGATGCTCGCGGTCGCGGGCGCCTCGTACCAGGGCGTCTTCCGCAACCCTCTCTGCGACCCCTACCTGCTCGGCGTCGCCGGCGGCGCGGGCCTCGGCGCGACGCTCGCGATCGTCTATGCCTCTGCCGCCGCGACGGGAAGCAACTGGACGGTGCCGCTCGCGGCGTTCGGAGGAGCGACCGCTGCGGTCGTCGCCACGTACGTCCTCGGCCGCTCGGCGGGAGCCGTACACACGAGCGGCGCGCTCGTGCTCGCCGGCGTGACGATGGCGACGTTCACCGCAGCCGTGCAGACGTTCGTCCAGCAGCGGCACACGCAGCAGCTGCAGAACATCTACGCCTGGCTGCTCGGTGGCTTCTCGACGGCGACCTGGCGCGAGGTCGCGATCTGCGCGCCGTACATCGCCGTGAGCTCGCTCGTGCTCGTCCTGCACCGGCGCGTGCTCGACGTCCTCAGCCTCGGCGACGACGAGGCCGCGAGCCTGGGGGTGGACGTCTCGCGTGCGCGTCTCGCGATCGTCGTCGCCGCCACCCTCGGTACGGCAGCGGCGGTATCGGTGAGCGGCCTGATCGCCTTCGTCGGGATCATCGTCCCGCACACGATCCGGTTGCTCGTCTCGACGAGCTACCGGGCGGTGCTGCCGCTCTCGCTCCTCGCCGGGGCGGGATTCCTCGTTCTCGCCGACGTGCTCGCGCGGACGCTGCTCTCGCCTGCGGAGCTGCCGATCGGCGTCGTCACCGCCTTCTGCGGCGCGCCGTTCTTCGCCGTCGTCCTCCGCACGGCGCGGGGCGCGAGATGATCGAGACGCGCGACCTCTGGGTGCGGTTCGGCCCGGTTGCCGCCGTGCGCGAGCTCTCGTTCCGCGCGGAGCCGGGAGGCTGGACGGCGCTCATCGGGCCGAACGGAGCGGGCAAGACCTCGGCGCTCCGGGCGCTCGCAGGTCTCGCCGCGTATGACGGTTCGGTATTCCTCGACGGTCGGGACGCGCGCCGGCTCGGGCGCCGCGCCGTCGCGCGACTGGTCGCGTTCGTCCCGCAGAAGCCCGAGACGCCGCCGGCGCTCACCGTCGCGGAGTACGTCCTTCTCGGCCGCACGCCGCACATCCCGTATCTCGGAGGCGAGGGCCGTCGCGACCGCGAGGCGGCGAGTGACGCGCTGCGCCGGCTCGAGCTCGAGGAGTTCGCGGAGCGGCGGCTCGGATCGCTCAGCGGCGGCGAGCTGCAGCGCGTCGTGCTTGCGCGCGCACTCGCGCAGGAGGCGCCGGTGCTGCTCCTCGACGAGCCGACGACGGCGCTCGATCTCGGCCGCCAGCAGCTCGTGCTCGAGCTCGTCGACGCGCTGCGCCGGGACGGCCTGACCGTCGTGACGACCATGCACGACCTCACGCTCGCGGGCCAGTACGCCGAGCACCTCATCCTGCTCGACGGCGGCTCGGTCGTCGCGGAGGGGACGGCGGCGGAGGTCCTCTCGGCGCCGAACGTCGCCGCGCACTACGGCGCGAACGTCCGTGTCGTGAAGGACGAAGCGGGCGTCTTCGTCGTCCCTGTCCGCACCCGCTAGCCCCGTCTCAGCGGGGCCTGTCGTTCCTTGTAACAGTTTGTTACTTGCGTCGGCGGTAGAGTTCGCGATCGGCGCTGCTGCGCCGTTTATGCGCGACTGACCCGTCTCATCCGACCCTGTCTTTGCAAGTAACACTTTGTTACTTGCGCTCGTCGTTGGAGGTCGTTGCGCATGTCTCGCCTTGTCGGCTCGCTCGTTGCGGCCGGAGTCACGAAGTCGTACGGAGCCGAGGTCGTCCTCCAGGACGTCAGCCTCGTCGTGCCGCCCCGCGCACGGATCGGGCTCGTCGGGCCGAACGGCGCCGGCAAGTCCACGCTGCTCCGCCTGCTCGGAGGACTCGAGGAGCCCGACGAGGGACGCATCCGGCGCACGCCGCCGGCCCTCGCGGTCGGCTACCTCGCGCAGGAGCGGGACGGCGGCGCGCGCACGCGCTCCGGCGGCCAGGAGGCACGCGCCGCCCTCGCCGAGCTGCTCCGCAACGCCCCTGACGTCCTCCTGCTCGACGAGCCGACCAACGACCTCGACTTCGCGGGACTCGCGTGGCTCGAGCGCTCCCTCGCATCGCATCCCGGCTCGCTCGTCGTCGTCTCCCACGACCGCGCCTTCCTCGACCGCACCGTCGCGCGCGTCGTCGAGCTCGACGAATGGACGCGCGGGACGACCGAGTACAGCGGCGGCTGGAGCGACTACGAAGCCGAGCGCGAGCGGCGGCGCGAGCGGCACTACCGCCGCTGGGAGTCGTCGGTCGCCGAGCGCCGGCGCATCGAGGCGCAGGAACGCCGCATGGCCGACTGGGAGCGCCGCGGGTACGGCCAGGGGCGCAAGAAGAAGAAATCGAAGGACGTCAAGCGGACGTACGCCGCGAAGCTCGCCCGCGTCGAGGTCGTCGAGAAGCCGTACGAGCCGTGGGAGCTCCAGCTCTCGCTCGGGTCGGCGTCCCGCAGCGGCGACGTCGTCCTCCGGCTCGAGCACGCCGTCGTGGAGCGCCGCTCGTTCCGCCTCGGCCCGCTCGACCTCGAGATCGGCTGGGGAGACCGCGTCGCGATCGCCGGCCCGAACGGCAGCGGCAAGACGACGCTGCTCGACGCGCTGCTCGGCCGGCGTCCGCTCGCAGCGGGCACGCGCGTCCTCGGCGCCGGAGTCGTCCTCGGCGAGCTGGAGCAGGACCGCGCGGCGTTCACCGGTCCGCAGACCCTGCTCGAGATCTTCCGCGACTTCGAGGAGGGGACTGCACGCACGCTCCTGGCGAAGTTCGGCCTGGGCGCCGACGACGTCCTGCGTCCCTCAGCTTCGCTCTCGCCCGGAGAGCGCACCCGCGCCGCCCTCGCGCTCCTCACCGCCCGCGGCGTCAACTGCCTCGTCCTCGACGAGCCGACGAACCACCTCGACGTCGAGGCGATCGAAGAGCTCGAGCGCGCGCTCGCCGGCTACGACGGCACCGTGATCCTCGTCACCCACGACCGTCGTTTCCTGGAGGCCTTCGCGCCCGGCCGTACCATCGAGTTGTGAGCGCCACCGCGACCGCGTCGATCCTCACGATCGGGAACGAGCTGGTCTCGGGGGATGTGCCGAACACGAACGCGTCGTGGCTCGCGCGCCGGCTCGCGCCGCTCGGCGTCGAGGTGCGGCTCATGGCCGTGCTCCCGGACGAGATCGACGCGATCGCGCAGTTCGTCTGCGCCGAGGCTCCGCGCGTCGACTTCCTCCTCGTCACCGGCGGCCTCGGCGGCACTCCCGACGACCTGACCCGCGAGGCGATCGCCGCGGCGTTCGGCGCCGAACAGGAGGAGGTGCCCGAGGTCGCGGCCGAGCTCCGCGCCCGCTTCAAGCGCAATCCGGAGTACGCCGTCCGCTGGGCGATGCTCCCGCGCGGCAGCCGCCCGATCGCGAACCCGATGGGCGGCGCGCCCGGCTTCGCGATCGAGAACGTCTACGTCTTCCCCGGGCTCCCGTCGGAGATGGAGGCGATGTTCGCGTCGATCGAGGAGGAGTTCCGTCGCGGCGGCCCGATCGAGTCCTGGCGCCGCGTCTACCGCACGTACGAGAGCGTGATCTCGGGGACGCTCGCGGAGACGAGCGTGCGCTGGCCCGGCGTCCTCGTCGGCTCCTACCCGAGCTTCGGCTCGGGCGGCTTCACGGTCGAGATCGTGCTCAAGTCGAGTGACGCTGCGGCGCTCGCCGCCGCCTCCGCCTGGCTCGAATCAGCGATCGAAGAGGGCGGCTGACGGTAGGTAGAACGCCGCGACCGCGAACGTGAGCGCGACGCTCGCGAGCGGGCTCCAGATCGCGACGAGCAAGACGGCGGAGTACATCGGCACCCCGGGGGCGAAGGCGCGGGTGATCCCGCGCACGGCGGACTCGGGCACGTCCTCGCCGATCAGCCGCCGCCCGGTGGACGCGTAGCGCCACCACGTGTTGAAGATGACCGACATGAGCACGAACGTCGCGTCGTACGCGTAGACCGCCGCCTGCTCCCCGCCGTGCTGGAGATATTCGGCGACGAGCCGCGTGGGGAAGGGGAGGAACCCCACCGTGAGCAGCAGGAGCAGGTTGAGGAACATGAGGACACGGTCGGCCCGCGCGAGCGCCTCGACGCAGAAGTGGTGGTTCATCCAGATGATCCCGATCGTGAGGAAGCTCGTCCCGTAGGCGAGGTACGCGGGCCAGAGGTGGAGGAGCTGGTTTCCCAGGGGATGGGCGGTCGGGCCATGGTGGACCGTGAACTCGAGGACGAGCAGCGTGGCGGCGATCGCGAAGACGCCGTCGCTGAAGGCCTCGAGCCGTGCCGTGCCCGCCTGCACGGGAGGATCGTCGCGGACGAGGCGGACGGTCACGCGACCGTGGGCGTTTTCGAGACGGACGCGCGGGGGACGAGACGCCGCATGACGAATCTCCGGCTCGCGAAGCAGCTCTCCGACCTCGCGGAACCGCTGGACGAGTACGCCGATCCGGTCCAGGAGGCCGTCAACGCCGTGCCCCAGCCGGTGCGGGACGTCCTCGACGGGGTCTGGCTCGGCAATCCGCTGCATCCCGCGCTGACCGACATCCCGCTCGGCGCGTGGACGGCGGCGCTCGCGCTCGACCTCGTCGGCTCGCCCGCGGCGGACGAGGCACTCGCGGTCGGGATCCTCGGCGCCGTCCCCACCGCACTCACGGGGCTCAACGACTGGGGTCACCTCAAGGACGACGCGCGTCGGATCGGAACCGTCCACGCGCTCCTCAACTCGATGGCGCTCGCGCTCAACGTCGCCTCGTACGTCGCGCGGCGCGACGGGCACCGCGGTCTCGGCCGGGTGCTCTCGGGCGTCGCGTACGCCGGCACCGCGTTCTCGGCGCACCTCGGTGGGCATCTCTCGTTCGGGCTCGGCGTCCGCGTCAACCGCACGGCTTTCGAGAGCCCGCGCGACCGCTACGCGCCCGTCTGCGACGAGAAGGAGATCGACGACGGCGAGCTCGTCGGCGTCGAGCTTGACGGCGAGGCGGTCGTCGTCTCCCGCTCGGAGAAGAGTGGCGAGGTCTGCGCGATCGCGGCGACGTGCTCGCACATGGGCGGGCCGCTCGCCGACGGGAAGCGGGACGGCGACGTCGTCGTCTGCCCGTGGCACGGCTCGCGGTTCGACCTCTGCAGTGGCGAGGTGCGCGGCGGCCCGGCGGTCTATCCGCAGCCGCGGTACGAGACGCGCGTCCGCGCCGGCAAGGTCGAGATCCGGATCGCGAAGGACTCCACGGCCTGACCTGCAGGGACACGTCCGGTACCAGGTTCCAGACATGCCTCTTCGGGGCATGCCCACGCCGCGATTTGCAGCCGCTTTCTGAATCGGCCATCTCCCCTTCGGACACGGCCGGTACCAGGTTCCGGCCGTGTCTGCACGAGACGTGTTGGGAAAGGCCACCGGAGGTCCCGGCTACGATCGACCGGTGGCCGCCACGACACCGGAGACGTACCTCGCCGACCTGAATCCGGCGCAGCGCGAGGCCGTCCTCCACACCGAAGGTCCCGTGCTCGTCGTCGCCGGCGCCGGCTCCGGCAAGACCCGCGTCCTCACCCGCCGCATCGCGCACCTGCTCGGCGCCGTCGGCGTGAAGCCGTCCGAGATCCTCGCGATCACGTTCACGAACAAGGCGGCAGCGGAGATGCGCGAGCGCGTCGGCCACCTCGTCGGCCCGCCTGCGCGCGCCGCCTGGGTGATGACGTTCCACTCCGCGTGCGGCCGGATCCTCCGCCGCGAGGCGCAGCGGCTCGGCTACCGCTCGAACTTCACGATCTACGACCAGGCAGACCAGATCCGGCTCGTGAAGCGCTGCCTGGAAGAGCTCGAGCGCGACCCGAAACGCTTCACGCCGCGCGGCATCCACTCCCAGATCTCGAATGCGAAGAACACGCTCGTCGGCCCGGCGGAGTACGGCGAGCGCGTCTCGAGCTTCTACGACCAGACGGTCGCGGAGGTCTACGACCTCTACCAGAAGCGCCTCTTCGCCTCGAACGCCGTCGACTTCGACGACATGCTCTTCCTCACGGTCGACGTGCTCGAGCGCTTCCCCGAGGCGCGCGAGAAGTGGCAGGAAGCGTTCCGCTACGTCCTCGTCGACGAGTACCAGGACACGAACCACGCCCAGTACCGTCTGCTCCAGCTCCTCGCCGAGAAGCATCACAACGTCTTCGCCGTGGGGGACCCGGACCAGAGCATCTACGCGTTCCGCGGAGCCGACATCCGCAACGTGCTCGAGTTCGAGCACGACTTCCCCGGGGCGACGACGATCGCGCTCGAGCAGAACTACCGCTCGACGCAGAACATCCTCGACGCCGCGAACGGGATCATCCGGCACAACCGCGAGCGCAAGGAGAAGAACCTCTGGTCGGAGCTCGGCGAGGGCGAGGCGGTGCGCGTCGTCGAGGTCGAGGACGAACACGCCGAGGCGCGGTACGTCGCGGCCGAGATCGCGCTGCTCGTCGAGGAGGGCTACTCCGGCAGCGAGGTGGCCGTCTTCTACCGGACCAACGCGCAGAGCCGCGTGCTCGAGGACGTCCTCGTCCGCCAGGGGATCGCGTACCAGGTGATCGGCGGCCCGCGCTTCTACGAGCGCGCCGAGATCAAGGATCTCATCGCCTACCTCCAGGTGCTCGACAACCCGTACGACGCGGTCTCGCTCATCCGCATCGCGACCCGCCCGCGCCGCGGCATCGGCGACTCGACGCTCGCCCGGCTCGCGACGTGGGCCGACCAGCGGGAGATCTCCCTCTGGGAGGCGACCGCGGAGGCCGAGAACGCCGGCGTCGGCGCCGCGCCGCAGAAGGCGCTCAAGAGCTTCCGCGGCACGATCGAGTCGCTCATGTCGGCGGCGATGGAGCTCGAGGTGCCGGAGCTGATCGAGGAGGTCCTCCAGCGCAGCGGCTACATGGAGTCGCTCGAGGCCGAACGGACGATCGAGGCGCAGGGCCGCATCGAGAACCTCCAGGAGCTCGTCTCGGTCGCGCGCGAGTGGCGCGAGCAGACCGAGGACGCGACCCTGAGCGCGTTCCTCCAGGAGGTCTCGCTCTACTCCGACCAGGACGCGATCCGCGGCGAAGGCTCGCTCGTCACCCTCATGACCCTGCACAACGCGAAGGGGCTCGAGTTCCGCGCCGTCTACCTGATCGGCATGGAGGAGGGGATCTTCCCGCACTCGCGCTCGATCGAGGAGCAGGGGATCGAGGAGGAGCGGCGGCTCTGCTACGTCGGGATGACCCGCGCCCAGGAGCGCCTCACGCTTCTGCACGCGAGCTCGCGGATGCTCTACGGCGGGCGTAACCACAACCTGCCGTCGCGCTTCCTCGACGAGTTGCCCGACGCGCACGTCGAGCGCGAGCGGCTGCGGCCGGCGTCGTGGTCGGGCTATGGCGCGCCGCGGCAGAGCCAGATCGCGCCGCGCGAGGACGTCCCGGATCTCTCCACCGGCGACTCCGTCCGCCACTCGACGCTCGGCGAGGGCGTCGTCGTGCGGATCGAGGCGGGCGGCCTCGTCACCATCCGCTTCGCCGAGGACGGCAGCGAGCGGAAGCTCATGCTCGACTACGCCCCCCTGGAGAAGCTGTAGCTTCGTAGTCGTGTTCGAGGTTCGCCCCTGCGCCGACCAGGACGAGTACAGCCGCGCGATCGGCGCGATCGGCCAGTACTTCAACCCGCCTCCGAGCGACGAGCTGCTCGTGCTCTTCTCCCGGACGCTGCCGCACGAGCGCATGCACGCGGCGTTCGAGGACGACCGGATCGTCGGCGGCGCGGGCGCGTTCCCGTTCGAGCTCTCGGTGCCGGGTGGCTCGCTGCCGTGCGGGGGCATCACCGGCGTGGGCGTCCATCCGACGCATCGGCGGCGCGGCGTCCTGCGCTCGATGATGGACACGCAGCTGCGCGACGTCCACGAGCGCGGCGAGCCGATCGCGGCGCTGTGGGCGTCGGAGGAGACGATCTACGGCCGCTTCGGGTATGGCATCGCGGCGTGGGCGGGCGAGCTGGCGGTCCCGCACGAGTGGGACGCCTTCGCGCAGCCGTTCGAGCCGGACGGGACGACGCGGTTCGTCACGGCCGAGGAGGCGGGCGAGCTGTTCCCGCCGATCTACGACGCAGTGCGCCGCGCGCGGCCGGGGATGACGTCGAGGAACGAGATCTGGTGGGCCGACAGACAGCTGCGCCTGCCCGAGGACGAAGCCGACGCGCCGAAGCGCTTCGTCGTCTTCGAGGCCGGCGGCGAGCCGCTCGGGTACGCGATCTACCGGACGCACTCGAGCTGGGAAGGCGGCTCCTCGACGTCGCGGCTCGTCGTCCGCGAGGCGCTCGGCGCAACCCCGCAGGCGACCGCGGGGATCTGGAGGTTCCTCCTCGACGTCGACTGGATGGGGAGCGTCGAGGTGCCGCTCGCCCCGCCGGACCATCCGCTGTTCCTGCTCCTGGCCAGTCCGCGGCGGATGCGCTACCGGATGGGGGACAGTCTCTGGGTGCGGCTCGTCGACGTCCCGGCCGCGCTGTCGGGCCGCGCGTACGGCGAAGGCGGGCCGCTCGTGCTCGAGGTGCGCGACGCGATGTGCGAGTGGAACGACGGGCGCTGGAAGCTCGTCGGCGGGGAGTGCGTGCGGACGGACGAGGAGCCGGATCTCGTGCTCGACGTCGCGGCGCTCGGCTCGGCGTACCTGGGAGCGGTCTCCTTCACGCAGCTGCGCGAGGCGCAGAGGGTGGAGGAGTTGCGGGAGGGAGCCGTCGCGCGGGCGGACGCCCTGTTCGCGTGGCGCCCGCTGCCGTGGTGCCTCGAGATCTTCTGATCGCGAGCGGCCGGGGGCGACGAGAAGACGGCGACCGCGGGCGACGTGTTCTCCAACTTTGGGACGAGCGGCGACGTCTCACAGGACAACGCTGTCAGCCCGTAATCAACTTCCCGCGGAGGTCTGCGTGTCTGCCGACGAGTTGGATGCCGCAACCAAGATCGCGGAACGCCTGCTCGACAACATCGAGACCGTCGTTCACGGGAAGCGAGAGCAGATCAAGCTCGTCATCGCGGCTCTCATGTGCGGCGGCCACGCGCTGCTGGAGGACGTGCCCGGCACCGCGAAGACCGTGCTGGCGCGCGCGATCGCCGGCTCGATCAGCGGCGCGCACTCGACGCGCATCCAGTGCACGCCCGACCTCCAGCCGACCGACGTCACCGGTCTCTCCATCTTCAATCAGCGGGAGCGGGACTTCGAATTCCGTCCCGGTCCCGTGTTCGCGAACGTCGTGCTCGTGGACGAGATCAACCGGGCGATGCCGAAGACGCAGTCGGCATTGCTCGAGGCGATGGCCGAGCAGCAGGTGACCGTCGACGGGACGACGCGTGAGCTCGCCGACCCGTTCCTCGTGATGGCCACCCAGAACCCGATCGAGTACGAAGGAACTTTCCCGCTGCCCGAGGCCCAGCTGGACCGCTTCTTCGTCAAGACGACGCTCGGGTACCCGGACGCGCAGGACGAGGCGCGCATCGTCGAGGAGCAGCTCGGCGGGCACCCGCTCGCGCAGCTGCAGCCCGTCGTCGACCGCGCCGAGATCGCGACCCTGCACGACGCCGTGGGCCAGGTCTTCCTGCACGAGGTGCTGGGGAAGTGGATCGTCGACCTCGTCCGCGCGACCCGCGAGATCGACGGGATCGCCATCGGCAGCTCCGTGCGCGGAACGCTCGCGCTCAACCGCGCCGCCCGTGCGTGGGCGGTGCTCGGCGGCCGCCACTACGTGACGCCGGACGACGTCGAGCGCCTCTTCGTTCCGGTCATCATGCACCGAGTCCTGTTCCGCCCGAGCTTCCTCGCGATCATCCGCGACCAGGGCTGGGCCGCGGCAATGGAAGAGGTCCGCCGGCGCTGCATCGCGGTCGCGCCGAAGCCCGGCTTCGACATCGACCTCGACACGCCCGCCGTGACGGCGTGAGCGCCGCGGTCTTCCCGCTGATCCCGCGGGAGCGTGTGATCGGGCTCGCGTACGGCGGCGTGCGCAGCGTCCGCCGGGGTGTCGGCAGCGACGTCGCGAGCTCCCGCGAGTACCGGCCGGGCGACGACGTTGCCTGGATGGACTGGGCTGCGTCGGCCAAGCTCTCGGCGGCCCGTGCGAACGACGAGTTCATCGTGCGGGAACGCTTCGCCGACGAGGCGCCGCGTGTCGTCGTTCTCTGCGACAGGCGCCCGTCGATGGGGATCCGCGAGTCGGCCGTCAGACGCCTGGACAAGCCGCAGGCCGTCCTCGCGGCGCTCGACCTCATCGGCGCGAGCGCCCACGCGGCGCGCAGCCTCACCGGCTACGTCGACCACGCGCACGGCGAGGTCTACTGGCGCCCGCCGCGCAGCGAGCGCATCAGTGAGCCAGGTGCATTCGACCGGCCGTTCCACGCGTCCGGCGACACGGTCTCCGAGGGCCTGGCCTTTCTCGGAGACCACCGCCGTGACCTGCCTACGCAGACGTTCGTGTTCATCCTTTCCGACTTCGTCGTCCCGCCCGACGTGGACGTGTGGCAGCGCGCCATCGAGCACCGATGGGAACTCGTGCCCGTCGTCGTTCAGGATCCGGTCTGGGAGCGGAGCTTCCCCGACGTCGGCGGCATCACGATCAGCTACGCCGAGCCGCAGGCCGGCACCGTCGTGCCGATCTACCTCACCCGCCGCGAGGCACGTCGGCTCCGCGACGAGCACGAGGAGCGCTTCGAGGGTCTCGTCACCACCTTCCGCTCACTCGGAATCGAGCCGGTAGGCGTGCACTCGCACGAGCACGCGGAGATGCTCGACGCCTTCTTGCGCTGGGCCGACCTGCGCCTGATGTGGCGCGGCGCAGTCGTATGAGGACGCTGTGGGTGGGAGCGGCGGTCGCGGCGGGAATGCTCGCCGTAGGCACGGCAGCATCGACGGCCGCGGCCGACGATTCGCCGCTCAGGGCGTACGTGGGCATCCAGCCCGCCCTCCACCTCTTCGGCGACACGGTTCACGCACGTCTCACAGTTTTCGCGGACCGGCAACGCGTCGACCCGGCGGGGCTGCGGGTGAGTGCAACGTTCGCGCCGTACGAGCTCGTGACGCAGCCGGAGCTGACCGAGGTGCGCGCGGGCCGCTTCGAGCAGCTGACCTGGGCCTGGACGCTCCGGTGTCTGAGCGCGAAGTGCCTTCCGGCCCGCTCTCCGAGCAAGGGGCCCCGCGTCGTCCGCTTCCCCGACGCGCAGGTCGACTCGCTGCGGCCGAACGGGAAGCTCGACCTCCGGCTCACTGCCGCCTGGCCTCGGGTCGAGGTGCTCTCCCGGCTCAACCCCGGCGTGGCGCGGGACCTGCGCGTGAGGGGGGTGTTCGACTGGCGGTATTCGGTCTCGCCCGTCGCAGCGCCGACGTTCCGCGTCCGGCCGCGTTTGCTCTTCGCACTCGCCCTCGCGGTAGCCGCCGCACTCGTCGCGTCCGCGCTCGCCGTGGCGGTGCTCTCGTATCTGGCGATCGGACCGCGGCGTGCGGCACCTCCGGGGTCCGAGCGCACACCGCTTTCCCGCGCTCTCTCGCTTCTCACCTGGGCGCACGTGCACGGGGACGAGACCCTGCAACGGAAGGCGTTCGAGCGCGTCGGCGACGAGCTCGGAGTCGTCCACACGAAGAACGGCCTCTCGGAAACCGCCCACGAGCTTGCCTGGCGGTCGGAGCTGCCCGAAGGCGCGGAGGTGCAGACCTTCGCCCGGCGGGCGCGGGAGGTCGAGTCGGAGTCGACCGAATGAAGGCGTCGCTCACCCTCCACCGGGACCACGCCGTGGACCTCGCGGACTCGGGACGCCTCCGCCGTGCGGCTGTTCGGACGTCGGCGCTGCGCGTGCTCTTTGCTGTCGCGCTGGCCGCGACGCTGGCCGGAGTCGTCCTGGTCGCCCGCGGCGCAGGCGCCGGCCGCGTCACGGTTCTCCCCGCGGGGGCGACGACGGGCTGCGTCGCGCTCGACATGTCGGCGAGCATCTACCCGACCGTGTACCGGCGCGTCGCGGCGACGCTCCGGGGCCTCGCCGACTCGAACCAGGCGATGTGCCTCGTCATGTTCTCGGACACCGCGTACGAGCTCGTGCCACCGAACTCGCCATCCGAGGCGCTGCGCCCGTTCATCCGCTTCTTCAAGGTAGGCGGGGCGCCGTCGCCGTGGGAAGAGTTCACAGGCGGCACGCGCATCTCGAGGGGCCTCGCCGTCGCAGGCCGGGCCCTGCAGCGCGCGGGCGTCGCGCACGGTTCGATTCTTCTCGTCAGCGACCTCCACGACTCGTCATTCGACCTGCCGGCGCTGAACAAGGTGGCGCGGCACCTGCACGACGAGCACATCCCCGTGCGGATCGTCTCGCTGTTCGCCGTGCAGGCGGACAAGAACACCTTCCGCTTGCTCTTCGGTTGGAATTCGCTCGTCGGTGCGAGCGCGTTTCGGAGTCTGGCGCACGACCGCGTCCACCCGCTCGCGGCCTCGACGCCGTGGGGGCTGCTCGCCCTTGGGGTCGTGCTCGTGCTCTTGCTCTTCGGCAACGAGCACTGGAACACCCGCCTTGCCGTGGAGGCCTCGTGACGGTGCTCGGGCGCCACCGTCCGGCAGTCGCGGCGCTGGTCCTGCTCGCGCTCGCCGGCGTGCTGGTCCTCTTCGCCCTCGACGTTCGCACGTGGCAGAAGACGGTGCAGCGCGACGACCTGCGGTTCCGCGCGTCGCCGACCACGACGGATCTCTGGAGCCCGGCGACCATGCTTCCGGGCGACCCCGCGGGTCTCGTCCTGTCGGCAGGCGACACGACGGAATGGCGCCGCGCGCTGCAGTCGTTCTGGCTCGCCCGCAAGGCCCTGACGCCCCAGGCGCAGCAGGAGCTGCCGACGCTCCAGACCCGGGCCGAGCGGGCGCTGCAGAGGATGATCGTCGACGGTCGGACGGCCGCGGAACGGTCGGACGCCGCGAACCTGCTCGGTGTCCTCTCCCTCACGACAGCTTCGCCGACACCCGCGGAGTACTTCCGGCAGGCGATCGCGCTCGACCCGGCGAACGGGCAGGCGAAGCAGAACCTCGAGCTGATGCTGCGCCTGCCGCCGCCGCGTCAGCCGCCGAAGCGCAAGCGCGTCCGCACCGGCACGCACCACGGGCACGCCCCCGGCTCCGAGCAGGCGGGCAACGGGTACTGATGTCGCTCGCCGCGATCTTCGGGGTCTCGTTCCTCAGCCCGCTCGGCGCGCTCTTCTCGCTCGCGGCTGCGATCCCGGTCGGCGGGTTGCTCCACATGGGACGTCGAGGTCGCCGGGTGCGCAGGGCCCTCGGCCTCGGCGGCCGCGGTCGGAGCGTGCTCGCACCGTTGGTGGCGCTCGTGCTGCTCCCGGTCCTGGTCGGCCTGTCTGCGGCCGAGCCCGTTGTCGTGAGGCACCGGCTCGTGCGCGAACGCAGCGATGCCCAGGCCTTCTTCGTCTTCGACATCTCGCGCTCGATGCTGGCCACGACCGGGCCCGACCTGCCGAACAGGCTCGCTCGAGCGAAGCAGGTCGCGCGCGGTCTGGAACAGGCTCTCGGCGACGTCCCGGTCGGGATCGCCTCCATGACCGATCGCACGCTCCCCGAGTTGATGCCGACGACCGACAAGTCGTTGTTCGCGCAGACCCTCGGCGAGTCGGTCGGCATCGACGAGCCGCCCCCGGACCAGCCCTACGGACGCGGCCGGTCGACGAGTCTCGCGGCTCTTGCGCCCGTTGCCACGTCGCGCTTCTACGGCCACGGGGCGACGCACCGGCTGCTCGTCGTGTTCACCGACGGCGAAGCCCAGCCACTGAGCAGCGAGCTGCCCCGGCTGGGCCCGCTCCATGCCCTATCGCCCATTTTCGTCCACGTCTGGGGTCCACGGGAGCGGATCTTCGACGAGAGGCACAGGCCCGACCCGCGCTACAGCGCCGACCCGCAGAGCACGTCGCTGCTCGCGGCTGCCGCCGCGGCGACAGGCGGCTCGGTCTTCGGGGAGCGGCAACTGCGGTCGATCGAGACGCAGGCGCGGCGCGTTGTCGGACAGCGGCCGACGAGCGCGCGTCTCGGCGGCTACGCGCGCGTTCCGCTGGCGCCCTGGCTCGCGCTCGCCGGCGTCCTGCCGCTCGGGTTCCTCCTCTGGCGTCGGAACGCCTGAGACGAGCTGTAAGGGCAGCAGCACGCCGCGGTACAAGTGGCGCCTCGTGAAGCACGCTACGATTCGTTCCGAGGGCGGTTAGCTCAGTTGGGAGAGCACCAGCTCGACAAGCTGGGGGTCACTGGTTCGAGCCCAGTACCGCCCATAGCCAAAAACCGCTGTAGCTGGCAGATGCGTCCAGCCGCGACCACACTCGAGGCAGCGCCAGCGAGCGCTGCTCGAGATCTGAACGCGTCCATCTGCAGCGGTCGCAAATTTGGGGTTGATTACGCCTGCGTGGGCGTACGCTCGCGCTTGGCGCGCGACGCGAGCGTTTGTCGCCTCGATGCCGACAGCTCGACCTTCCTGAGCCGAATCGACTGCGGCGTGACCTCGACCGCCTCGTCGTCGCGGATGAACTCGAGCGACAGCTCCAGTGACAATGGCCGCGGCGGAATCAGGCGGACGAGCTCGTCGGCGGACGAGGCGCGCATGTTCGTCAGCCGTTTGGGCTTCGACGCGTTCACGTCGAGGTCGTTGTCGCGCGAGTTCTCGCCGACGACCATCCCTTCGTACAACGCGTCGCCGGGCGCGATGAACAGCGACCCGCGTTCCTGGAGGTGCGAGATCGCGAAGCCGGTCGCCTGACCGCCCCGGTCGGCGACCAAGCTGCCGGTCGGTCGCGTGCGCAGCTCGCCGTTCCACGGCTCCCACGCCTCGAACACGTGGTGCAGGATCCCGGTGCCGCGCGACTCGGTGAGGAACTCGGTGCGAAAGCCGATCAGCGCTCGCGCGGGCATGAGGTACTCCATGCGCGCCCAGCCGGTGCCGTGATTCACCATCTGCTGAAGCCTGCCCTTGCGCAGCGCTAGGAGCTGCGTGACGACACCGATGAACTCCTCCGGAATGTCGATTGCGACACGCTCGACCGGTTCGAGCCGTTTGCCGTCGACCTCCTTCGTCAACACCACCGGCTTGCCGACCGTCAACTCGAAACCCTCGCGGCGCATGAGCTCGACAAGGATCGCGAGCTGCAACTCACCGCGTCCCTGTACTTCCCACGCATCAGGGCGCGCCGTCGGCAGCACTCGCAAGGAGACATTGCCGACGAGCTCCGCGTCGAGGCGCTGCTTCACCTGGCTCGCTGTCAACCGCGTCCCCTCGGTGCCGGCGAGAGGGCTCGTGTTGATCCCGATCGTCACCGACAGGCTCGGCTCGTCCACGCTCGTCACGGGCATCGGCCGTGGATCCTCGGGATCGGCGATCGTCTCGCCGATCATGACGTCGGGCAGTCCGGCGAGCGCGACGATCTCGCCTGGCCCCGCCTCGTCGGCCGGAACTCGGTCGAGCGCCTCGGTGACGTACAGCCCGTTCACGCGCGCCTGCTGGATCGTCCCGTCGGAACGGCACCAGGCGATCGGTGCGCCGTTGCGCAACCACCCATGGCGAATCCGCAGCAGTGCGAGCCGACCGACGTACGGGCTCGCGTCGAGATTCGTGACCAGCGCCTGCAGCGGGTGCTCGGGGTCGTAGCTCGGCGCCGGGATCGCCTCGAGCAATGTCGTGAACAGCGGGCCGAGATCGGGCGCAAGCTCGTTCGCGGCGAGTCCCGCGCGACCTGCCCGCGCGTTCGCGTACACGATCGGAAACTCGATCTGGGAGCTCTCCGCATCGAGATCGAGGAACAGTTCGTAGACCTCGTCCACGACCTCGACCGGCCGCGCGTCACTGCGATCGACCTTGTTGATCACGAGGACGACCGGAAGCTTCAGCTCGAGCGCTTTGCGGAGAACGAACCGCGTCTGCGGCAGCGGCCCCTCGGACGCGTCGACGAGCAGCAGCACTCCGTCCACCATCGTCAGGGCGCGCTCCACCTCGCCGCCGAAATCGGCGTGGCCCGGCGTGTCGACGATGTTGATTCGGGTGTCGCCGAGCGAAACCGCGGTGTTCTTGGCGAGGATCGTGATGCCCTTCTCGCGCTCGAGATCCATCGAGTCCATCACGCGCTCGGCGACGTCCTGGTTCTCGCGGAACGAGCCGGACTGCCAGAGCATCGCGTCGACGAGCGTCGTTTTCCCGTGGTCGACGTGCGCAATGATTGCGACGTTGCGTAGGTCATTGCGGCGAGCGAGCACGACTAGCGCCTGCGACGCTGGGAGGGAGACGCCTGCATAAGAAGGTGCGAGCGCCGAACCGCGGCCGCGCGCGCACGGTAGCAGGCCCTTCCGCTCCAACGGTCGCTGCCGATCCCGGCCGAGGGCCTAATGAGAAGCCCTTTGACGGTCTAGCGCTCCAGTGCTAAGCGCTGCCGCGAAGGTCGGTTTACCGTTAGTCAACGGCCTGCAGCGGTGACCGGCAGGCGCTCAAATCCGCGATCCAACTGGCCGGATCTGCTCTGGCGGGCGCTACCGGAGCCGTTCGGCGAGCGAGGAGTGGCGCGTCCGTCCCTCCCCTCGGGCAACCGCGGTCAGAAGCGCCCGTTGCTCGCCGGCGAGCACGCAGAGCCGCTGCGCGCGCGTGACCGCGGTGTAGAGGAGCGGCCGCGACAGCATCACGTGGTACTGGGACGACCAGGGCGCGACGACGGCTGGGAACTGTGAGCCTTGCGCGCGGTGGATCGTGAGTGCCCAGGCGAGCTGGTACGTCTCGAGCGCCGACGCGGGAACGCCGATCTCTCGCTCGCCGTCGTCGAGCGAGAGCAGGGCCTCGTCCTCTTCCTCGTCCCAGGCGAGGACGAACGCGATCTCGCCGTTCATCACCTCGCGCTCGGGCGTGTAGTCGTTGCGGGTTTGGACGATGCGCGAGCCGATCCGGAGTTCGCGGACGACGGGCGTCCCGCTTGGGTTGAGGCGCTGCTCGAGCTCCGCGTTCAGCTCGGTCAGTCCCACGATTCCACGCCGCATCGGGACGAGCGTCATCACCTCGGTGCGCGGGTCGAAGCCGCGTCGCGGCAGTGCCTCGCAGACGAGCTCGAGCACCGCTTCCCGCAGGGTCTCGGGGCCGCTGCGCGAGATCCAGACGAAGTCCTCGTCGAGCTTCTGCTCTCCGAGTTCGGCGTGGGCCTCGGCGAGCGAGAGGAACGGTGGCCGGCCCTCGTTGATGCGGCGTGCGCTGCGGACGATCAGGGAGCGGGCAGCCTGGCGGTAGATCGCGGTCAGGTGGACGCGCGGCGCCGCCTCACTCTCGACGACGTCGGCGAGCACGCGGCCCGGGCCGATCGGTGGCAGCTGGTCGGTGTCGCCGACGAGCAGGACGTGGCAGTCGCCGGCGGCGCGGAAGAGCGCGTCGGCGAGCTCGAGCGAGAGCATCGACGCCTCGTCGACGATCACGAGCTCGAAGTCGTTCGAGAGCGGATCGTCCTCGTCGCGCAGGAACCGGTCCTCGGTCGGCGAGTAGCCGAGCGCGCGGTGGATCGTCGACGCGTCGTGGCCGGTCAGGTCGCGCATCCTTCGCGCCGCTTTCCCCGTAGGCGCGCAGAGGAGGACGCGGACGCCGGCGCGACGCGCCAGCTCGACGATGACGCGCTGCGTGTGCGTCTTGCCCGCGCCCGGGAGCCCGGTGAGGAGAACGAGCGGCCGCGTGCGGACGAGCTCGACGATCTGCCACTGCTCGTCCGACACCTCGATCCGCTCGGGCCGTCCCGGAGGGTCGAACAGCTCATCGTCGGGGATCGCCGCACGCTCCGCGAGCGCAGCAGAGAGGCGCGACTCGGCCTCCCACAGGTCGGCGAGGTAGGCGCGCTCGCGCTCGAGCACGACCTCGTCCTCGCGTGCCAGCCGGGCGAGCGCCGCCTCGAGCGGTTCCGCGTCGTGCACCTCGAGCAGCCGCGCCGCCGCCTGCCACAGCTCAGGCAGCGGCAGGAAGACGTTGCCGTTGCCGGCCGCCTCGCCGAGCGCGAATAGGAGGCCGGCTCGCAGCCGCTGCGGCGCGTCGAGCTCGATGCCGAGCGAGCGCGCGATGCGGTCGGCCACCCGGAAGCCGATCCGTGGCACCTCGGTCAGCCGGTACGGGTCGTCCTCGAGCACGGCGATCACGTCCGTCCCGTACGTGCGGACGAGCCGCGCGGCGAGACCCGCGCCGATCGCGTGCGAGAACAGGAACGCCTCGACCTCGCGGATCGCGGCGACCTCGCGCCACGCCTCGACCGCCCGCTCCATCGCGCGGCGCGAGATCGCGCGGCCCGCCTTCGTCCGCACCTCGCGCAGCCGCTCCGGGTCGCGGTCGAGCTCGGCGAAGACCTCCTCGGCGCCGAAATGCTCCACGATCGCGCGCGCAAAGGTCGGCCCGATGCCGGGAACGCGGCGCCGCAACCACAGCGCGACGCCCTCCGCCGTCTGCGGCAGGGTCGAGCGGAAGGACTCGACGGAGAACTGCCAGCCGTAACGCGCATGCCGCTCGACCGCGCCGGCGACCACGATGCTCTCCCCGGCGGCGACGTGGCCGAGCGCGCCGCGCAGCGTGAGCGGCCGCCCGTTCTCGAGCGAGGCCGACCAGATCGCGAACTCCCCGTCCGGCGAGACCCAGCGCGGCCCGCCCGCCGCGAGGGTCACCGCGAGCTCGCGCGCCTCCGGATCGACCGGCGGCTCGTCCTCGAGCGTCCACACGCCCCGAGGCTACTCGGGCAGGGCGCAGCGCCTCCAGTGTCCGCTTGGACGCGGGGTCGCCCACGCGTCCTCGACGAGCCCCGCAACCTTGTCCCAGTCGAGGTCGTAGTCGCGCCCATGAGTCCGCGTGAGTGGCGATGTACGGGGATCGCCTGCGCGCGACGAAGACGCCGCTCCCCGACCCCACGCCCCACAACTGGGGGTCTTGCAGCGTCTTGCGCTTGCTCGATTTAGGAAAGGCGGTGGAAAAGAACGTGCCGTCGCGCATGTCGATCCCGAAGCCGAGGTCTCGCTCGAGGTCAGTACCGCCCACTTCGAAGCGCCGGCTGGACATTCATGGGCGTACGGCCCCCATGTTCGGCAGTCCGTACGGTCAGCGACGACCGTGAGGGCTAGTGCCTCGTCGTCGTACTGCGGGAGGCGGCGGCGGCGCCCCTTTCTTCCGGCGTCCTTCCGAGTCAGTCGGACCTTTGGGAGCCATGAAGCTCGCCGAGGCGTACCAGAGCAGGTCGCCGTCCTCGTCGAATTCGTAGCCCAGTCCGGTCTTCCCCGCCCAGGGTGGTGGCTTCTTGACGTCAGCCGACTCGCCGTTCGACTTCATGCTCTCGAGCGTAGATCACGTGGCGACGGCGCGGCATGAACGAGATCATCGCGCGCTCCCCTGGTGAGCGTCGGCCGCCACACTCGTCGCGCTGACGCTGACTCAAGTCGCTGGTTGGCCGCTTGTTTCCTCGCGGCGACTCGCAGCACTGACAGGCAGGCGCTCCCAGCCACGACCACACTTTCGGCAACGCCAGCGCGGGCTGCTGGGGGTCGCGCTCAGCACGGGCGCTCCGACAGGCGCCCCCTTCGTTGGTTAGACCGCGGCCCGCTGGGAATCGTTGACGAAAAGCGACGAAAGGGTCTCGATGTTTGGAGAAAGGGTGGCGGCGTCTAGGGGACGGGCGGCAACGGTGAGTAAGGTCGCAGCACAGCTGGCCCAGGATAAGAAGTTTCGCAAGCAGCTCGCTGGGGCCGCGAAGCACGGCTCTCGTGCTAAGCAGCTCGCGGCTCGGCAGATCGGCGCGCTGAGTCTCGTTCGACGCCTCGCGAACGATGCGGAGCTACGCGCAGAGCTGCAACAGATGGCGGGCGAACTAGAGGCGGCCTGGGGGAGGCTGCAAGAGACGCGCACGAGGAGCCAACGCCTCCGGAACACGCTCCTGCTTGCCGGCTTAGGCGGCGGCCTCGGACTGGCACTGCGCAAGCGTGGCACATCAATGCCGAGCTTCAGCGGTGGCACGACGCCGAGTGTCCTCGAGTCGTCGATTGAAGTCGCCGTCCCTGTATCGGCCGCGTACAACCAGTGGACGCAGTTCGAAGAGTTCCCGCAGTTCATGCGCGGCGTCGAGGAAGTGCGCCAGCTGGACGACACGCGCCTGCATTGGGTTGCGTCGGTCGGTGGCCGCCGCGCCGAGTGGGACGCGAAGATCCTCGAGCAGCACCCCGACCGGCAGATCAGCTGGATCAGCGAGGACGGCAAGAAGAACCGCGGAACCGTCACGTTCGAGTCGCTCGGCAAAAACCGGACGCTCGTCCGGCTAACGCTCAGCTACGAGACGGAGGGCTTCGTCGAAGCCGTCGGCTCCGCGGCGGGCCTTGACCGCCGCCGGATCGAAGGGGACCTCGTGCGCTTCAAAGAACTGATCGAGGGTCGGGGCAGGGAGACCGGCGCGTGGCGGCAGGACATCTCGGCCGGCACGACGTAGCCGCACTCCGCGGGCACCCGATCGTCGTCAGCGCGTTCGGGGAGAGTTGCCGTCGGGGCGTACGCCGCAATCCACCCGCAGCGTGCGCCCCACGGCCGTGCCGCGGCTCGGTCCGGCGAAGCCCATGGTCCGGCATCACTGGATCGAGGGAAGCTCGCGAGTTCTAAGCGAGGTCGCGTCGCGGCGAGCGGCTCAAAGCGCCTTTGCAGAGACGGTTATGCGCGTAATCTCGTTTTCCGCGGTCCAGGCTCTCTCGCTCACAGCTGTTGGGGGGTCATCTGAACAGGGGCTCGGTGGCGGTAATACCGATTGCCGCTCATGTGGAGGGCGCCACCAGTTCCGTGCACGAGAAGTCGTGATTCCGTCGACCGGGGCAGATCGGCCAAAGCACTTGCACGACTTGAGCCAAGTTTCGAGCCACTGGGCCAGGCGAGTTGTGTCCGGAATTGCACCTGTGCTCCCGGTGATCGTCGATAGCGAGGGTTGCCTAGACTCGCGGTGTGGCGGGTGCGACTGGCACCGTGACCTGGCAGCTCTGTAGCGCGGGCACCCTTTCGGTGCCGCCGAGTTTCAACGTTGCGGCGGATACGGATCTGGCGCAGGCCAAAGGCGAGCTCGGAGGTGTGCTCGACGAGCACGGTGAGCTTGCGTGCCCCTGCAATGTCCTCGTTATTCGTGCAGAAGGTCGGCTCGTCCTCGTCGACACGGGCGCGGGTGCTTACTTCGGAGGAGCGGGCGCCGCCTTGATCGATGCGCTGGCGGCGGCCGGAGCTACGGCTGAGAATGTTGATCTCGTCGTTCTGACTCACGGCCATCCCGACCATGTCGGCGGAGCCATGACTCCGCTTGGGCCGGGCTGTGCGCACGCGCGACATGTGATGTCCCGGTTGGAGTACGAGCATTGGTCGCAGCGGTCGGAGCCGCCGCCCTTCTTCGTCGAGCAAGTCCGAGCACTCGCCGGACTCGGACTCCTCGAGCTAGTCGAAGATGGTGCTGAGCCAGTGCCAGGCGTTCGTCTCCACGCGGCGCCGGGGCACACGCCGGGACAGTGCGCAGTGGAGGTCGAGCAGGATGGAAGGCACTTGCTGTTTCTCGCCGATGCGGTCATGAACCCGATCCATTTCCCGCGCCCCGACCTGGTCGGCACAGTCGATAACGACCCGAGCGAGGTTGAGAAGACAAGGCGCCGGTTGCTCGGGAGAGCCGCGGACGAGCACCTCCTCGTCGGCGCGTCGCACCTCTGGCATCCGGGACGCGTAGTCCGCAAACACGACGCCTTTCAATTCATCGCAGAGCTCTAAGTCGACCGTCACCGATCAGCGGGGGCCAGTTCGAGGCCGCGGGGCTTCGTGCCCTCGCCGGCTCAGAGCCGGTGTGCGCTCACGATCCGCTGCAGGAACTGCTGCGTTCGAGGCTCACGTGGCGAGCCGAACATCTGCTCGGGTGGTCCCTGCTCGAGGATGACGCCGTCGTCGAGGAAGCAGACGCGTGTCGCGATGTCGCGGGCGAAGCCCATCTCATGGGTCGCGATCACCATCGTCATCCCGCCGGCGGCGAGCTCCCCGATCACGTCCAGCACCTCCGCAACAAGCTCCGGGTCGAGCGCGCTCGTCACCTCGTCGAGCAGCATCAGCCGCGGCTGCATGGCCAGGGCGCGCACGATCGCTACCCGCTGCTGTTGGCCGCCGGAGAGGTGGTCGGGATACGCGCCCACCTTGTCGGAGAGTCCGAAGCGGTCGAGCAGCAGGCGCGCCTGTTGCTCAGCCTCGCCGCGGCTCTGGTGAAGCGCGAGCCTTGGGGCGAGCGTGACGTTCTGGAGCACGCTCATGTGCGGGAAGAGGTTGAAGGCCTGGAACACGATCCCGATCCGGCGGCGAACCCGGTTGACGTCGACGCCGCGCCGGGTGATCTCCTCTCCTGCGACCACGATCCGGCCGGCATCCACGGGCTCTAGCAGGTTGAGGCACCGCAGCAGCGTCGACTTCCCCGAGCCCGAGGCGCCGATCAGGCAGATCACCTCGTGCTCGCCGACGGAGAGGTCGATCCCGTCGAGAACGAGGTTCTGCCCGAACGACTTGCTCAGACCCTCGATCTCGAGCGCAGCCGGCGTGTTCACGCGAACAGCCCCTGCGCCTGTCGGCGGCGGCGGTCACGCGCGATCAGCCAGTCGGTGAAGCGCGCAAGCGGGATCGTGATCGCGACGAACAGGACTGCCGCGACGAGGTACGCCGTGAAGTTGAACGACCCGTTCGCATTGATCTCCGACAGGTTGAAGGCATCGAGCGCGCCGAGCGTTCCGACGAGCGCCGTGTCCTTCTGCAGGCCGATGAAGTCGTTGAGCAGCGGCGGGATCACGCGCCGAACAGCCTGGGGAAGGATCACCTTGCGGAGGGCCTGCCACCGGGTGAGGCCGAGGGAGCGGGCGGCCGCTTCCTGGCTCGGGTGCACCGACTCGATGCCTGCCCGGTAGACCTCGGAGACGTACGCGCTGTAGATGAGCACGAGCGCGACGATCCCCCAGAACACCGTCGAAGTCGGGACGCCCGCGATCTCGAGTCCGGGCACCCCGAGACCGAGGATGGTGATCACGAGGATCGTCGGCACGCCGCGGAAGAAGTCCGCGTACACGATCGCGAGAGCTCGCAACGGAAAGAAGACCGGTCCCGGCAGGCTCCGCAGCACGGCGATCAGGAGTGCGAACGGCAGGATCAGGCATTCCGCGATCGAGAAGATCTTGCAGTTGAGGAGGAAGCCTCTCCCGATCTCGGGAAACGTGGCCTTGAAGTAGTGCCAGCTGAAGAACCCCTGGTGAACCGCAGGCCAGCCGGCCGAGTTGGCGACGACCACCACGACGACGACCACGAAGACGATCGTCGAGAGGAGCGCAATCGCAACGGCCCGGGTGCCACCGCCGCCCGAGCCCAGCGCGGCGAGGATGCGCGAGCGCCTCGGCTCGTCTACTTCAAGATCGGCGCGCCGGTCGCCTTCGCTAGCCACTTCTGCTGGATCTGCTGCAGCGTCCCTTTCGCGCGCAGCGTGGTGAGCGCCTTGTCGACGCAGGTGGCGAGTGAGTTGCCCTTCGCGAAGACCATGCCGAAGTAGCCGGCGCCGCCGCCCGTATCGAACTGTCCGAGCACCTCCGAGTTCTCCACCTGGGCACCGGTGACGTAGAACGCGGTCGGGAGGTCGACGACGAGGCCGTCGATCTGCTTGTTCTTCAGCGCCTGCACTGCGGCCGCGTTCTGCTGATACACAGCCGGCTGTTTCGAGGGCTTGATCGTCGAGGTGATGAAGTCGTAGCTCGTCGTCCCGACCTGGGCTCCGAGCTTGAACGACCGCAGTCCGGCGATCGAGTGCACGGACGCGATCGGCGTTCCCTTGAGCACGACGACGGCCTGGTTGACGTCGTAGTACGACTTGCTGAAGGTGACGACCCTCGCGCGCGCGGCCGTGTACGAGATCTGGTTGATGTCGAAGTCAAACGATTTCTTGCCCGGGGCGAAGGAGCGGTTGAATGGCACGTACGTCCACTTCACCTCGGACGGGCTGAACCCGAGCTGTTTTGCCACCGCATACGCGGTCGCCGACTCGAAGCCCTTGCCGTCGGCCGGATCGTTGATCTTCCAGAAGGAACTCTTCGTGCCGCCCGCGTACCACGGCGGGTAGGCCGGGTTGTCGGTACCGACCGTGAGCTGCCCCGGCTTCACCAGGGTCAGCTTCGACTTGACGCACGATTGACCGGCCGCGCTCGTCGTCGTCGTCGTGCCCGAAGTCCCGCCGCCTCCGCATCCCGCCGTTGCCGTCACGACGGCCGCCGCCGCGAGCGCGGCCAGGCAGAGTTGGCGCCGTGCTCTCGCTCCCATCAGGGCGGCGAGCCTATCAGCGGCTGCGTGCTTGCTCCACTATTACTGCCTGATCGAGCTCCGGCGCGCACTCCCGAACGAGGCCGACACGTTGCTTGCGATCCAGCGCGAGGCAGCAGTGGGCGCATACGCGCACATCTACCCGCCTGAGCGCTACCCGTTCCCCGACGACGCGGTCCGCGAGGTCTGGGTGGAGGCGCTCTCCGACCCGGAGGTCGAGGTCCACGTGGCCGAGGTTGAAGGCGTGCCGGCGGGCGCTGTCTCCGTTGTCAAGGGCTTCCTGAGCACGCTTTACGTCCTTCCCGCCTACCAGGGCAGCGGTATCGGCTCGGCGCTCCACGATCTCGCTCTCGAGCGTCTGCGTGCACAGGGCGTTCAGGAGGCGAGGCTCTGGACGCTGGAGGGGAACGAGGCAGGACGCCGGTTCTACGAGCGCCGAGGCTGGTTGCTCACCGACGAGACGCGGGTCGTTCCATACCCGCCGAACCCGATCGACGTCCAGTACGCGCTGCCGCTCGAACCGGTCTGAGCCTCAATTGCTGCTGGGGTTCGGTCAAGAGCGAGCGGTGGCGGTGCGCCGCTGGAGGATCAGCCGCCGGGCGCCACCTCGCCTTTGGCAAGGGTGCTGCAATCCTCGTTTGGCTATGCAGCCGACTCGCGAAGAGTCGTTGCTACCGCCGGCGGGTCGATGGCGATCTCGAGCTCGCGACGCACGACGGAGGCGAGCGCGATGAGTGCGATGCGCGTCTCCTCGAGGCGGGGTTCTCGTGTCGTGAAGCGTTGAAGCGCGAGTCCGGGGAGGAGCAGGGGCCGCAACCAACTACTCCCCTGCTGGATCAGCCGCCAGAGCTCCATCGTCAGGGCAAGTGCAAGCAGGGCAACGACAAGCGGTGCGTAGTCGGCCGCGGAGCGCGGAGAGAGATGATCGAGAAGCGCTGCCACGGGTAGCACGAGCGCCGCGAAGTTGGTTCCGCAGCGGGCCGCGAAGCGGCTCGGGTACGCACGGCCGTGCCAGGTCTCGGAAAGGTGGCGCTGTTCCGCTGCGGAAATCGCGCGGTGTTCGGCCCCATGCAAGAACAGCGTGCGACCGCGCAGCATCCATCCGAGCAGGACAGCCGTGAGCGTGACCTCAGCGACTGACGCAACCAGGTGCGGAAGCAGCACGAGCGTGAATGTTGCGACCACGGCTGCGCCGAGCAACCACCGCTCGCGCGCCCGAGCGACGCCGTCGGTGCGAAGGATCGGCGACAGGGCCGACGCCAGTTTGACCAGTCCCCGCAGCAGCGGGATCCGGGCGAGGAATCCTCGAACCGCCGGCATTTCGCCCTCCCGCAGGACGCCCCCCGTAGTCGCGAGCGCCCAAAAACGCTCGCTCGCGATTACGACACCGTCAGGCCTCGCCATCCCCCCGAGAGTCGGCAACGAACCGGCCGCATCGGCACGTGCAAGAAGGCTCGAGACCGTCTCAGGGCTCACCTCCTCAGAGTGACCGAGATAGGGCCATGCCGCAAGCTCGGCGGCCCTATCTCTTGAACCCGACTAGCCTGCGCCGGGTGTGGCTAGCGGCGGAAGCCGAAAAAGCCGAGCAGCGCCAGCACTAGCACGACGATCAGGATGATCCACAAGATGCCCATCGATCCCTCCTTCCGCGATCCACTAACTAGCTCGTGGCCCTATCAACGGTTCGGCGGCAGATCGAGATACGTCAAACCGAGCTGCCCCTGCGGCTGCCAGGTCCAACCGGGACCGCACTTTCGACAGCCGGCCATCCTGCGTCTCCGCCGGCAGCGGAACGCGAGACTTTTTAAGCTGCTCGCGTGGACACACAGCGGGCCAAGGAGCTGCTGAGCGCCGAAAGGGCGCGGATCGAGCGCGCGCTCGGCGGGCTGGCGCATCAGGACGATTCCGAGCCGGCCGACGAGATCGATCCCGGAAATCTCGCCTCTGACCTGTACCAGGACGAGCTGGATGCCGGTCTCGAGGAGGAGCTCCGCGACCAGCTGGCGGCGGTGGGTCGGGCCGAGGATCGTCTTGCCGCCGGTACTTACGGTCTGTCGATCGAAAGCGGTCAGCCGATTCCGGACGCGCGGCTCGAAGCTCTGCCTACGGCAGAGCGGACGGCGGAAGAGGAACAGGCGCTCTAGCTCGCAGCTGGGACGCCCCCGAGCCGGCGCGCGTCGATGCTCCCGGCCGTAGGTATGACCTGCGCACGCGGACGACGAGAGATACGAGGAGAAGCCCGGTGGGGCTCCTCCTCGTTGGCTCAGCGCGCTCCGATGCTTGCGGGTTGCAGAGGCTCCTCACGCTAAATGCCTGCCGTGCGAGCCCGGGAGAGCTCCAGTGCTTTCTCGATGGTCAGGCGACGGCCGCTCTCGGTAGCCCGTGCCAACTCCTCCTGCGACAGGGCAGCGCGCGCTTTCCCCACCAGCTCGGCGCCCGGTGTCTCGGCGCCGTAGACGACAACGACGCCTTCCTCGTCGGTGCGCGCCTCGGCGGCCGCGGCGATCAACGCGGCCCGCTCCGGACGGCTCTCGGCGGCCTCGACCGCTGCGAGCCCGACGAGCGACTGGCCAACGCCGCGGAGGCTGCCGATGTCCGTGTGCGCCTGCACCGCTTCGAGGTAGAAGCTGCGCGCGAGATCGGTGTCTCCGTGCGCGAGATGCGTTCCCGCCATCTCCGAGAGGATGCGAGCCTCCTCGCCGCGGTCTCCGATGGTCTCGAACGCGGTCAGCGATTGCCGGTAGAGGTCGAGCGCCTCCTCCGCATCGCCGCGAGCGGCGGCGAGCTGGGCGAGACCGCCGAGCGCCATGCCGGCCCCCTCCCAGTCGTCGTGGTGGCGCTGAATCTCGAGCGCCTCCGAGAACCTCGCTCCGGCGTCGTCCGCATTGCCTGCGGCTGCGTGGAGCATCCCTTCGAAGACCAGGCCGATCGCCAGCGTGAAGTCGAGCCGATGCTGCCGGCTCTGCTCGATGCCGAACCTCGTCGATCGCAAGGCGTCCTCCAGGCCGAAGCCCAGTAGCCCGAGCGCGCCCCGCATCACGGCCGCGATGCACAGCTCGCGCGGCGCGTCGACGGCGGTGGCGACCTCGAATGCCTCGTCCCACTCCTCCTTCGCGCGCTCGATCTGGCCGCCCATCCAGGAGCCGAGCGCCGCCGTGAGCAGCGCGCCGGCGCGGCCGACGGTCGGTCGGCGCTCGGTGTCCGCGTCGAGGAACGACCTGGCCTGCTCCCAGGCTGTGAGGTTCTTGCCGCGGACGTGCCAGTACATCCAGAGGTGGTCGCACATCAGCAGCCCGCCCTCGCAGGCGGCGCGGTCGCCGGCTCGAGCGAGCCCGAGATATGTGTCGAGAGCGGTCTGGAGGTTGGCCTCCTCCGCGATCCCGCGCTCGATCGATGCGACCTGCACATCTCCCTCGACCCCGTCTCTGATTGCGCGGGCGACGTCCGCGTAGTGCCGCGCGTGCCTGGCGGCGATCTCGTCCCCCTCCTCGGCGGCGGCGAGCCGCTCGCCGGCGAACTCGCGGATCGTCTCCAGCATCCGCAGGCGTCCGCCCGGACCGTCGAACTGGACGAGTGCCTTGTCCACCAGCGACTCGAGCGCGTCGAGACAGCTCGTGCCCGGGTCCGCGCAGACGGCCTCGGCGTCCGCGAACGGGCAACCGCCGGCGAAAACCGCAAGCCGCCGGAATAGGCGCTGTTCCTGCTCGTCCAGAAGCGAATGACTCCACTCGATCGTCGCGCGCAGCGTCTGCTGCCGCCCCGGCGTGTCGCGCGCGCCCGAGGCGAGCAGGTCGAGAGCATGCTCGAGCCGGTCGAGCAGCGCGTCCGGAGTCAGGAGCCGGAGCCTCGCTGCAGCGAGCTCGAGCGCGAGCGGCAGCCCGTCGAGGCGCCGGCAGATCTCGGAGAGGACCGCTTCGTTCGCGGCCGTGAGCTCGAGCGACGGGGCACGCGCGACGAAGAGCGACACGGCGGAATCGAGCTCGAGCGGCGCGAGCGCGTAGTCCCGCTCCGCGGAAATCCTCAACGGGGTCCTGCTCGTCGCCACAATCCGCAGTTCGGGGCAGGCATCGACCAGCCGAGCCACCTCCGCCGCCGCAGCGGCGACGATCTGCTCGAGGTTGTCAAGCAGCAGGAGCGCCGTCCTGTTCCCGAGCAGCGCTTCGATTCCCTCGGCCAGCGTTCGGCCCTCGGCCTCCTTCACGTCGAGCGCCTCGGCGAGCGCAGGGACGAAGCCCGCATCGTCGGTCACATCCGCCACCGTCACGAACGCGACGCCGCCGACGAACTCGGGCGCGAGCAACCGCCCGAGCTCCGCGAGCACGCGCGTCTTCCCGACGCCACCCGGGCCGGTGATCGTCACGACGCGGTGATCCCGGGCGAGGTCGGCGAGGAATGCCAGATCGGCCGCACGCCCGACGAGCGGCGTCGTTGACACGGGCAAATTGGTCGGCAGGAGCGCGAGTCGCTCTCCCTTGCCCTCGAGCGTCTCCGGATCGGGCACCACGAGGCCCTCGGCGGCCACCGCATAGAGCTCGAACGGCCTGCCGACATTCTTGAACCGGAACTCTCCGAGCGGGACGACCGAGAGATCGCCACGACTCCGAAGCTGAGCGTACGCGTCGTCCGAGAGCATCACCGCACCCGGCGCGGCGAACGACTCGATCCGGGCGGCGATGTTGACGGCATTGCCGGTGAGCCGCTCGGGCTCGACTATCACCTCGCCCACGTGGATCCCCACCCGAGCAGAGACGTCCTGCGGCGAAAGCTCCTGCTGGATCGCCACACCCGCCTGCGCCGCTGCCAGCGCGCTCGGGAACATGCTCATGCTCCCGTCGCCGAGCCGCTGGACGATCGTCCCACCAAGCTCGGCGTGGTTGCGTTCGAGCGCGGCGACGTAACGCTCCCGCTTCTCGACTGCAGCCTGCTCGTCCGCCTGCAGCAGCGCGGTGTATCCGACCATGTCGGTGAACATCACTGCGACGAGCCGGCGTTCGAGGTTCGCGCTCATGCGGCGACCTTACTCCCGCCCCAAAACGGGAACCTCGGGCCGGCGACCACGGCCGCCATGGTCGCCGGCGATCAACTCGGGTCGACCCGAGCCTTCTTGCCTAGTTGTCGGCTCTAGGCACCGACGACGGGTCACCAACGGACCCGATCCTCGTCAAGCGGGTGCGGGTCTTTCCATCGGCCCCGATCAGGTAGAGATCGTGCGTCCGGTCGGAGGAGCCGCCGTAGACAATCCAGCGACCGTTCGCCGAGTAGGTCAAGGCGAAGTCAGCCTGCCACGTGCGGATACGTCTAATCGCCTTTTGGCCGGAACCGTCCGCGTTCACGGTCTCGATTTCGCCTCCGGCACCACTCTGGCTGAAGAACGAGAGCTTGCGGCCGTCGGGCGACCACGCTGGGGCGGAGCTGCCTTCTTTCTCCGTCGCAATCTTCAGCCGCGTCCCCGTGGCGGGGTCGACCGTGTACACGCTGCCGTCGAGGTCGCAGTATGCGATTGCTCCCGTCGTTCGGCTGACGCTCGGTGACTCGCCTGGCGGGATCGTGCCAACGTGGCGGACCACGGAGCCGGTCTTCGGATCGAGTTCGACGAGGTTTACGTCACCGCCGGGGACGAAGGTTCCGCAGCCGGCCGCGATCCATGACGCGTTGGGCCCCCAGCCGCCGGGGTAACAGTTCAGTGTGTGAGGGATGATCCGCGCATGTCGACCGTCCGCGTGCATGACGCCGATGTTGCTGCTTCCAGGCGTATGGGCGCCGAACTCGATCCACCTGCCGTCGTCCGACGCGATCGGGTTCCACGCCGGATAGCGGAGGTGACCCAGTTGGTGCACGCGGCCTTTGTACGCGCGGACGATCGTGCCGTCGGCATACCCACCGGTTGCGAAGAGGAGATCTACGCGCCGATCGAATCGCTTGCCGGCTAGGGGAGAAGTTCGTTCCTGATGGAGCGACCGAGCGCTCGCAGCTCCTCCGGCGAGTGCCGCGATTACGAGCCCCAGGCAAAGAGCGATGCTGTAGCGCGAATGTCGATTGGTGAACACGGCTGCCCTTTCGTCGTTTCGCCGAGGCTAGGCAGCGGGGTGGTAACGGCAGGTAAACGGGAGCTCAACGGGGCTCGCGCGGCTAGATGCGGTCGCGCCAGATCGTGTCGCTCGCGAAGTTCGCGATCCAGAGTGCGCCGTGCCCAACAGCGAGGAAGCCGCCGCCTCCATCTGCATCCGCTGGATAGCTCCCGAGTACGCCGCCGGTCTGCGGGTCGATGCGCGAGACGATGCCGTTGCTCGTCCGAATCCAGAGACTGCCCAGCCCCATCGTCGCAAGCTGGTCGCCGAACTGCGAGAGCTGCTTTCCCTGAACGCGCAGCGTGTGGGTCTTCCGCGTCTTGGGGTCGTAGTTGGCCAGCCACGTCGTTGGAGCAGCCGCGACGCCGCTCGAAAGCCAGACCCGTCCTGCGAAGAAGAAGAGGTAGCCGTAGCTGTTCGGCGGAACGAACCGCACCCTGGCGATGACCTTGTTCGTCTTCGGGTCGATCTTGTCGAGCGTTCCGTCGTCGCCGTTCACGTTCCAGACGTATCCGTCACCGAACGCGACCGCGGACGGCCCGGAGCCGACCGGGATTCGGGCTTGCAGCTTGCCGGACCTGCTGATGCGTTCGATCGAGCCATGGCCGAGGATCGTGTTCGCCAGCCAGGCGCTTCTGGCCCCGAAGGCGACCTGAATGCCTGTGGGATGAATCCGCCCGACCACGCGATTCGTCCTGGCGGCGACGCGTACGAGGGTCAGGGTGTCTGAGCAAGGGGTGACCCAGATCTGTCCGAGGCCGGCGGCGATCGGGCCGCAGCTGACTTGGCCGATGTCGATGGTGGCGACGACGTGATTGTTCGTCGGATTGATTCTGTAGAGGTCGGTGGCGCGATGACTCGAGACCCAGATCGATCCGAAGGCGGAGACGACCGAGAGCGGTGCGACTCCGACCCCGAGCTTGATCGACGCAACCACGCCGTGCGGGAGTCGCGCCGCATCACGGGGTTGAGCGGCTGCGCCCGAATTCGTCAGGAGCGCGAGTGTGGTGAAGGTCAGGATGGCGGCTGCGCGTCTGTATCTGCTCATCGCGTCTCTTCCATGTCTGCAGGGCGTCGCTTAGCATCGTTGAGAACGAGGGTCAACACTCACCCCATCGGCGGGTAAATCGTGGCCGTGCCGGGAGGCAGCGTGGAGTTCGGGCTGCTCGGCCCGGTGCAGGCGCGGGTGGCGGGGCGAGCGGTCGATCTCGGTGGGCCCAAACAGCGGGCATTGCTCGCGCTACTTCTTCTCCACCTGAACGAGCCGCTTTCGGTCGACTCGATCGTCGATGCCCTGTGGGGGGAAACGATGCCCGCGAGCGCGACGAAGATGGTGCACCTGTACATCTCTCGGCTGCGCAAGGCGCTCGAGCACGGCAGCGTCGGCAACGTCCTTCTCACGAGGCCAGGCGGCTACCTCCTCGAGCTCGAGCCGGGGGCGCTCGACCTGAACCGGTTCCAGCAACTCGTACAGGAGGCGAGGCGAGATCTTCCAACTCAGCCCGAACGGGCTGCTGCGGGCTTGCGTGAAGCGCTTTCGTTATGGCGAGGCCCGGCCCTTGCCGACCTGAGTCGTGAGGAGTTCGCCTCGATCGAGAGTGCGCGCCTCGAGGAGGAGCGTCTGGCCGCGACCGAGGACCTCGCCGACGCGGACCTGGCACTCGGGCATCACGCTGAGCTGGTTGGTCGACTGGAGGCGCTGGTCGCGACCCATCCGACCCGTGAGCGGCTGCGGGGGCAGCTCATGCTGGCTCTCTATCGCTGCGGTCGCCAAGCCGACGCGCTCGCCGCGTACCGAGCCACGCGCGCGACCCTCGTCGAGGAACTCGGCATCGAACCGAGTCGAGCTCTGCAGGAACTACACGAGGCGATCCTGCGTCAGGACGACGCCCTGGAAGTTTCGGCACCGCGGCACACACGGCCCACCCCCGCGCCGCCCGCCGCCATGCCCGCGTCCGGACACCGTCGGCGCACCGTCCTCGTAGGTGCTGCGCTCGCAGTCGCCGCTGCACTCGTCGGCAGTGTCGCGCTCGTAGCACGGAGTAGCGGAGCCAAGGTACGGCTCAAGCCCAACTCGGTTGCTGTCTTAGATCCTGCGAGCGGCAACGTTCTGTCCGACATCGGGGTTGGGAAGAACCCGGGACCGATTGTTGGAGGCGCTACCGGCGTTTGGATCGGGAATCGGGACGACCGCACAGTGGTCGAGTTGAACCCGGAGCGTCCGCACCTCGTTAGGACCTACGGGTTGCCCGACGTTCCGACGAGCCTTGCGTCCGGCGGCCGGTTCGTGTGGGTCAGTGAGGGCTACTCGGGGACATTCTCTCGGATCGTCGACCGCCCTCCGACGCTGTCGAGCCCCGTCCGGCCCACCGCGGGAGCCCGAGGGCTCGTCCTCCTCGCGGCCTCGCCGAGCCATCTCTGGGTCGGTCTCATGGACCGCTCGCTGCTCGAACTCGATCCCGACAGCCTGCGTGTGAGGTCCTCATTCAGAGGATCCTCTCTCCCGGGCGCGATGCTGCTCGCCGGAGGCTTCCTCTGGGAGGGCGGCAAAGGTCAAGACGACCTCTTCCGGATCAACCTGCGCACGCGCAAGCGCGACGGTCACGTTCGGCTCGGGGACGTCACGGCGCTCGCCAACGGCGGAGGCTCCTTGTGGGTCGCCACCCCGGATCGAGTGTGGCGTCTCGATCCGGCTACAGGGCGCATCGAGGGAAGCGCACCCGCACCCGACATCGAGTCGATCGCGGCCGGCAGGAGATGGATGTGGGCTGCCTCGGCGGGGACGGGTCTCCTCTATCAATTCGACGCGCGCACGACCGAACTCGTTGCCACTCGGCGGCTGGGGCGCCAGCTCGGCGACATCACGATGAGCGACAACAAGCTCTGGGTCGCGGTCGACTAGCTCGTCTCACGCTGCCGAGGGCGTCAGCCGCCGAGTTCGGCTGCTGCTTCTACTTTCGGTCGCGTCGCGTGTTGAAGGGCGTCGAGACGGAGTCGTTCGGTGGTCGCGAGATGGCGCTCCATCCGGTGTGTTCGTTCGGGCGCGTCGGTCGGTCCGAGCTTCAGATGTTCGAGGCCCGCCCACAGGGCGCGGTTGCTTTCGAGAAGGAGCAGGAGGCCTTCGAGCTCGGTGACCGCGGAGAGAGGGGAGGGGCGCACGACTCGTCCGTTGAGCTTCAGTCGTCCGAGCTTCACGGCTGCCCAGACGGCTCTTTGGCGTGTGCGCGACGGCGCGCTCTCGAGTCGGTTGAGGAGCGCTTCGATGCAAGCCAGGTCGTCGTCGGCGATTCGAGCCACTTCAACGGCGAGCGTTTCCTGTTGCTCGGCTCGAGCAGCCGCGCTCATCCGGTGGGCGAGCTCGCGTAGCGCGATGAGCAGGGCGTGATGGTCGCGCAGATAGATGGTGAGCAGACGCCCATCGAGCCTGGCGGTCGAGGCTGCCTCTTGCGGCTGGCGCAGAAGAGCCTCGGTCAACAGGGCCATGCGCCGGCAGGCGCGCCGTCCGAACTCGACCTGCTTGTGCCGGCCGAGCAGCCGGAAGCCGAGCTGGACGATCGCGTTCGTCTCGGCGGGGCGTGAGACGGCGTGCGTCCGGAATTCGACCTCTCCGTTGTCGAGCCACTTCCAGACCTCGAAGTCTCGTTGGCCCGCTTCGACGTGTCCTTCGAGCGTGCGGTAATTCCAGAAGGAGACCTGCGCGTGGCGTCCGTCTTCGCTGCGTGTCTCGTCGCCGGCGTCGTTGACGCGGACGCCGGCATAGATGCGGGCGCCGAGTGCATGCAGGATCAGCAGCATTTCCCGCTGATCGAGCGGAACGCTGGGGTCGTAGTGCGCCTCGACGAGCGACGGGTCGGCAAAGGCGTAACTGTGGCTGAGCATTGCTGCGGTCTCCCAGCTACCGCCCGGCTCCGGCGGTCCCGGCTGCTCGGAGACGAGCGGCTGGCGGTAGTCGTCGTGGGCCCACCCGGGTCCGCCGAGTGTTTCGGGGCGAAAGTTGAGCGAGCGGGTCTGCAACGACGCCAGCCGCCGCTCGATGTTGCCGCCGCCGAAATCGAAGTCAGGAACGCGCGAGTGGATCCTCCACCTTTCGGCTGATGATCTCGATGCCACCCGTGAGGCGTCCCCCGGCCAGTCTCGCGACCCGCTCCAGGAATGATGTCCACATGTGCAGTTGAACCTCTTTCGCCATGCGCAGATGGTGATAGAGGAGGTTCGAGAGCCTGTCGCCGCTGCGAGCCCATGACTCGATCTCGAAGCGAAGCATCCCTTCCGCTCGCATCGCGCGGAACTCGATCTGCCCGGCTTCGAGATGACCGGAGAGGGTGGCGAACCGAAACGACCCCGGCTCCGAAAGTGTCACGCGCACGGGCCCGTCCCAAGGTCCGGGCATTCGAACGACGAGCTCGTCGCCGACCGCCATGCCACCGTCCGCACCACGGACTTTCAGGAAACGCGCCAGCGCGGTCGGCGTCGCCCGGTTCGGATCGACGCCGAGGCAACTGATCAGCTCTTCGGGCGAAAGGCGGGCATCGCGAATTTGGGCGCGGTAGAGGCGGTGGAAGAGCGGGCCGGCCCCGTCCTCGATCCGTTGCACGTCGTCGTCGAGCGCCCGCTCGGGCAGCCTCGGGGGTAGATCGTCAGCGCCGCCGCTTTCTTCGCTGCGATGCATCGGCGTGGTTCGCCACATGTAGTCCCAGGACGTCAGGGCCATCCCGGTAGGCCAAAGCGCTGCGGTCCACAGGCGCCGCTTGAAAGAGAGCCGACTCGCCATGGAGCTTGCCGATACCCATCCATGCGCGCGACTGAACCGCTCGATAACGGGCACAAGCGCGGTCGTGATCGTCGACACGTTGTATCGCTGGGGTCTCCGGGGATCCCACTTCCACCTGTCCTCGCTCGGATCGGTCGGCCTTTGCATCGGCCTCTGGATCCGCGCGAAGACGGTCGACCAAGACGAGCGCGGTAACGCCGAGCGGCGCGCACTTTTCGTCGGCCTGTGGGCGCCGACGCTCTGGCAGATCGGCGACTCGCTGAGAGGCGCCGAGCAGCCGAGGAGGCGAAGCCGTTAGCGGTGCGCTCTCGACGGGGATGCGATTGGATATCGCTTCTCAACGAAGGGGGAAAGCAATGCGCCGGATGTTCCTCGTCGTGGCCGGAGTCGCCATTTTCGCGATCTCCGCTGCGGCTCCAGTTGGTGCGGGCAACCTGAAGTCGTACGAGGGTGCCTCCTGGTACGAGAAGTACCTCGCGGTGTCGGGCCAGCTCGCGGCGACCCCGTGTGCATCGAACACGGGTGACGTCGGGAACCTGCCGCCGTTCGGAAGCTCGCCGCCGAACATCGACGCGAGCCACGAATGCGGCTCGCAAAGCGAGACGTTCATCGCGATCAACCCGGCGAGCCAGCAGAACGTGGTCGCCGGTTCCAACGAGATTCAGCGGCTGCCGATGCGCGCGATGGCGTCGTCGGACGGCGGCACGACGTTCACCGGCGTCGACCTGCCGCTGCCGCCGCCGCGCACGAACAACGGCTTCGACTTCGGCTCCGACCCGGGGGTCGCCTTCGACGCGAACGGGAACGCCTACTACTCCTACATCGTCGTCTTCTTCTCTCACGGTGGCGCCATCAACGGCACCGAGATGGCCGTTGCACGGTCGGGCGACGGCGGCCTCACCTGGCAGGCGACGTTCTTCGCACCCCAGACCGGCGCGGGCCAGTTCAACGACAAGCCGATGATCACCGTCGACACCGGCAGCGGCGCGCATCACCACCACAACCGCATCTACGTGGCCTGGGACAACGCGACCGGCTCCTCGTCGTCGGAGAAGAACGGGAACAACGTCGTGCTCTCCTACTCCGACGACGGCGGCGTCACGTTCAGCCGGCCGGTCTCGGTGAGCGGGAGCTTCACGGGCAAGACCGGCGGGATCGGTGCAGACCCGTATGTCGCCTCCGACGGGACGCTTCACGTCGCCTGGCAGGACTACGCGCACTTCGACATCGTCGACGTGTCCTCGACCGACGGTGGTCTGACGTTCTCGGACCGGCACCCGATCGCCCCCGTGGGCGGGTTCGAATTCGATCCCGAGGCTCAGAACGTCCGCGGCGCGCTCGTCTACCCGGCGTGCGGTGCATCCGAGTCGGCGCTCTACTGCTCGTACATGAATGACACGCCGAACGGGACGAAGGTGTTCGTCGCCCGGTCGACCGACGGCGGTGTCACGTGGCCGTCGATCACGCAGATGCCGGCCGGCGGCGACCAGTTCAACCAGTGGCTCGCCGTCGATCCGATGGACGGCTCGGTCAACGTCGCCTACTACGACACCGGCACCACCGGTCTGCCGACCACGCAGTACACGCTCGCGCGGTCGACTGACGGCGGCGCGGGCTACGGGGCCCAGGCGGTCGCCAACGCACCGACCGACGAGACCGGCGGCGTAGGAGTCAACCTCGGCAACCAGTACGGCGACTACGAAGGCATCGCCGCGCTGAACGGCATTGTGCGGCCGGTCTGGACGGACAGACGGCAGGACGTGATCGCGTTGAACCTCAGGGAAGAGGTCTTCACGGCGACGCTCGTCTTTGGCTAGAGCAGAGCGGGAAGCCGCGGCCTTGGCCGCGGCTTCCCGGCTCGGCCGGCTACGCGCCGGCTGCGCGGCTCGGGAGATAGCCGATCGATTCGAGGTCGGCGGCCGGTTGGGGGCGGCCGAGGAGGGCAAGCCCGCCGACTGCGTCGTGTTCGACGCACCGAGCGCGACCGAGTTGCTCCGCCTCCATCCGGCGCGACGGTGGGTCGTGGGCCGCGTGATCGCGGAGACCGAGCCCGCGCGGACGACGCTGCTCGGCGAGACCGTGACCTTCCGGCCGGAACGCGCCGCCAGCGCGGACGCATATAAGCCGGCGAACGCCTACCCGTGGTGGTGCCGTTGCGGGTGGTCGCGGTCCAGCTGTTCCCGTGCTTCGCCGATCTTCTCGACGACGAGGAAGTCGCCTCGGGTCTCGATGATCCGCTCGATCTCCGGTTCCTCGTGTCCCGGGAGCACGACGAAGCGATAGCGCTCACGAACGATGGATGCGTAGTGGTCGTGCGGAAGTTCGATCGTCTCGAAACAGGACGTGCGGCTGCACTCGCAATGAAACGGCAGTGATCCCGAGACGCCGTGCTGCTCGGCGCCCTCTTCGATCCGCTCGTTCACACTGCGGAACACTTCCTCGTTGCGCGCTGCGCGTTCAGCGAAGTCCATCGTCAGAATCCTCACTCGCGGGTTCCAGGGCCCGATCGGCTGCTCAGCCGGTTACACGCCTCTCTTCCTCGCGCCGATGTCGGGGGAGACAGGCACGATCCCCCAGCGCGGTGTCGACAAACCTGCGCGATCGCTGCCTCTAGCGCTCCGAGTCGGCGACGATCTCGCGGACCCTGTCACGCAGCTCTTCGGGAAGGGTCACGAACTCCTCACTGTCGCGGACGGAACGAAGACGGCTCACGATCCCGTAGCGACGACGATCGATGCCCGTCGACTCCGCCAGCCAGACGAGCGTCTCCACGGCGTCAGCCGAGATCCTGGCCCGTGTCCTATCCGTGCCGCTCACGAGACCCGTCGAGTTCCCTCGAAGACCCGACGTCACACCCGCAGCATCAGCTCTTGCGGGGGAATGGATGAAGGAGCCGCAACTGCGACCGCCCGATTGGCGTTGTCAACTCGTGAAGGCGCTGAAGCTCCTACGCCAGTGGCCAAGCCCCGATCCCGCGTTTGTCGTGGCGATCCGCCTGCGAAGCCAGCGAAGCGCGCACCGCGCGCTCGCGCTACGGGTCAAGTAACGACCCCTCGAAGTCGGAAAGTCCGCCAGACATCGATCACCGCAAGCGCATCGCCTTGCTCGCCACCAGGGGCTAGCCTCGTCGGCCATCCGAACGGCCGGTCCCACTGATCGCCGCGAGACTCGTTACCAGCGGTTGTATGCCGGAATCGCCTCATTTGGGGGCGCTCAAACAGGCGCCCGGCGGTTGAGCCGGATCGCCTCGCGTCCTACGTGGCCACCGGTTCCGCGTCGCGCTCGTCCGGCCGGGCCAAGGCGGCTCACATCTGCGTCGGCGGAGCCGGCTGGGTCCTGCTCGGCCTGCTCTGGCTATGGCAGTCGGCGAGTCGCGACATCCCTGGCGACTGGGCGACCGTGGTGTCGGCTGCCGGGGGCGCCTGGCTCCCTCGCAGTGCTGTCGGTCGTGTGGGTTCGCTGGAACCAGGGCATCTACCGCAGACGGCATAACCGGCGCACGCCCCTCGTCACCGAAGTCCAGTTCGAGAGGGATGCCGTCGGTCGGCGGATCGCCGCCCCACCAGACGGGCTCGACGGGTCGGAGATCGTGATCACAATCGACGGGCCCGCCGCCGTGAAGCGCTACCTGGCCGGCTGATCGTGCTCCGTCACGTACTCGAAGTCGTGGTCCAGAGCCACGTCTACGCCGGCCTGCTGCTCTTCCTCGGCGGCTACGTGGTCGTCAGCTCGCTGTACTGGATCGCTGCGAGCCTCGTCTTCTGGCGGCATCGCGAAGCGGCCGCAGCCGACTTCTACGAGCTCGACGAGGAGCCACCCGTCTCGGTGCTGGTCGCCGCACACAACGAAGAAGCGGTGATCGCCGACACGATCCGCCACCTGCGGGCCGTCGACTGGCCCGAGGTGGAGATCGTCGTCGTCGACGACGGCTCGACGGACGCGACCCCGGAGATCCTCGGCGAGCTCGCTCGGGCCGGTCCGACCGGCACCGTCACCTGGACGCAGCAGCGGTTCGGCGGCGCCCGAGGAGGCGGCCGCCCGACACGAGCAGCCTCAGCGGCCACGATCGCGACGGCCGGGTTCACGGCTTGATCGCGTTCCACATCAGGCGGGCGATTCGGCGCCGGCCCACGAAGCGGACCCCGGCGCGGAGGGCCTTGCGTCCGGCCGGGGAGCGGAGGAACGCGAGCAGTGCTGCCCGCACGGGGGAGAAGCGAAGAAGGCGAAGCAGAACCACTGCCCCACAGTTCTCCGTCACGCCAGACGCGAAACGGCCGGGATCCCCGGGCGTCGTCTTTGCGGTGTCGGCAGCGCGGCGTAGAGTCGCCCGCGTGGATGCGGGTCAGGTCGCCGGTCTGCTGGGCGTGGTGGGCGTGGTGGGCGTGCTCGTAGGGAGCGGCGTCGAGCCCGGCCCTGTCAAGCTCCCGGCGATTCCCGGTTCCCGGCAGAAGCCGCTCGCCCTCGTGAGCGTGCTCGTCGTCGCGGGCGGTATCGCCTGGTAACAGCCAGAGCGCTATACGCATCGGCTGCGTACGACGTCTCGTAGCCGTGCGCGCGGAGCAGCAGGTTCATCAGGGTACGAGCGTTCTCGTCGTCGTCGACGATCAGTACTTTCGCGGATGCCATCGGGGAAAGGTCGTCTCTCGAACGCCCTTACGGTGTCCCCCATTTGTGACAGAAGCGAGGGAGCTTTCGGTCTGGGCGGAACCCGATGCGACCCCTTGTGCGCGCGCCGTCCACCCCCTATGGTCAGGGGCGGAGAGACTGCCGTCACGGAGCGGAGGCCGGGTGACCGAGCTGATCCAGCCGTTGAGCGACGTCTCACCCGTGCGGCAGGTGGAGGCGAAATCGAGGGGGGACGAGGCGCACCCGCCGACGTTCACCGAGCTCGTCTACGCCCATCACGACTGGTGGCGGGGCCGCCAGGCGGCAAGACCGGACCCTGCTACGGCGGCCGAGTACGACGCCGTCCTCACCGCCTTCCAGGCCGCGCACGGGCATGTCGTCCGCGCTTACTGGTGCTCGGAGATCGAGAGCGGAGTCGCGCTGACCGAGAGGAAGCGCGGCCTCCGCGTCCCCGTCTACGGCTTCCATCGCGAGAGCGACTGGGCGACGAAGAACGCGCCCGACGTCGCCGCCGAGCTGCACCGCTGCGACGAGCTCGCGGTACGCGCGAAGGCCGTGTTGACCGGCGTGCGGCAGCGGATCTGCCTCGAGCTCGTCGTCTCGTGCGCGGCTCATCTGCTGAGCCTCGTAGACACGCGCGCCGGGTCCGAGAACGAGGAGGACGTCGCCGCCGCGCTCCACCGCGAGCGCCAGGCGATCGACAAGGTTCACGCCTACTACTGCGAGGCCGCGAACGGCCAGGCGCAGCTCGTCTACTTCGGCGGCATCGCGACTGCCACGCTGGCCATCGCGGCGGTCTGCGCCCCCTGGCTCGCGCTGAGCTGGGCCGCCCCGGTCGCGGCCCTGATCGCCGGCGCCGTCGGCGCTGTCGTGAGCGTGATCCAGCGGATCAACGGCGGCACCTTCGAGCTCGAGTACGACGTCGGTTCGCCCTACGCCTTCTTCTTAGGCGCCCTGCGGCCGCTGATCGGAGGCGCATTCGGGATGGCGATCACGTTCGCAGTCAACGGGGGTCTGCTCCACCTTCCCGTCGCCCACGGAGCGAATACCGACGACAGGCTGGCCCTGCTCGTCGTCGCCTTCCTCGCCGGGTTCAGCGAGCGCTGGGCCCAGGACACGCTCACCTCGGTGCTGCCGGGGGTGCGCGAGCCGAAGTCGGGGGCGAAGAGTCCACCTCCCCAGAAAGGAGCGCATCATGATTGAGGCACCGACCCCCGTGGACGAGGCCCCGGCCGGCCTCGCCGTACGGACGCAGAAGCGATACGGCTGGAGACCGGACCACCCAGACATACGCGACTTCCTCCTCGCCGTCGAGCCGGCGAAGACCCTGCCGCCGTCGGTGAGCCTGCGCGACCAGATGCCGCCCGTGTACGACCAGGGGCAGCTCGGCTCGTGCACCGCCAACAGCGTCGGCGCGATCCTCGAGTTCAACGAGCTCAAGCAGGGCGAGAAGGACGCGGCGACCCCGTCGCGCCTGTTCATCTACTACAACGAGCGCGCCATGGAGGGCACGGTCGACCAGGACTCCGGCGCGGAGATCCGGGACGGGATCAAGTCGGTCGCCCAGCTCGGGGCGCCGCCCGAGACCGACTGGCCGTACGACATCAACGAGTTCGCGAAGAAGCCGCCCGCGAACGCGTACACGGACGCGGCGAAGCACCAGGCGATCCGCTACGCGCGCGTGCCGCAGACGGAGATGGGAATCCAGAACGTCCTCGCCGGCGGCTATCCGATCTCCTTCGGCTTCACCGTGTACGAGTCGTTCGAGAGCAACGTCGGCTCCGACGGGATCGTCCCGATGCCGCAGCCGAGCGAGACCGTCATCGGCGGGCACGCCGTCGTCGCCGTCGGGTACAAGCCCATCGGCCGGCAGCTGTACTTCGAGTGCCGCAACTCCTGGGGGGCGGACTGGGCCGACCACGGCTACTTCTGGATGCCGTCGAGCTACCTCACGAGCACGAACCTCGCGCAGGACTTCTGGGTGATCGAGCAGGTCGAGTAGGAGGTGGCGGCAGTGGCAGCAGACGAGCAGCACCGCGCCGACGGCGTCTTCGAGGGCGGCGGCGTCAAGGGGATCGCGTTCGCCGGGGCGATCGCCGCCGCCGAGCGCGACGCCGGCGTCAAGGAGTGGGTCAACCTCGCCGGCACCTCGGCCGGTTCCATCGTGGCCGCGCTCCTCGTCTCGGGCTACGACGCCGCGGGCATCCAGAAACTCCTCGCCGACGCGCAGTACTCGCGCTTCGCCGACACCGGCCCGGGAGGGCCGTGGGTCGGCGGGCTCTGGCACGCGCTGTTCCGGCAGCGCGGCCTCGCGCCCGGCCACTACTTTCTCGAGTGGATGGGGAAGCAGCTCGCCGCCTCCCCGCTGGCCAGGGAGCTGGGCAAGACCGAGCTCACCTTCGCCGACGTGAAGCGGCGCGACCTGCCGCCTCGCGAGGAGCTGCCGGACATCACCGACGCGAAGTACGAGCGCGCCATGTACCGCCTCCACGTGATCGGGTCGGACGTGACGACGGGGCGCATGATCATCCTCCCGGACGACCTGCCCGACTACACCGACGAGAACGGCACGCCGTTCGACAAGGACAGTTTCCCGCTCGTCCAGGCGGTGCGGATGAGCATGAGCTACCCCTTCCTCTTCACCCCGGTGGTGCTCCACCGCGAGGGCCGGCCGGTCTACGTCGTCGACGGCGGGCTTCTGTCCAACTTCCCGATCTGGCTCTTCGACAGCCCCAACCCGAAGCGGCCGACCTGGGGGTTCCGGCTGCACGGCGGCACGAGCGTGGACGAAGGCCTGCCGTATCGGAAGATCCCGAGGCCGCTCTGGGCGGTGCCGCTGCTGAAGGCGATGTTCTCGGCGGCGACCGAAGCATGGGATCGCGAGCAGATGGAGCAGGTCGTCTCGGCCCGCACCGTCTCGATCCCGACCCACCAGGTCAGCACCACCGACTTCGGCCTCACGAGGGCCGAGGCCGACTCGCTGTACGGCTGGGGGCTGAACGCCGCGCACGACTTCTTCAGCTCCTCCGACCAGCAGGCGTATCTCAACGCGTTCGGGAAGACGCTCGAGCAACGCGAGGTCGCCGCGGCGCGATGACGACGGACGAGCTGGACCCGCTCCACGCAGCGTTGAACCTCGGCTGGTCCATGGCGGAGCTCCGAGGGAGGCTTCGCTACGGCCACGTCGAGCCGCCGGGAACCGTCGACTACCAGTTCCCGCGCGAGGAGTACCACGCGCTGCCGATCGGGGGCGAGCACTCGCTCGTGGAGCAGCAGATCGCGACGCGCGTGGCGGTCGGGCTGCTCGCGCAGAAGTTCAACCTCGACGGACCGCTGCCGGCACACGCCAAGGTGTCCGCCTCCGACGCGCTGAAGGAGCTCGCGATCGACCTCGAGGACGCGCTCGCCGACGCCGAGAAGGGCGGAAGGGTCGCCCGCGCCGACACGTATCCGAAGGGCAGCGAGGTCGCGAAGGCGTGGGAGGCAGCGGCGGAGGCGATCTACTACTGGGACGCGCAGATCCAGGACGGGCTCTGCGTGGCGGCGGACCTCCATGCCGCGTACCAGCTCGGGCGCGGGCTCGCCGAGACGTTCTGGGCGCTGAATCCGGACGCTCCGGCTCCCACGACGAAGCCGACCCTGAAGTCGACCGAGTCGCCGCCGGATCCCGGCAGCTGGGAGTTCCTCTTCGGCCCGCGCCGCAAGTTCATGTTCGGCGCCTACCTGAAGCTGCTCGAAGGCTCGCTCACGCCGCTGAGCGGCCCGGCCGTGCAGGGGCCGCTCACGAACTGGTGCTCGCTCGTCGCCGGCAACAAGGTGCGCAGCCGCTCGCAGGACGCGCTCGAGGCGCTTCGCCACCAGCTGCAGAACTGGCGTGACGTCCTCCTCGGCACGCGCGACCCGACGTCGTTCGCGAAGGGATTCGGCATCCGGCTCGCCTTCAAGCAGGCGATCACGGTCGTGAAGACGCTGCCGCTCGAGACGTTCCTCCTCGCGGGCGGCATCGCGCTCATGGCGGTCGCGGGCTACTACCTCGGCTCGGACACGAGCAGGAAAGGCACCGCGGTGGTCGCCTCGGTGCTCGGCTTCTTCGGCGTGACCGGCGCCGGGATGCTCGCGCGCGCGAAGGCGCAGGCCGAGGTGCTGTCCCTCCGCCTGCGCGAGGCGTTCTACCGCGACATCGTGGAGGCGCAGGCGACCGTCCTGCCGAAGGGGGTGAAGAGCTGAGCACCGACGATGCCGCAGCTGCGCTCGCGAAGATCGAGCACATCGTGGTGCTGATGCTCGAGAACCGCTCCTTCGACCACATGCTCGGGTACCTCAGCCTCGAAGGCGGCCGCGACGACGTCGACGGGCTGAAGGCCGGGATGGCGAACGAGTACGGCGGCCGCTCCTATCCGATCCACCACCTCGACCGCACCGCCTTCCTGCCGGAGGAGGATCCCGACCACTCGGGCGAGGCGACGAGCGTCCAGATCGGGGGCGGCGAGATGAGCGGCTTCGTGGAGAGCTTCGCCGCCAAGCTCGCGCAGCGCGGCGCGTCGGACCGCGACCCGGGCCTCGTGATGGGCTACTACAACGCTTCGGACCTGCCCGTTTACGACCACCTCGCGGCGGAGTTCTGCGTCTGCGACCGCTGGTTCAGCTCCGTCCCCGGCGCCACCTGGCCGAACCGGCTCTACGCGATCGCCGGCCGCGCCGACGGCACGCGCGACGACAAGCCCTCGGGCCAGGCGCCGTTCTACGACGTGCCGTCGTTCATCCGCCACCTCGACGCACACGACGTGTCGTGGCGCTGGTACTCGTACGACCCCGGCACGCTCCGCTGCGTCGACAAGCACTACTGGCTCTCGCACTGGGAGCGCTTCGCCTACGTCGACAAGACGAAGCTGTCGTGGAAGACCGAGCTCGAGGAACTGCCGCTGATCGACGAGGCGAGCTCGAGCTTCCTCGAGGACGCGGCGAAAGGGAAGCTCCCGGCGGTCTCCTGGGTCGACCCGAACTTCAAGGACTCTACCCTCTACGGCGGCGACTCGAACGACGACCATCCGCCGTCCGACGTCCGCGACGGGCAGCTGCTCGTGCTCTCGGTCTACCACGCGCTCGCGTCGAGCCCGCTCTGGGAGAAGACGCTGCTCGTCATCACGTACGACGAGCACGGCGGCTTTCACGACCACGTCGTGCCGCCGCCGGCCGAGGACGACGACCCAGAGCTCTTCGGCTCCTACGGCATCCGCGTCCCCGCGATCGTCGTCTCGCCGTGGATCGCGCGCGGATCCGTCTCGCACGCTGTCTTCGACCACACCTCGCTCATCAAGACGATCCTGCTGCGCTTCTGCGGCGAGGCGGACCTCGAGGACAAGGGCTCTCATCTTCCGCGCCTGCTCGCCTGGCTCGACCTGGGCCACGCGCACTACATGGGGAAGCGCACCGCCACGGCCAACCACCTCGGGGAGCTGCTGACCGAGGCGACACCGAGGCCGGCGCCGGCCCGGGACTCGCTCGTCGAGGGCGCCGCGACGCGCAAGGCCGAGCAGGTCAAGGCGGCGCTCACGAGCACGCCGACGGGCGGTGCGTCGCCGCTGACCGAGCTGCAGCTGGGGATCGCGCTCGCCGCGCGCGAGCTGCGGGCCAACGGACTCCCCCCGGCGCAGCCATGACGAGGCCGCGCGGCGCTCACTCTGACGGATTCACCTTCTGCGCCTACGCGGGAGACGGCGCCGTCCTGCTCGCCTTCGACCTCGACGAGTCGCGGCAGGCCGATCTCGCCGGCTTCGCGATCGAGTACACAGACCCCGACGGCCACACGTTCCCAGTGCTGAACCGGCTCAACTTCGGCCAGGCGATCACGAGTGCGACGACGCCGGAGCAGCGGCAGTTCACGCCGACCGACGAGGCGCCGCTGCAGAAGTTCCACTGGGTGCACTTCCCGCCCGACGTGAAGCCCGGCACGTTCACATACAAGGCGACGGCGATGCTCTTCAAGCACGGCACCGAGACCGATCTCCAGGCCGGCCCGTCGGCTGAGGTCGAGGTGGCGCTCATGCCGGCCGGGCCGACGCCGTTCCTGCTCGGCTTCACCCGCGGCTACGTCTCGTCGCAGGCGTACGTGGAGGAGTTCCACAACGCGGCGGTCGCGCCGTCACCGCCGACGTTCGACTTCGACACGGCGTCGTACCAGCCGCAGTACCACTGGCTCGGCTTCCACGCGCGCAGGCTCGTCTTCGACTTCCTCGCCGAGACACTCGCCGACGACGCCCTCTCGCTCGACGTCTTCGCCTACGACCTCGACGAGCCGGACGTGATCAAGGAGCTCGGGAAGCTCGGCTCGCGGCTGCGCCTCTACCTCGACGACTCCGACGGCCACGTGAAGGCGAGCGCGCGCGAGCCGCACGCCCACGCGTGGCTCGCCGAGCAGGGGGCACAGGTCGAGCTCGGCCACTTCCAACGCTTCTCCCACGACAAGGTGCTGATCCAGAAGCGCGGGGACACGGCGCTCAAGGTGCTCAGCGGCTCGGCGAACTTCAGCGTCCGCGGTCTCTACGTCCAGTCGAACAACATCTTCGTCTTCGACGATCCCACGACGGCGGCGCTCTACGACCAGGCGTTCCAGCAGACCTGGAGCGCTGCGCACGACTTCGCCGCGAGCGACCTCGCCGGCAGCTGGCACGACGCGGGCGGCAGCGGCGGGCTCCCGAGCTACTCGATCTGCTTCAGCCCGCACAAGGACTACAACGTGTCGCTGAAGCGCGTCACCGACGCGGTCACGAAGGCGGAGAGCTCGGTGCTGTTCGCGATCATGGACGTCGGCGGCGGCGGACCGCTGCTCGAGGCGATCCGGGCGCTGCCGACCCGGGAGGAGCTGTACGCGTTCGGCACGACGCAGCACTCCGACGGCTCGCTGCAGGTGCAGAAGTCGGGCGACCCCGGCACCTTCATCCCGTTCTCGTACCTCTCGCAGCACGTCCCGAAGCCGTTCGAGCAGGAGTGGAGCGGCGGAAGCGGCGAGGTCATCCACCACAAGTTCGTCGTCACCGACTTCAACAGCGAGACGCCGCTGGCGTTCGCAGGCTCCTCGAACCTCTCGTCGGGCGGCGAGCACGAGAACGGCGACAACCTGGTCTGCTTCACCGACCGGGACATCGCCACGAAGTACGCGATCGAGGCGATCAAGCTCGTCGACCACTACCGCTTCCGGGCCGTGATGAAGTCCGCGACCGAGGACACCCCGCTCAAGCTCGCCGGGCGCAGCGCGAACTGGGCGGCGCCGTACTACGCGACGGGCACCCCGAAGAGCCGGGAGCGGACCGTGCTGGTCAGCTCGCCGTAGCGGCCGGATCCCGGCCGGGCGCTACGCGGCGCCGCGTGGCTCGGTCTGCACCGCGAGCCTCGCGTCGACGACGTCCCCGGCCGCAGCTTCCGCCAGCGCGTGGCCGGTCACGGCCGCGAGGAAGTCGGCCCGCTCGAGCGCGTACAGGCGCGTCGCCGTCGCGGCCGTCACGGTCGCCGTCCGAGGCACGTCGCGCAGCAGCGCGATCTCGCCGAAGTAGTCGCCGGGGCCGCTCTCCTTCTCTCCGTCCTCGAGCCCGATGCGTACCGTGCCGGAGTCGACGATGTAGAAGCGATCGCCGGCGTCGCCCGCGCGGACGATCGTCGTGGCGGCCGGAACGTCGAGCGGCACGAGCCGCACGGCGAGCCGCTCCTTCGCGGCGAGCGAGAGCGGCGCGAACATCGGCACCGCGTCGACCAGGAGCTGCTGCCTGGTCGGCGCCGCCATCGCGTCGAGCGCTCGCATCCGGCGAAAGCCGCCGAGCGCCAGCACCGGCAGCAGAAATCCCACGAGCACGAACGCGGGCCGCGCTCCGAGGCCCCGTACGAGGACCGGCGTCAGGATCGATCCGAGGGCCAGCGCTCCCATCGCCGCCCCCCAGACCAGTCCGAGGACACCGCTCAGCGCGTCGTCGCGGATCGCACGCTGCAGCAGGGTGAAGCCCGAAACGTCCTCGACGCTGTTGGCGGCGCCGACCATCGCGAGGAGGACGAACGCGGCGACGATCTCCGGACGCGGCGCCACGAGCACGATCGGCAGGCCCCAGCCGAGGAGCGAGAGCGCGAAGACGCCGGCGAGCCGGGCTCCGTGATACGTCGAGGACACGACCGCGCCGATCACGCCGCCCGCTCCGATCGCCGCCGTGAGGAGGCCGACGGTTCCACCTCCGCCGTGCAGCAGCCGGAAGGCGGCGACGACGATGAGCACGTTGAGGCAGCCGCGGACGAAGGCCTGCGCCACCATCAGGGCGACCACGACGGGAGCGCCGGGGTGCTGCGCCACGGTGCGCCAGGCGAAGGCGGCACGGCCGCGCGAGGCCGCCCGTCCGGGTGCCGGACCCTCCGTGCGGACGCGCAGGATCAGGACGGCGCCGAGAGCCAGGGCTCCGGCCGCGACGGCGAAGGTGACGCCGACTCGCGCCTGCGCGACGAGCAGTCCCGCGACGAGCGGCCCGACGAGCGTCCCGAGGCTCTCGATGGTCGAGGTCGCGGCGTTCGACGCGACGAGCTCCTCCGGCGTGTGGGTCAGGGAGGGAAGGAGCGCCTGGAGCGTCGGCCTGAGCAGCGTCGAGGAGATCCCGGCGAGCGCGGCGCAGGCGTAGACGCCGGCCTCCGAGCCCGCGAAGGCGGCGGCCGCCGACCCGGCGAGCGCGACCGCGCCGAGCACCGCTGCGCCGAGGAGCAGCCGCTCGCGGCGGATCCGGTCGCCGAGCGAGGCCGCGCCCGGCGCGATGACGCCGGCCGGGAGCAGCCGGATCAGCCCGGCGAACCCGACCGCAGAGGCTCCCCCTGCGTTGTACGCGAAGACGCCGAGCGCGACGAAGTACGCCCACTCGGCGGTGATCGCGGCGCCCCAGGCGAGCTCGACGCGCCTGACGTTCTCGTTCCTGCTCGCGAGCGCAGCGGCCGCGAGCCGGCTGCGAAGAGGAGACATACCTGCGATTCAACGCCCCTACCGCCTTGTGGGCAAGGGATTAGGGTCGGCGCATGTCACGCCCCCGCGACGACGGCATCGTCATCGGCGCGCTCGAGCCCGGTCCGCGCAACTCGATCGCCGACGCCGGCGTGACGGTCGGTCACGTCACGGTCGAGCGGACGGGCGTCACGGCCGTCGTCCCGCCCTCGCTGCCGCTGCCTGCAGGCACGGCGGTCCTCAACGGCGCCGGCGAGCTGACCGGCTCGCTCGAGATCCGGGAGTGGGGGATCCTCGAGACGCCCGTCTACCTCACCGCGACGCACGCCGTCGGCCGCGTCTACGACGGCGCCGTCTCGGTCGCGATGGCGGCGGATCCGCGGGTAGGCGTCGACGACGTCGTCATCCCGGTCGTGGGGGAGTGCGACGACAGCTGGCTCTCGGACGCGCGCGTCGCGCACGTGCAGCCGGCCGATGTCGCACGCGCGGTGGGAGGGGCCGCGGCCGACTTCGAGCAGGGAGCCGTCGGAGCCGGCGCGGGGATGAGCTGTTTCGGCTGGAAGGGCGGGATCGGCTCCTCGAGCCGCCGCGCCGGCGAGCACACCGTCGGCGTCCTCCTCCTGACGAACTTCGGCGTGAGCGAGCAACTCCGCGTCGACGGCGTCCCCGTCGGGCGGCTGCTCGAGGAGAAGCCGCGCGAGGCGCGCGATCCGGGCGGGAGCTGCATCGCCGTCGTCGCGACCGACGCGCCGCTGACGGCTCCGCAGCTCGAGCGCCTCGCGCGCCGCGCCGGCCTCGGGCTCGCGCGGGCCGGGTCGGTGGCGCATCACAGCAGCGGCGAGATCTTCATCGCCTTGTCCACGTCGGGGGACCGCTCGTTCGCGGATCGGGCGCTCGACCCGCTCTTCCAGGCCGCCGTCGACGCGACGGAGGAGGCGGTGCTGTGCTCGCTGTGGGCGGCCGTCGACACGATGGGCCGCGAAGGCCGCGTCGTGCGCGCGCTGCCGCGCGAGCAGGTGCTCGAGCTTTACCGCGGCGGCGGCCGGCAGTAGCCGGCGCACGGCGCCTCTTTGGCGCCTCGCGTGAGATGCTGTTCCGGCCATGGCGACGCGGCTGACCTACACGACAGGGTCGCGCAGTCCCGAGCTCGATCGCACCTTCGAGACCGCGCTCGTCGACGCGCGCGAGCGCGAGGCCGAGCCGCTCGCGCACCTCGTCGGCGGACGGGACGTCGAGGCGGGTGAGACGTTCGCGCGCGAGGATCCGTCGCACCGGGAGCGGGTTGCGAGCCGCGCGCACGAAGGTGCCGGGCTCGCGGCCGACGCAGTCGAAGCAGCGCGCGTCGCGCAGCGGGACTGGCGGCGCCTCCCGCATGCGGAGCGCGTCGCGATCCTCCGCGAGGCCGAGCGCCTGATCGACGAGCGGAAGCTCGAGCTCGCGGCGACGGTCAGCCTCGAGGTGGGGAAGGTGCGAACGGAGTCGATCGCCGAGGTCGAGGAGGCGATCGACCTGATCGAGACGTACTGCTCGCAGATCGAGTCGTCCGGCGGCTTCGAGACGCCGCTCGGACAGCTCTCGCCGGACGAGCGGAACGTCGACGTCCTGCGCCCGTACGGCGTCTTCGCGGTGATCGCGCCGTTCAACTTCCCGTTCGCGCTCGGGATGGGGATGACCGCGGCGGCGCTCGCCGCGGGCAACGCCGTCGTGCTCAAGCCGCCCGAGGAGGCGCCCGCGTCGGGTGGCGCGGTCGCGAGGCTCCTCGCCGAGGCCGGCGTGCCCGACGGCGTCATCTCGCTCGTCCACGGCGGGCCGGCGACGGGCGAGGCGCTCGTCGGCGCGGAGATCGACGGCGTCGCGTTCACCGGCTCGGCCGAGGTCGGCCGCGAGATCGGCCGCCGGCTGGCGTCCGGGCCGTTCCCGCGTCCGGTGCTGGCGGAGATGGGCGGCAAGAACGCCGCGATCGTTGGCGCGAGCGCGGACCTCGACGCGGCGGCCGAGGGAATCGCGAAGGCGGCCTTCGGCTTCTCGGGCCAGAAGTGCAGCGCGTGCTCCCGCGCGATCGTCGTCGACGAGGTGCACGACGAGCTCGTCGAGCGTCTCGCCGAGCTGGCGCGGACGACGAGCGTCGGCGACCCGGCGGATCCCGGCGTCGCCACGGGCCCGGTCGTGAACGCCGGGGCAGTCGAGCGATTCGAGCGGTCCGTCGAGGCGGCGCGGCGCGACGGCGCGGTCGCAGCGGGAGGCTCCCGCGGCGACGACGCCGGCTGGTTCGTCGAGCCGACCGTCGTCTCCGGGCTGCCGCCCGGCCACCCGCTCACCCGGGACGAGCTCTTCCTCCCGTTCCTCGCCGTCGTGCGCGTGCCCGGCTTCGACGCGGCGCTGGCGGAGGCGAACGCCGTGCCGTACGGCCTCACGGCCGGCGTCTTCTCACGCGACGAGGACGAGCTCGACCGCTTCCTCGACGAGATCGAGGCCGGCGTCGTCTACGTCAACCGCCGCGCGGGCGCGACCACGGGCGCGTGGCCCGGGATCCAGTCCTTCTGCGGCTGGAAGTCGAGCGGCCTCACCGGCAAGGGCGGGCTCGGGCCGTACTACGTCCAGCAGTTCGCGCGCGAGCAGAGCCGGACGATCGTCGAGCGGTGACCGCGTCGTCGGAGAGCGTCCGCGAGCGGATCCGCGGCGTCGAGGGCACCGGCATGCGGACGTTCTGGGAGCCGGAGCCGCTCGTCTGGGCGCGGACGGAGGGCTGCCACGTCTGGGACGCGGAGGGCAACGCCTATCTCGACCTCTACGCCGGTTTCGCGGTCGCGAACGTCGGCTACTGCCATCCCCGCGTCACGGAGGCGATCCAGCGCCAGGCCGGGGTGATGACGCATTGCCCGTCTGCGGCGCCGTCGGAGGTGCGGGCCGAGCTCTACGAGCGCCTCCTCGCGATCGCGCCGCCCTCGCTCGACCGTGTCCTGCTCGCCGTGACGGGGGCGATGGCGAACGAGACCGCCGTGCAGCTCGCGCGCGCGGTCACCGGGCGCCGCAACGTGGTCACGTTCTCCGGGGCGTACGCGGGCCGCACGGTGGGAGCGGTGCGCTACTCGGGCAAGCGCGTCTACCGAGAACAGCTCGGCATCGCGGCCGACGCGCATTTCGTCCCGTTTCCCGACCCGTACCGGAGCCCGTGGGACGGCGACTCGGGGGCCGCCGCGCTGCGGCTCCTCGAAAACGCGCTCACCGATCCGGCCTCCGGCGTCGAGCCCCCGGCCTGCGTCCTGCTCGAGCCGATCCAGGGC
>Ga0308176_10000098_pt1 | contig 59088 bp, 52 predicted proteins | sample PhyCR2_3_FD_203890 | JGI IMG/M metagenome (GOLD analysis project Ga0308176, IMG submission 203890) | Soil microbial communities from UC Gill Tract Community Farm, Albany, California, United States - DLSLS.C.R2 | ecosystem: Environmental > Terrestrial > Soil > Agricultural land | place: USA...
TCTCCGGCGAGCGCACCTGCGTGATCGGATCGCCGACGATGCCGTAGAGCCGCGTGCGGCCGCACACGTAGTCGACTTCTTCGGGTGCGGTTGGGGAGGGTCTCGTCGTCACGGGAAAGTTGCCGCCGGATTGACCCCGATTTTGGGGCCGCGGTATAATAAGGGTCCTCTATCGCGGGGTGGAGCAGTCTGGCAGCTCGTCGGGCTCATAACCCGAAGGTCGCAGGTTCAAATCCTGCCCCCGCAACCAAACATTCAAGGGCTTGCCGAAAGGCAGGCCCTTTTTGTTTGCATCGACTGTGACCAAATTGTGCCCAAAGTGTGACATTGCGAATGTCACATTCATGTCGCGTATCAAATGCGCCATTGATTTTCATAAGTGAATCGCCCGATGCAATCGGGGTAGGAACCCGAACTTCGCCACGGCGTGTGCCCGTGAGGACGCCTCACGGGGGTAACCGCTTGTCTGCGCCAGCGTCCCGCGGAATGGTCACAGATATTGGAGCAGGTGGTGCTGCGAATCGACAGCAGGTGACTATCATGCGCAGGGTGTACCGACAATACGGCGCGGAGGGTGCAGCAGTGACGGGCGCCAAGTTCGAGCAAGCGGCGGCGCTTTTGGTTCTTACCTTGGCGCTGGAGTGTCACGTCGCCTGCTGCAAGTCGCGCGGCAGCGGTCGCTAAAAGACGAGTAAGACATGGCGCACTATCGAGACCTCGTGTCGGGCCTCAATGCGAAGTTAGCCTTGACGACGCAGCCGTAGGGTCGCCTGTACATAATCTGGCGAGCCATTTTCGAATTGCGAAGGGATCGACATTGCCGAGTATGTCAACGTGTCGCAAGATCCAGCGCTGTTCTCAAGTGTTTCCACGATTGGTGAGACGTAGGAGTGGGCAACAATGACTACACTTGTTACCGGTGGTTGCGGATTCGTTGGGCTCAATATAGTGGAGGAGCTGCTTAAAGAAGACAAAGACGTAGTGCTATATGATCGTTTGCAGCTTCCTACTTCAGCGCAAATTTCCTTCCGAGAGCGTGGTGCCCGGCTCGCAACAATCATCGGAGATGTGAAAGATGTGGCGGCGCTCAAAAGGGTATTCCAGGATTTTGAAATACGGCACGTAATACATGCCGCTGCTATTACCCCCGGAACCGACCGGGAAGCGCGCGAGCCACGCGAAATTGTCGATGTAAACGTGTGCGGCACAATTAACGTGCTGGAGGCGTGCAGAAACAGAGGATGCGAACGTATCGTCTACGTAAGCTCTGGTGTCGCATATGGCAAAGCGCACGATGACGGTGGAGTCCTACGAGAAGACGTTTCCCACCCGCGACCAGACAACATCAATGGCATTACGAAGTTTGCAGCAGAACAAATCGCGTTACGGTTGGGCGCGGTATGGAATCTTCCAGTAGTTTGCGTGCGGGTTGGCACTGTATGTGGGCCGTGGGAGTTCGATACGGGAGTACGTGATTCACTCTCCGTACAGCTTCAAGTGGCGAGATTGGCAATTCGCGGCGAATTGGCAGTTGTTCCGGCAAGCGAAGGCTGGCGCGATTGGATCTACAGTCGGGATGTTGCGACCGGGTTAGTGGCCGTGCTCCAAGCACGCAGTCCTCGCTATAACATGTATCACTTGACCGGCGGCGGGGCTTGGCACGCTTCATTCGTGGATTGGTGCGAAACGTTGAAGAGGGCATTCCCTAAGTTTTCGTGGCGAGTGGTCAGAAGCGGTGAGCGACCCAATGTTAGCTTCCCGCGCGACCGCGGCCGAACGCCAATGGATATCGGACGCATTGTTAAGGATATTGGGTTCAAGCCGCGATTCGGACCACGAGAAGCGCATGACGATTACATCGAGTGGATCCAGGGACATTTGGATTTTATGAGTGCGTAAATGATGATCGTCATGATAGTGATCGCGCCAGCGTCGGCTATTCTGGTTAAACTGTTCTGGCGGAGCGCCGGGCGGGCGCCACGCCAACATGATCTGAGTATGTGCAGATAGCATGCACGGAGCGGCGGGAGGCAAGCCCGAAGGGCGGGCGAGGTCGACGCCCGGCGCAGTGCACTACCGACTGGGTTCAATCATCAGCGACCGGCCATGTTGCTGGCGTATTGGGCCGCCCCGATTGAAGCGCATCGTAAGTGCGGTTGGGCGTTTGCGCCGCTAGAACGCCGCCTTTAAGGCTTGGGGACACTTGGGTAGGGGCGCAGGCGATTGCGCATCGGTCAGCGGGACGATGCGTCGGCTGGCCAAATGCATTGCGACAGTGCGATACACCCAATCATCGAGCGTGTGTAATAGCTGATATGCGCCATCCGGTCGCGGTTGACTTGCCGATCGTTGAGTGGCGCCCGGCGACGTTGGTGGAAACCAGCGCCGACGGTCGCAATCAGTCCTTCACGATAGGGACACTTAAGTAGTCACGTCCAAGCAAACGTACAGAACGTTTCGGCGCGAATCTTATCGGCCCGTCCTCCACCGGCGCCTCCTCCAGCGACGGTTCGTTATCACTGACGACTTTAGCGTACGAGATCCTTGCGCACCGAAGCGAGCGGAGCGGTGTCGATCGCATCGCGCGTGTGTAAAGGGTTCGAGATGCGCTTGTTCGAATATAAGAATGCCGCGAGCTTGTCCATATCGCTCACGAGTTCATCATTGATCTCAAGCGTGTAACGGTTTTTGTTTAGGACCGCGCTCATGTCTGTTGGCGTCAGGCTGTACTCTTTTGCGAGGATCGCTACGGCTTCGGGTCGATGGCTGATCATGTAGTCGGTCGCCTTCTCGAGGGCGGCGATAACCCCCCTCGTCACTGCCGGCTGCGCTTTGACGGTACTCTCGGAGGCGATGAGCACGGCATGGTCACCGTGTATCCGCTTTGGCGTAGTCTTGCCGTCGATAAACGAAGTCGTTCCACTTATCAAGGTTTTGCCATCACCGAGCTCGCGCGCTTTGGTCGAATGTGGTTCCCAGAGAGAGACGGCGTCGACGTCCCCGCGAGCGAAGGCGGCGATCATCTCGGTTGCTCCCATGTTGACGATCACCGCTGAGCTTGGGTCGAAATGGTAGGTCGTGAAGATGGCGCGCACGAGTGCGTCCGAAGCAGTCCCCGGTAGGAGACCAATCTTCTTGCCCTTGAGTTGATCGAGCGAATTTACGTTCCTTTTTACTATTAATTCCTGGGCACCCGAAATGTCTGATACCTGCGCGATGATGCGCAGCGGGTAGGGGCGGGCGAGGACGGTCATGACGGGCGTTGATCCCGCGGTACCGTAGGCGACGCTGCCGCCGACGAATGCCGTCATGAGATCACCACCGGAAGGAAAGTATTTGACATCCGCATCAAGCCCTTGCTCTTTGAAGAAGCCTTGTTCGCGCGCGATAACAATCTGCGCGCCCAGGTTCGGGTCGCGTGCCGTTCCGATGGAGACCTTCGTCTGCGCCATCACCGGCGCCACTAGCGCAGCCGTTAAGATGCCAATGACAGTAACGCCGAATTTGCTCATGTAACACTCCGTGGTTGACGTAGGCAATTACGAAGTACGCTTGGATCAGCGGATTATCAAGGCACGTCCCGGTAGTCCGGTTCTTTACGACCACATCAGGCTTATTCGCGCAGGCTGCTTTGACGCCACTAGCGTGCGGCCTCGGGCTGCTAATAATCGGCAGGGAGCGAGCGGTCTGGCGCGCCGCGGATGCGGGCGCACAGTACGAGTCGTCGACCACCGCGATCCGATAGCGCGTCGAAGCCTTGCCCAACGGCGCTCGTCACCAGCCCTGTTGGGTTAACACGCTGGCTACCACCATGGCGGACAAACCGAGCGCAGCACCAACCGCGAATGCGGAAGCTTATGCCCATCAAACGTGCTGTTCCATCCTAGGGTGCGAGCATGCCGTCGGCCTCCATAGCGATGTTGCCACGAACGTCCGCGGCCCAGACGCTCCAGTGCTTTGCACTATCCGATGGCTGACCGGCGATGGTAAATGGCGTGCCGTCGAACAGTGGCCGCAGGGCACGGAATCCGAACTGAGTTACACGGGCGCCCGGACGCGATGCCCGAAGGGCATCGACGAGCAAGGTCGCCATCAAAGGAATGTGGAGAACGAGGCCCGGATATCCGTCTGTCTCCATGGCATAAGGGCGATCATAGTGAATGCGATGGCTGTTGAACGTGAGCGCCGAATAGCGAAATAGGAGCACCGGATCTGGGTGCACCGTTCGCCGCCAGGCTGCCGGCCTGCCCGGTCCGGGCACTTCGGCTGCTGGCGTGTGTGCCGCTCCACGGTAGAGGATGTGCTGTTCCTCGGCGACCGCGCAACCAGCGGCGTCGTGGATCTCGTGGCGCACGACAACAAAGACGATATCACCGCTACTCCCCTTCTCGTGCTGAACGTCCAAGATGGTGGAGTCGCGGCGCACCGATGCGCCAATGCGTAGTGGCCGGTGAAACTCGATACGGCTCGACGCCAACATGCGGCGCGGTAGCGCGACCGGCGGTAGAAACCCACCTCGCTTCGGGTGGCCGTCGGTCCCGATCTCTGACTGGCGCGCTGGCGACAGGAAGTACAACCAGTGCCCCAAGGGCGGCAACTCGTCGCCCGCCATGGGCGCGGCATCGTGGTCGAGCGTCGCCGCTAGGCCCGCGGCCGGCACAGCACTGATGACATCTTCGCGAGACTCAGACCTGCCTACCCAGTCGCGAAGGCGCTCGAAGTCCCGAGCCTCTGCCACGTGATCCCCCAGTCGGGTTATCAAAAACGATGATGCCGAACTCGACGATCGGCGTCAATTATTGTAGAGGCGCTCGAAGCACCGAGCAAGGGTGGTCCGAGGTGCTTGGATACATCAAAGCCATTCGACAATGCGACGGCACATTCGGCACCTCGCGTGCATCCGACTTGAAAAGCACTGGGCTTCCGTTGAAGGACATATCGTTAGACCTTCGTGCATGGAGGTCGCGCCTAGAAAAACGGTGAATATCGCAAAACTGACTGGCACAGGTGGCGCGAATCAACGATATTCAATGCAGCACCAAGGACAACGCCGAACGTTTCGAAAACGATACTACGGTGGAACTCGTTCCATCAATGTGATCTGGACTCTATGGCACTTGCTGCCATCTCCGCAATCATGATCGTCGGGATATTGGTATTGCTCGAAGTATGAAATGGAAATATCGACGCATCCGCTACCCGCAAAGATTGCATTCCACGTACGCGGAACGATTGATCTACCACGCTGCGATCGTCGTTACCCATCTTGCATGTGCCGATCGGGTGCCAGCAGGTATCCCCAGTGCCGACTGCATATTGCAACAAAGCCTCCTTGGATTGGCAAGAAGGTCCCGGACGAATCTCGTCGACAATGACCCGTTTCAGTGCTGGCTGATCCGCGATCTTACGGAGCAGCTCGAGTATTTCGATGGCGATGGCCCGATCCGTAGACTGCACCAAATAGTTCGCGCGGATCTCCGGACTGTCGCGCGCGTCGAGTGATTTAATGTGTAATGATCCACGCGACTCCGGGTATAGAAAGTAGCCGCCGAGGTGGAACGCGGAGAAGGGATCGAGACCGGACTCCACTCCTTTCGACGCGCGTTGCGTACCGCTAGATAGCCCAATCTGTAAACGCATGTCCGCGCCGACGTCCCGATATGAACTTTTCGCGAAGGCAAGCGCCATCAGCGACCCGCTGGCCAATAGACCCTTGCGCCGCAAGACATACTGAAGCGCCTCGGCAAACTGGCGCCTACGACTGTGCAGGAAGTCGTAGATCGTTATGGGCTCCGTGCAGCGGTAACCGATACGTACCATGTAGTGATCCTGCAAGTTTTCTCCGACTCCCGGCAACTCGTGCAACACTGGGATATTGACGCGCGAAAGTGTCCGCGCGGTACCCACGCCCGAAAGCTCAAGTAATTGGGGTGACCGAATCGCACCCGCACAAAGTATGACTTCGCGGGCCGCCCCCGCCTGTGTGCTAGTCCCCCCAACCGTATATTCGACACCGATGGCCCGAGAACCTGAAAGCAGCACGCGCTGTGCGACGGCGCCGGTGACTACGGTCAAGTTTCGCCTTCGTCGCGCGGGACGCAAGTAACCCGTCGCGGCACTTGAGCGCACTCCGTGCGCTATCGATGACTGAAAGGGCGCCGTTCCAATGCTGAAATCGCTGTTGTAGTCCGAGATTGGGGGCAACCCGACGCCCGCACACGCCGCGATGAATGCCTGGCCCAGCACACCGGGGTCTGCCCTTGAGATTCCGATGGGACCACTGGTTCCGCGCAAGGGACTCGACGAAAAGGAGCACGTTTCAAGTTTTTTAAAATATGGGAGCGTGTTTTCGTAGCGCATCTGCGGCGCCCCGTGATTTGACCATTTATCGTAGCGGGCGGGGTCACCCCGCACGGCCAGCATTCCGTTGACTGAACTGCCACCGCCGATGATGCGGCCGCTTGTCCAAGGAAGCGAGCGACCCCCTAGGCCGGACTCGGGGCCTACCATCGCCGTCCAAAGCACCGACGGATCATTTATCAACTTGCCAATCCCGAGGGGTATGCGAACCCAGAGGTGTTGGTCTGTTCCGCCAGCTTCCAGCAACAGTACGCGGCAGTCCGGATTTTCCGACAACCGCGCCGCGAGTACGCAGCCTGCTGCGCCGGCGCCAATTATTACGCAATCGTACGATCCCACCATTGCTTCCTCCGCCGCGTGGTGTTGGTAATCAGGGTACGACTATTAACGCCGTTAATGGTCCAGTTGGGATGAGCATGATGTCGATGAAGTTGACGACACGACGTCAAACTGCCAAGGGCGCGTGCTTGGTGCTGCCGGGTCTTTGGGTAGTCCCTCTCGCAGAAGAAGTGCTCGAACGCCCTTTTTGCAGATTCACCGGAGCACTTCGAACGAACAGCAGGTAGCCAGAGGGGTAGTTGGTGACGGTAAATGGGTGGCCGTGGCGTCCAGTGGCAACCTTCAATCTCCCGTTAAGCTTAGGCGACCAAAGGTCGTTTGGTGCGGTACCGGACGAAGCCGGGGTTCCGTGTGGCGGTTCGCATGGGCGCAGCAGCGCCTTCAGGAGGCCGTGTCGGTCCAATACCGCATGAAACGGTGCCGTTGGCCGCGGATGCTAGGCGTCTGCGCCGCCTCGTGTCGCACCCCGCCAACGCTACCAATCCGCGCTAACACCCATTGCCGGCGCTGCAATGGGTAGGCGCCCAACCTGGTTCAGTCGCGCAGCTCTTGCACGGTAAGGGTGGTCGAGGCGCTGTTCAGACGCTCAAGCAAACACCAGCGTGAGCACGCATATCCTCGCGAAACCGACGGTTTCGCTGAACCCATACGTCAACGGCTCAGACGGTTGCATCGCGCTGTAATCAAGTACCGAGTTCAGGATCTAGTTCTTCAAGACAAGTTCGTTACAGTCGACGTCGCTTGGTCGGGTTTTGCGTTGGTGTGAAACCGCTCAATTAGGCTGGCCCGCATTTGCAACGGCAGCCGGTGCCCAGTAAGCGGCCCGAGACGCAGGTGACGCAGTGTACCGGCGCTGCACGCCAAGATTGTTCGCACATGAGCTGCGAAGCGTCGAGGAGAATTGCTCGGATTCGCTGCTACGGCACCTGGATTGGAATGGCGAACTTCCGTAGCTTGGCCTCGTCGACTTCCACGCCGAGACCCGGTCCCTCCGGCAAATGCACCTCGCCGTTCTCAAAGTGCAGCGGATGCTGGAGGATGTCGTCTTGAAACCGCTCAAGCGGCGAGCCGTACCCAATCGAATCGATGATCTCCGGCGTGGATGCCCAGCAATGAGCCATTGCGGCCGTTCCAATGCCGGCCGGATGCTCGGACCCCATGTTGCATGACAATCCCGCCGCGTCCGCGACGGCAGCAATGCGCTTCGCCTGTAGCAGGCCGCCGCACTTGGCGACCTTGATGGTGAACGAGTCGGCGGCCTGATAGCGAACGAAATTCATGGCCTCAGCTGGCGTGAGCACGCTCTCGTCTGCCGTGACCGTCATCCTCAGTGCCCGCGTGACGGTCGCCATGCCAGCGATGTCCCACCAAGCACAAGGCTGTTCGATGTTGAAGATCCCCCAACGGTCTTCCATCTTGGAGAGCGTCTGGATCGCAATGTCGGGTCGGTAGCCCTGATTGGCGTCTACTTCGACTGGGAAGTCGGCACCGACAGCGTCGCGCACTGCTGCCACGCGTGCGAGATCCGCCGCAGGGTCAATGCCCCCTTTGACGGTGATTAGCTTGTAACCCTCCTTAACTAACTTTTCTGACTCCTTGGCCACCTCAGCGGGAGACTTGAGCGGCACGCTGCGCGACACGCCGATCGATCGACGTACGATCCCGCCTAGTAGTGCGGCGACCGGAACGCCATACGCTTTGCCAGCGAGATCGTGCAACGCAATGTCAATAGCAGCCTTTGAGTACAGGAAGCAGTACTTGTCCATACTGGCTCGTCGCAGCTTCTGCATGACGTGCTGGATGTCGAGCGGATTCTCGCCTATCAGAAGCGGTGCTAGATGATTGACGATGATAATCGCGATGGTCAGCGCGCTCTCACCCGTGCGGTTCGGCAACACCGTTGATGCCTCGCCCCAACCGATCAGGCCCTCGTCCGTGTGCATTTTGACCACAACCCGGCGAGCCATTTCCGTAACGCCTGTCGCCTGCGCATAGGGCCGCGCATATGCCATGCCGATCGGAAACACGTCCAATTTGGTGATCTTCATGCGGATCTCCCATGTGTACTTTCTCCAAAGTCGGAGTTCGTGGGCAGGACGCCCGCTCGTTCGCTGCTAATCATGTCGACAGGCTCGAACACGCCGCGCAGGAGGGCAATGACCTGTTCACGCTCAATGCCGAACGTAATGAATACGAGCCGCGACCGTCTGGCCCCAGCCGGCCAGCGCGCGAGGTGCTGGGGCGGATAAAACACGTGTTGCACGCCATTTACGGCCAGCGGCATAGCTTCTCCGACTACCTCCAGAATGCCCTTCACGCGCAGCATTCCGTCGCCATGCCGGGCCATCAAGGCCTGCATGGCGGCGGCGAATGGCTCCCAGTCGATCGGTTCGTTGGACGAAAGGCAAAATGTGCGAATGCGGTCATCGTGAGTGAGCGCATTGGGGTACACGCCGGCGTAAGGACGCCCGCGTCCGTGGACATCGGCCTGCAGCCAACGCTCGACGTCCACGGACCGCGTCACCGCGTTGTACAGCCCTGCGTCGAGAAGGTGCCCGGCATCGATCTCGCCGCGAATTGCAATAAGTTGGGTTGCCGACGGGTTGATCGCAGCGAGGCGAGCCTTTAGTGTCGCCGAGCAGGCAGCGTCTGCGATGTCGGTTTTTGTGATAACTAGACGGTCCGCCATGGCCGCCTGCTTCACCGATTCGCGATGACGGTCGAGCTGATCCATGGCGTTTACGGCGTCGATAGTGGCGATCGTGCCATCCAGCCGAAAGCGTTCCGCGATCAGGGCATCCTTGCAGAGTGTCTGCAAGATCGGCGCAGGGTCGGCGAGCCCCGTGGTCTCCACGAGTATGCGGTCGAACCTGGGAATCGATCGGCGGCGGCGCCGCATGTATAGACTGCGCAGCGTTGTGACGAGATCCTGCCGAACCGTGCAGCAGAGGCAGCCGGACGGCAGTACGACCACGTCCTCGCCCACCTCCCGCAAGACCAAATGATCGATGCCAACTTCGCCGAGCTCGTTGACGATGACCGCGGCATCGCGCAAACGCGGGTCGCCGAGCAGCCGCCGCAGCAGGGTGGTCTTCCCGCTGCCTAGGAATCCCGTGAGCACGCTGATCGGCAAGCGCGGCGCTCGCGCGCGGACGGAGCCGGACGTCGGCGATCGATCGGCGCGCTTCAGGCCCAAATCGATCTCGCTACTTGACGTCCTGAGATGAGATCGGGGCGTCACGCTCGGCGCCCACGGCCGTGCGCAGTGCCGTGACCGCGAGATCCGTGACCCGGTCGATGTGCTGGGTCGCGGCCCGGCGAGCAGCTTCAGGAGCGCGTCGTCGCAGCGCCTTCAGGATCGCACGTGCGCCGCTGAGGCTTTCCGCGTCGCGGACCGCTCGGTCGACATTGAGGCCCCTAATGAGCGTGACTCTGACTCGCAGCCGCTTCAGCACGTGGGCGAGCTCGCCATTACCGCCGCAATCATAAAGGCGGTCGTAAAACTGTGTCTTGGCGTGCTGGAGGCCGAAGAAGTCGCCTTGAGCGATTGCTTGCTCCATCGCGTTGACCTCCTGCGCGAGTGCGACGAAGTCCGCGCTGGTCGCACGGTGGGCGGCCAACTCGCAAGCTAGGCCCTCAAGCTCACGGCGGACCTGGTAAACCGCGCGCGTCTCCGCCTCGTTCAGGCGCACAATTACCGGCGCCTTGTTGGGATATATCTCGAGTAGACCCTCGCCTTCCAGCTGCCGCAGGCCTTCGCGCAGTGTAGTGCGGCTAACGCCGAGCATCGCGCACAGCTCACGCTCGCTTAGACGGCCGCCGGGTTCGAGAACGCATTCCGTGATTGCCTTGCGCAGAATCTCGACAACTTGCTGGCGCAACGGCGTCGGAGTGACGACGTGCAGCCGCGAGGCGAGTCGAGGTTGCGGATTTTCGGAAGCGACCGTTTTCACTTTGTATTACAAAAAACCATATGTTGACATTCCATAAACTGTGACACAGACTGCGCGCATCCGCAATCCCCGAGGCGGCCGTGAAGCGAGATCCAGCGCGTTTCGAAATCGATCAGCGAGACGCTGAACCGATGAGCGAGGCGCCGAAAGACCGGCCACAGATCCACATCGATGGGCTGGGTGTGCGTTATGGGGAATTTGTCGCGCTGTCCGGCATCTCGCTCGACGTGGTGGAAGGCGAATTTGTATGCCTGATCGGACCATCCGGTTGTGGGAAGACGACGCTGCTCAACGCCATCGCCGGCTTCGTTGCGGCGACCGAAGGCGTGCTGAAGGTCGACGACCGGCCGGTTTCGGGACCCGGGCCCGACCGCGGCATGGTGTTCCAGGAATATGGCCTTTTTCCCTGGTTCACGGTGAAGCAAAACGTCCAGTATGGCCCGCGCCTGAAGGGCGTTCGCGGCGCGGCACTGCGCGCGCTGTCGGACCGCTATCTGGGACTTGTCCAGTTGCGCGACTTTGGCGACCGCTACCCGAACCAGCTGTCGGGCGGAATGCGCCAGCGCGTCGCGATAGCGAGAGCCCTCGCCAACCAGCCTTCGATTTTGCTGCTCGACGAGCCGTTCGGCGCGCTCGACGCCATGACGCGCGACCTCCTGCAGGACGAGTTGGTGAAGATCTGGGAGGCTGAGCGGCGTACGTGTGTGTTTGTGACGCATTCCATCGCGGAGGCGGTTTACCTTGCGGACCGAATCGTCGTTATGGGCACGCGGCCGGGACAGATCCGCGACGTGATCCGTAATGCCATGCCGCGGCCCCGGGACCGCGCGTCTGACAAGTTTTTTGATGTGTATCGCGCGGCCGATGGAGTGCTTCGCAACGTAATTTCACAGGCGGCGCTGCATGAGGCAGAGAACTGACGTGGACATGCGCGAACGCGGGGTACGCCGCCGAGACGCCATTGGCGCCATCGTGCTTACATCCCGGCAGCGCAGCGGCCTGGCGCTGGCTTCAATCGTCGGTTTGCTATCGCTGTGGTGGATACTGACGGCCACCGGACTCATGAACACCGTATTGCTGCCTTCGCCGGTCGACGTCGTAAAGTCGTTGGCCCAAGCGTCCTTGGATGGCTCGTTGGCCCGCAATGTGGCCGTGAGCCTGCTACGGGTCGTGGAAGGCTTTGTGATCGCTCTAGTCCTCGCTGTGCCGATGGGCATCCTCATGGGCAGCTCGGCGGTCGCGCGCGGGCTAGTCGAGCCGGTGATCGAGCTTTTGCGGCCGATCCCGCCGATCGCCGTCATTCCTCTAGTCATTTTGTGGTTTGGGATCGACGAGTTGTCGAAGGTGGTGGTGATCGCCTACGGCGCGTTCTTTCCGATCCTGATCAACACCACCGCGGGTTTCGAGGAAGTGGACCGCACGCACGTGCGCGCCGCGCAGACGCTCGGCGCGCAACGGCTGCACATCTTCCGGGACGTGATCCTGCGCTCGGCCTTCCCGTTTATCGTCGTGGGCGCGCGCCTCGGCATGAGCATGGCGTTCATCGTTCTGGTCGCTGCCGAACTGATTGCCTCGAGCGCGGGGCTCGGGTACCTGATCAACGATGCGCGGTACAACTTTCGGACGGACCAAATCTTTCTTGGCATCGCATGCATCGGGGTGCTGGGCTTCCTGTTGAACAAGGGACTTGTGGAAATCGAGTCTCGCTTGCTTAAGTGGAAGCAAACTACACACTGAGGGAGGCGTTCGTGCTAACCGTATGGTCGACGATGTTGCGGCTGGTAGGACTGGGCGTGCTGCTCGGGTTGATGTCTGCCCAGGCGACGGGACAGACCAAGGTGGTTATTGGAACGGCCAAGGACCCGAACCTGGGATCCCAGATTATCGTCGCGCGGGACAAAGGCTTTTTCCGGGAGCAGGGGCTGGACGCGGAGATCAAGTTTTTCCCGACAGGCGGGGATTTGATGAGCGCGTTCGTGGGCGGCAGCGTGCAGATGGGCACTGCGGGGTTGACGCCCGTAACGCTGCTTCGGGGGCGGCCATATCCGGTGAAGGTGGTGGCGCAGGTGGCTGACATCTCGGGCGCGCAGCAGCTGATCGTGAAGCAGAACGTCACGCAGCTGAGCGACCTGTACGGAAAGAAGGTGGGGCTGTTGCGCGGGACGTCGCCAGAAGCGTTGTGGAACGCGATCGTGCGGACGCATAAGGATTTTGATGCGTCGAAGGTGCAGATCGTGAACATGGGGGCGACCGAGATGCTCGAGGGGTTCACGTTGGGCGTCGTGGACGCAGTAGTTCTGTGGGAGCCGCATTCGACGCGGGCGCGCAAGAGTGGGAAGGGGAAGATCTTGGTGAGCGGCACGCATTCGTACCTCGGGAACAAGGTAGAGTCGCAACGCATTTTCGGGGACCATGCGCTGCTGTTTGCGTCGGAAAGCTTTGTTCGGGACAACGCCGCGACCGTGCGGGCAGTCGTCGCGGCGCTCGCCAAGGCAAACGACTTCATGGAGAGCAATAAGACGGAGGCGGTGGCGTTACTTGCCAAGGAGTTCGATTTCGAGCCCGGGGAAATGACGACCGTGCTCGGGGCGAACCGGTACACGCTGCGGCTGGACGACCAGCTAGCGGGGGACATGGACGCGCTAGGCGAGTTCATGTACGGCTTAAAGCGGCTCCCGCAGGCGCCTAAGGCACGGGACTGGATCGATCCCACGGCGCTGCGCGGCGTGCGTCCAGCGTTGGTCGACTTGAAATAGCCGGTAGCGGCGAGCGGCCGGGAGCGCGGAAATGATCGACCTGTTGATCCAGGGAGACAGAGTCGCCACGATGCACGGCGTGGGCGCGTGGGACATTGCGATCGAGGGCGAGAAGATAGCCGCGGTAGCGGCGCCCGGCACAATTGAGCCGCGCAACGCGGTACGGACAATCGATGCACGAGGCAAGATTGTAGTGCCGGGCGGCATCGACCCGCACATTCATTGCAAGTTTCCGCAGCCGCTCGGCACGATGAGCGCGCCACCTGCACACGTTAGCCGGGCCGCTCTATTCGGCGGCACGACCACGCTGCTGGACTTCGCCGTCTGGGCCCCCGGCGAAACGCTGCAGGAGACGTTGGAGAAGCGCGACGTCGATTGCTGGCGCGGGCAATGCTGCAACGACTATGCGTTCCACGTGCTGCTGACGGGCAAGGTGCCGCCCGAGATCGTTGAACAGCTACCCGAGACGATTCAGGCTGGCTTCCCGAGCGTCAAAATCTTTACGACCGAAGTGCGCCCGGAGCGCAGCAACTGGAAGGTCGACTACGGCGACATCTGGGAAATTCTACAGGTCCTGGCCCGCCACGGCGGGATCACGTGTGTCCACGCCGAAGACAACGACCTCGTTATGCACATGTACGAGAAGATGTTTCGCGAAGGACGTATTGGCTTCGAGCACATGGCGGAAGTGCATAGCAGCCTGTCCGAGGATCTATCGTTCCGGCGCATCATCCGCCTTGCGGAGAACGTTGAGCGTGCCGCGCTTTATATGATGCATACGAGCGCCCGGACCGGCATCGATGCGATCGCCGAGTCCCGCGCACGGGGATTTCCGATCTACGGTGAAACCCTGCACCAGTACGCCCTGTTTACGGCCGACGATTACAAGCGACCGAACGGTCAGATCTACCATACGTATCCTTCGCTCAAGACGAAGGCGGACCACAAAGCGATGTGGCAGGGAATGCGCCGCGGGACGATTAGCTCCATCGCGACCGACGGTATCTGCACACCGCTCGCGATCAAGACGTTCGGCAACCAGGTCGACAACACGGTTGGCGGTAATGTTGGTGTCGAGCCGCGAGTTGCGGTCATGTATACCGAGGTCGTAGTCCGGCGCGGGTGGCCGCTGGAGTTGTTCGTGGACCTGGTGGCTGCTAATGCGGCGCGCATCTTCGGTCTTTATCCGCGCAAGGGTGTAATCGCGCCCGGCGCCGACGCCGATATCGTGGTTCTCGATCCCGCGCGTGGATGCCGGCTATCGAAGGACTACCTGCACGAATCCGACTATTCGCCCTGGGAAGGTTATGAGGTGGCCGCATGGCCCGACACCACCGTGTTGCGCGGCCAGCCCGTCGTGGAGGGCGGCGAGTTTCGCGGCCGCTTGGGACAGGGTCGCTTGATCGAGCGCAGGATCGGCGAGTCCGTGCTCGATGGGCCGACGCGCAGCGCCGAACGGTGACTGGGACGATTATCTCGGCGAGCCTCAATGCGGACATCCCGGCCCGCTACGCGCGCTGGTTCATGGGTCGTGTGGAGGCCGGCTACTGTACGCTGCCGCGGCGGGACGGACTGCAACACCGGCGCGTCGATCTCGCGCCGCACGCGGTAGCCGGTTTCGTCTTTTGGACACGCCGCCTGGAGCCTTTCATGGGCGAACTGGACGAACTGCGGCGTCGCGGCTACGGTTTCACGATCCAGTTTGCTCTCACCGGGTACCCTAGAGATATTGACCCGAGCCCCCTAGCGGTCGAGGCTGCACTCGATGAACTGCACCTCGCGGCGCAGCGGTTCGGCCCGCGGGCCGTTGTGTGGCGCTATGACCCGATAGTGATTACGCCTACGCTTACCACTGAGTGGCACGTGGAAAACTTTCACCATCTCGCACGCGGTGTGTGCGGCGCAACCGACGAAGTGATCCTTGCCTTTGCGTCGAGCGGCTGTCGGCGCGGCGGTGGCCACGCGGACAGCGCCGTAGGCGTACCGCACCGCCGGCGATTTCTGGTGGCGACGCTCGCGCCGATCGCGCGCGGGTCCGGCTTACGTCTGTGCGTTTGCTCGGACGTGGAAGCGCTCGCCCCAGGTGCTGCGCCAGCGCGCTGCATCGATGCTGATCGTCTGGCAGATTCCACCGGGCATTGCGATGCCGTGCCAACCGGCGGTATTCGGCCCGGATGTCTGTGTGCACGCGCCGTCGACATCGGCGATCGAGTCGGTTCGTCGCCCCACCTGTTCTGTGGAGCGCTTTCACGTCGGCGCACATGGCCGCAGCGTGGTCCGGCGGACGAGATGCTGTACCCGCAACGAACTCGCTTCGCGCAGCCATCGGACGACGAGCTGCCCTTCTGATCGCCGGAGCGTCGCCTGTTGATCACGAGCCGATCGTCTGAGCCCCGGTCGATCGTTGAGGCCGGCCGCCTTTTGCGCAACGGCTCGTGGACTGTTGCCGAGCTAACGGCGGCGAGCCTCGCACATGCGCGCCGGCTCCAACCGCTGCTTAACTCCCTGATCACAATCACGAGCGAGTACGCAACAAGTCGTGCGGCGGTGCTGGACGCCGAACTCAGTACCGGCACCGACCGCGGCGTGCTGCACGGCATTCCGATCGTACACAAGGACCTGATCGATACAGCAGCAATTCGCACCACCTGCGGTTCCCGCTACTTTGAACAACGAGTTCCAAGCGAAGACGCGACCGTCGTGACCCGACTGGAACAGGCGGGCTGCGTGATGATCGGCAAGGCGAACCTGAAGGAGCTGGCTGCGGGCGGCTCTGGCGACAACGCACGTTTCGGCCCGGTGCGAAATCCGTGGGATCGTTCACGGTCGGCCGGAGGCTCATCGAGCGGCTCGGCAGTTGCGATTGCGGCCGGAATCTGCCTCGGCGCCACCGGTTCGGATTCCGGAGGCTCGATCCGCGGGCCTGCCAGCTGGAATGGCATCGTCGGCATTCGTCCGACGCAAGGCCTCGTCAGTCGTCGAGGATGCTTTGCGCGCTCCTACAGCTTCGATTGCGTGGGTCCGATGGCGCGCACCGTGGCCGACGCGGCGCTGCTACTGACCGCCATGGCAGGTCATGATGCACGCGACCCCGCGAGCGTAAATCGCCCGCGCGAGGACTATGGCAAGGCCATAGGGCGCACGGTGTCTGGACAGCGCGTGGGGATCGTTGCGGACTTTTCATTCGTGGACATTGAACCGGCGGTCGCGAGCGTGATGGACACGGCCATCGCGAGCCTGGAACGCCTGGGCGTACGCGTACAGGCCGTGCAGATACCGGCGATAACCCGCGAGTTCGACTACCGAACGCTGTTCGACATCCTGCAATACGAATTCGCGCGGATCCTGGGTCCCGACTATTTCGCTTGCGAGGACCGTGACCGGATGTTCGGCCGGTTCGTGCATGCCAACATGGCGCGCGGGGCCCGTGTCGACGATGCGACTTATCGGCGGGCCCTAGAAAGCCGCACGCCAGCGATCCGCAGCATCCGCTCCTGTTTTGATGATGTGGACGCGTTACTGACGCCGTCGCAGCCTTTCGTGGCGCAGCCGTTCGATGCCCCGGACGAGGTTTTCGACCGATGCCGGCAATTCATGCTGCCGTTCAGCTTCGCCGGTCTGCCATCGATATCCGTGCCGTGCGGTTTCGACGCTGGTGGCTTGCCCGTGGGCCTGCAGCTGGTTTGCGATTTGTTCGAGGAAAGTCGCATGATCAGCTTGGCCGATGCGCTGGCCGCACGCATGGCTCAGCCCGAGCGCGCTCCGCCCTTGTGATGGCGTACTACTGTACGTGTCGCCACACCTGGGGGCGGCGCAAGCGCATCAACGAGCTCGCGCACGTAGCCGGGCAGGTCGACCGACGATCGGGTGCAGATCAGCAGCTCCCGGCTCGCCCAGTCGTCGCGGAGCTCCCTGACAGCCGTCAGGGCCACGTCCGCCAGTCGTCGGGAGGCACGGCCAGGAATGATGGACAAGCCGACATTTTGACCGACCAGCCGGCAAACGGAATCGAGGCTGCGCAGCCTCACGCGATAGTGGATCGCGCGGCCGAGACGCTCGGCCTGGTCGGTGAGGTAACGGTGCAGGGCGCTGTCGATCGCCAACCCGACGAATGGATAGTCGAGCGTCTCGGCGAACGCCACGCGTCGCCGCTTGGCGAGTGGGTGTGTAGGCGCGGTGATCATAACCAGCCGGTCTGACCGAAACGACCGCGTCTCCACACCGACCGTGTCCCCGCAGTCGGACAGTATGCCTACGTCGCCGCGACCTTCGCGGATCGCCTGCACTATTTGGCGGCTCCACATCTCTTCCAGTTCGATATCGATGTCGGGATAACGTGCCAGGAAGTCGCCAATTGCCTCTGGCAGGAACTCCGACAGCGCCGCAGTGTTGCATAGTATTCGGACCCGCCCGCGCACGCCTTGCGCGAATGGAATCAGATCGCTGCACAAGCGTTCGAGCTGCAACAGAACCGACCGGCTGTGACGCTCAAAGACCAGCCCCGCCTGCGTCGGCACGACGCCGTGTCGCGACCTTTCGAACAGTCGTACGCCGAGCGACTGCTCAAGCGTCTGCACGCGCTCGCTCGCGGCGGCCAGCGACAGGTTGGCGCGCCGCGCGCCGGCAGTGATAGTGCCGGTCTCTAGCACCGCCAGGAAGGTCCGCAGATGCGCGGCGTCCGCGTCCAGCGGCTGCAAGCGATTGCGTGCAATCCTTCGCATTTGCCGAAGGATACTCCCGCCAAATCCCGATAGGCAACGGTCATGCACGCGATCGATAATGCACGGCGCCGCCGTGCGCGTACGCAATCCTTGGGAGATCAAATGTCGCAAGACACCTTATTAGTCGCACCGCAGGCGGCTACGTCGGCCACTCCCCGTTCCGACCGGGAGGTCTCGTTCATCGGCAATCACGAGATGGCGTCCCTGGACCCCAACACCTGGCTAACCGACTCGAGTAGCGCCAATATGCCGCTGATGCGTATGGTGGCTCCGAGCCTCGTCCTAGTGGACGAAAATTTCGAGCTGCAGCCCGGCCTCGCCGCGTCCTGGGAACCGTCCGCGGCGTTCGATCGCTATCGCTTCGTGCTGCGCGAAGACGTCACGCTTCACGACGGAACTCCGCTGGACGCCGACCTCGTGGTCTGGAACTTCGAGCGCATCTACGATCCGCGCACAAATTCGACGTCTCCGATGGACTTCCAGAGCTTGGAGGGTGTGCGCGCGGTCGACAAGCGCACGGTGGAGTTTCGGTTCAGCCGACCGTTTCCAGCCTTTCCGTACCATTTGCCCTGGTCGGCGCACATCACCAGCGACTCATCTATTCAGCCGGTGGGAGCCGGACCTTACCGGGTCATCGAGTGGGTACGCGGCAGCCACGTGCGCTTCGAGCGATTCGACCGCTATTACGAAGCGGGGTGGCCGCAAGTGGATTCCATTTTGCTCCGCTTTGCGCCACACGGACCGCAGCGCCTGCAACTGATCAAGAACGGCGAGGCGGACGTGGTCGAGGGCGTTTCGGCTAAGACCATTCCCGAACTGCGCGAAGCAGGGCTGCTCGATATCGCCTCGGTTAAGTCGGCGCGCAAGATGATCGTAGCGTTCAATTGCAAGCGCCCGCCGTTTAACGACGTTCAGGTGCGCAAAGCGGTCGCGCATGCGATCGATAGGGAGACAATTCGGCGCGACTTCTACGGCGACCATGCGCGGCCGCTGCACGCCGGCTACCCGGTTGGGGATTTCTGGGCAGCCGACGTCGAGCCGTACGCATACGATCCCGATCGCGCCCGGCACCTCCTCAAGGCCGCGGGGCACGACCGCATCGCGGTGCCGCATGGCATCACGACCAATGTCGCGCCCACGCCGGCGGTGGCCGCCCGCATCGCAGAGTACCTGCGGGTGGTGGGAATCGATCTCTCGCTAACCGGCTACGAGGATCCGCCATGGTGGCCGTTCACCTACCTCACCCATGACTGGCAACTCGCGGTGCAGAACTTTCCGGCGCGGCCGCATCCGGAGGTTTTGTTCCGACGTGACCACGGCACAGGAGGACCGTTCAACGGCACGCATTACTCGAACCCAAAGCTTGACCGTATGCTAGAACAAGCGCAGACCCTGTGGGATCGTGCCGCGCAGAAGCGCGCCTACGACGACGTCCAAGGTGTGCTGCATGAGGATTTGCCAATACTGCCGCTGTTGTCCCCCGACGTTATCGTTGGCACGAAGCCCGGGTTCACCGGCTTTCGTCCGCATCCGCTGCAGTACGTGGACTTGACGCGGTTGCAACGCAAGTAACGGTGTGGTCGTGGCGTCACACCACGGAGGCGCACGATGCAACTGATCGATCAAACTGTGCCCGGCCCGGAGCGGGACTTCATCGGCTATGGTGCAAACCCGCCGCAGGTGCGCTGGCCGCACGGGGCCAAGGTCGCGGTGAACCTCGTCGTCAACTACGAAGAAGGCTCCGAGTATTCGAAGCCGGCCGGGGATAACCGAAACGAGATGCTTGGTGAGATCTCTTACCCTATCGGGAATGAGTATCGAGACCTGAGCGTGGAGTCGACGTACGAATACGGGAGCCGGGCCGGCATCTGGCGGCTCTTGCGGTTGTTTGACGAGCACGAGGTGAAGGTCACGTTCTTCGGCTGTGCCGTCGCGTTCGAGCGCAACCTGGCGGTAGGCGAATGGATGCAGCGGGCCGGTCACGATCTGCTGTCGCACGGCTGGCGCTGGATCGAGCATTGGCAGCTGTCCCGGGAAGAGGAAGCGCAGCACATCGGCTGGGCGATCGAATCGTTCCAGCGGACCTGTGGTCAGCGGCCGCTCGGGTGGTATTGCCGCTATGGCCCTTCGGTCAACACGCGAGAGCTCGTGATCGCCGAAGGCGGCTTCCTGTACGACTCGGATGCCTACAATGACGACCTGCCGTACTTCGTGCAGGGCGCCCGGGGGCCGCATCTGGTGGTGCCGTATAGCCTTACCTACAACGACATCCAGGGCACGCGGTCGCCCGGCGATTTCCTCGACTATTGCGTGCGCGGGCTCGACGAGCTGCGCCGGGAGGGTGCGGCCGGCTATCCCAAGATGATGAGCATCGGCTTGCATCCGCGCCTGATCGGACAGGCAGGCCGCGCTTCGGCGCTGCGCGAGTTCATCGAGCAGGCGCGCGCGCGCGGCGACGTATGGTTCGCCCGTCGCATCGACATCGCGCGGTGGTGGGTGCAGCATCACAAGTCGTTCACCCCGTCCTGCGCGTGACTGGCCCTACTGCGGAGGTGATGCAGGCGCGGTGGTCGGCGGCATGGAGCGCCATGCGCGAAGCGGGGTATGCCTGCCTGATCGTTGCGGGCAATGGCACGATCGGCGCTTACGGCGCGATGCAGTATTTAACGGGCTACTTCCCCACCGCCCGGGGAGCCTTCGCTCTGCTGAACCTCGACGCGCCGCCGATGCTGCTGGTGCGATCTGACGTCGAACGGCGTGCCGTGCTGGCGGAACAGGCCGCCACGTGCCCCGTCCTCGTTACCAACGCGAGCGGAAGCGACTATGCGGCGGCCGCCGGTGCGGCCGCGCGCAAGGCGCGGCCAGGACGCATCGGAGTCGTGGGCTTCCAATGCATGACTGCAGCCAGCGGGACCGCCCTGTCCACCGCACTCGGCGGCTCGCACGCCGCTGACGCCACGTCGATCCTCGCAGACGTACGCTCCATCAAGACCTTGGACGATGCGGCCCATCTGCGCGCGGCCGCGGAAATTGCCGAGGCGGGACTGAGCTTCGCCCTTTCCTCTGTCCGTGCCGGGATGATGGAGTGTGAGCTCGCAGGTCTGGTCGAAGGCGTTGTGCGCGGCCGAGGTGCGCAGCTCGTGCTGGTCTACGTCAGCCGCGGCGAATTCACCGGGCGTCGCCCGCTCGCGCGCCGCATCGCTCGGGACGATTTGCTCAGTGTGTTCGTCGAGCTCGCCGGGGCGACGGGGCATTGGGTTGAGCTTGGCGCGGTGATTGCAATGCCAAAGGCAAGCGACGGGCAGACGCGCGCGGTGCCGTGCTTGGAGTCGCTGCGCCGCGGCGCCCGTGCATTGAGCGCTCAGGCGACTGCGGGAAGCGTCGCCGCGGCCATGCTCGACGTGCTTTCAGCGGCGCAGCGGGTTCCCTCGATCAATCTCGGCCATGGCGTCGGGATTGACGAGGAGCCTCCCTGGATCCTCGAAGGATCGGACGCACCGATCCGTTGTCCCGCGGCGATCGCTCTCCACCCGTCCGGCACAGACGCGACGCGTGCGGATGGTTGCGCGGTGGCCAATACGTACCTGGTCCACCCGGACCGGGTGGAACCGCTTTCCGAACTTCCGCACGCGCTCCACGTCGCGACGTGACGTGGCTGCAATGCCGGTTAGCAAGCCCGAATACGCGCGCGATGCGAAGCTGCGCCGCGCCAAAATCAGGCCGTCCCGGCGTACCAGTCCGCGCGCGACGTTGCTCGCAGGACCGCGCCTTGGCGGCGCTTGACGAGCGCGTATCGCTCCCCGAAAATAGGCAGTGGTCATTCGAATGAGTCGGACATCATGCCGCGAGCGCCGTTCAATCCGCTGTGGTGTTCCTCTGCCCCGCTGCGGCCTTCCGATCGTATTCCGGGCGCACGCCGGCGATGCGCCTAAAGGTCGGCTGCGCCGGCAGGCTCGGGTACCGCGAAGAGGCCGAGCCGACGTGGGCGGTGGCACCGGTACGAACCAGAGGATGCTGCGATGACGATCACTACCGACCTAATATTGAGTGAGGCGCTGGAGCTCCAGCGCCTGACGCTCGACCCGCGGCGGGCCGCGGAGCTGGCCGAGGAAGTGCGCGCGCTCGTGGACAATGCGCTGCGCGCTGGCGAAGGCGCGGAGTTCGACGACGAGCCGGATCGCTTTCTCTACGTGTTGTTGGCGCTGCGCGACGAGCCGCTGAGGTGAACGCTATTTCGCCACCGTTGACATCGATGACGTTGAGCGCCTTGTCGGAGACGCTGCGCCGCCGTGAGATCTCGTCCGTAGAGGCGACGGCCGCATGCCTTGAAGCGATCGCGCGGCACGATGGGGCAATCAATAGTTTTGTGTCGGTCGAATCGGACGACGCGCTGGCCTGCGCTACGCGGTGCGACCAGGACATCGCAGCGGGCCGCTGGCGCGGGCCACTGCACGGCGTCCCGCTCGCTCACAAGGACATGTTCTATCGCGCCGGCAAGGTATCGAGCTGCGGGTCTGCGCTGTGCCGGGATCGCGTCGCCACGACGACCGCTACCGTTCACGATCGGTTACGGGCCGCGGGTGCCGTCCACGTCGGAAATCTCAATATGTCGGAGTTCGCGGCTGGGCCGACCGGTCACAACAGCCACTTCGGCCACTGTCGCAATCCCTGGAATCCGGCGCACGTCAGCGGCGGGTCGTCCAGTGGCTCCGCCGCCGCGGTGGCCGGTCGGTTGACGTTTGCATCCCTAGGATCCGACACCGGCGGCTCAATTCGCCTGCCTGCTGCGATGTGTGGCGTCGTCGGCTTGAAACCTACCTACGGGCTCATTAGCCGCTTCGGCGTGATGCCGCGGTCCTGGTCGCTCGACGTTGTAGGGCCGCTGGCGCGCACAGCGGAGGACAGCGCGCTGCTATTGCAGGCGGTCGCCGGACACGATCCGAAGGACGGTACGACGGCCGCGCATCCGCCGCCTGACTATTGTGCGGCGCTGCGCGGCGACCTGCGCGGGCTGCACATCGGGATTCCGACCAATGCCACGTTCGGCGAGGTCGACCCGGACGTGCGCTCGCAGCTCGAGGTGAGCGTGCGTGCGCTCGAGAACCTCGGCGCGCGCATCGAGCCGGTCAGGCTGCCCGACCCGCACGTGATCTACGCTCTTACCAATCTCGTCAACAAGGCCGAGGCCGCGACGATTCATGCCCGATGGGTCCGTACCCGCCGCGACGAGTACTCCCTGTCCACCGTCAACCGGTTCGAAGCGGGATTTCACATACCAGCCACGCATTATCTCGACGCGCTCCGCCTGCGCGCACGGCTGCTCACCGACTTCATCACGCGGGTGTTCAACAATGTCGACGCGGTGCACCTGCCGGTAATCGGCATTCCCGTGCCGACGATTGAGGAGACCGAGATCAGGAGCACCGCCGCGGTACCGGAGCTCATGGAGCGCATTACTCGCTACACCCGTTGGGTAAATTATCTTGGACTGCCGGCGTTGTCCGTGCCATGCGGATTCACCCCCAGCGGCTTGCCCGCAGCGTTCCAGCTGCTCGGCCGACCGTTCTCCGAGGCGCGCCTGTTGCGCATCGCGCACGCGTATCAACAGGTCACCGATTGGCACCGGCGCGAGCCACCGCGTCATTAAACAGTTGGCTGCCGCACGGCAAATGCAGAATTGCCCTGAGCCATATTCATGGTACGGTTCGTGTGACGCGCCCCGGCGGCACAAACGGCATCCCGCGCCGATAAACCGCGCACAGTTATTTGGGGTCGCCAACCTTGAGAGTATTTACGGAATTCGATTACATGAGCTGGCGTCTGCGTGCGAGCCCGAACGCGAGCTATCTCAGGCGCGTCACGAATGCAGATGCGCAAGGAACTGCCTAGTACGTGGCTCCCGCGGCTTATCAATGACCACCTCGGGACGTCCTTCCTCCACCACAACGCCGCAATCCATGAAGAGCACGCGATCCGCTGCGGCCCGGGCGAAGCGCATTTCATGGGTGACCGCCGCCAGCGTCATACCTTGCGAGGCCAGCTCGCGCATCACCTCCAGCACTTCACCGACAAGCTCCGGATCCAGCGCGGACGTCGGCTCGTCGAACAGAATGATCTCGGGCCGCATTGCTAGCGCCCGAGCAATAGCGACACGTTGCTGCTGACCCCCAGAAAGCGCGGCGGGACGCTTCGCAGCGTGATCAGCTAAGTGCACCCGCGCCAGCTCCTCCTTTGCGCGGTGGCGCGCTTCGTCCAGCGAAAGACCAAGTACCCGCCGCGGGCCGATGGCGACGTTGTCCATCGCCGAAAGATGGGCGAATAAGTTGAAACGCTGGAACACGAATCCAATCCTTCGACGCTGTGTCGCCAAAGTTGCCTCGGGCAGCAACCTGCCGCGACTGTCGACGCCGATCGGCGTTCCACGTAGCCGCACGGAACCCGCATCAGGCGTTTCTAAGTAATTAAGACAGCGAAGAAACGTCGTCTTGCCGGAACCAGACGGCCCCATGATGACTACCGTTTCGCCCTCTCTAATAGTAAGGGACACTCGATCGACCACGGTACGTCCGCCGTACGACTTGACGATGTCAATCGCCTCGAGGACCGTGTCCATCACCACGTCGGCAGTCGATGCTCCAACCACCGCGACAACCAAGCGAGGAGCGATATGGTTACATAGTAGAAGAGAGAGATAAGGAGAAAGATCTCCAACGGCGCGAATCGCACCGCAATGATTCCCTGTCCAGCGCGAGTCAATTCGTAAACTGAGATAACCGACAAGAGCGCCGAACCCTTCACGAGCGTTATAAGCTCATTGGTGATGGGCGGAACTACCGCTCGCAACGATTGTGGTAACAAGATATGGACGAGGACCTGAGCGTGTCTCATGCCTATGGAGCGCGCCGCTTCGGACTGGCCGCGTTCGATCGAACCAATGCCAGCGCGCACGATCTCTGCAATGAACGCTGCCGCGTTCAGCGAGAGCGCTATTACGCCGGCCCAGAATTCCGAGAGGCTAAGACCGATTACCGGCAATGCGAAATACACGAGAAAGATCTGGATCAGGAGCGGGGTACCACGAATGAAGTCAACATATATTCGCACCGCCCAGCGCAGCGGCGCGAGCCCTGACAACGAAGCGAGTCCCAGTAGTGCGCCGAGCGCTGTGCCGAATAAGATAGCAAGCCCGCATATCCTAAGCGTCATTAGCAGCCCGACGGCCAGCAGCGGGATCGATTGCCCAACTAACCCCCAATCAAACGCCATACCAATGCCGTCTATGCCAAAGCGGGCCAAGCATCTGGCAGCGTCATGCGTAGGCCGAACCACTTCTCCTGTAATTTGTAAATCTCACCGTTCGCTTTGAGTCGGCGGATCTCACTGTCCAAGAACGACACAATCTCGACATCTTCCTTGCGGGCCGCGATTCCGGCCCACGCATCGTCGGCTAGGCCTTTGACGATGGCGTACTTGCCGGGGGCGTCCTTGAGCACGATGGCAAGGGCGCCAATGCTGTTCCACACCGTGTCCACCCGGTTCTGGGCGAGGGCGACATACGCGGAGGGGTGATCGTCGAAGATGCGCACCTCCTTAAAGCCCTGGCCGCCGGACGCCTTCAACGAGGCTTGCACTTTTTCCTGCAGAACCTGGCCTACAGAACCCAGCTTTACTGCAACGACGCGACCGTTGAGATCGTTGACATTCCGAATAGCGCTTGCGTCACCAGCGCGAATAAGCATGGCGTAAGTGGCTTCTGCGTAGGGAATTGAAAACGCCACACGCTCAGCTCGCTCTTTTGTTCTGATCATCGACGTTACGATGATGTCGAATTTCTTGGCGTACAGCGAAGGAATCACTCCGGCCCAGGCGGTATCTATGAGATTCGCCTTCACGCCCAGGCTACGACAGAATATTTCGCAGAGATCGACATCGTAACCAACGATCTTGCCTTGGTCGCGGTAAGTGAATGGCACGTAGGCGGCCTCACATCCGATCTTCAGCTCGCCGGCGGCCCTCACGCTCGCTAGGCTGACGGGTTGTCCTCGCGCGAGGCGGGGGAAGATTAAACCTGTAACGCCTGCGGATGAAAGAGCAAGGAAGATGCGACGATTGATCACAGTGCGCTCCTTTAGGCCAGCCGGGCAGCATAGGTATCTGACGGGATCGGTGTTGCCAAACTACGACGATAGATTTGTTCCATAGCATTCAAAATCGGCATGATCGCCGATTTCGTACTCTCGAATTGCGGCTTCACCCGCGCGTGCTCTCTCCCAATCTCCTCGATTATGGTGGGCTCGTCGATCTTCGTCAGGCGTCCTTTTTGCATCGTGATATTTCCATCAACCATGGAAAAATCGACACCCGCGCCGCGCTCCGCATAGACGAGTTGGCGTAGTGGGTTGTTCAAGGGTGTAAACGCGAGCGCATCTAGACGGTACCCAACCAAGTCTGCGATCGCGCCCACTTCAATGACGCCGAGTTCGCTTCCGAAGCCAAATGCTCGCGCTGCGCCGCGCGTTGCAGCCGTAAACACCTCTTTAGCGGAAAGCCATTGGGTATAGTCATCGCCGCGCAACTTGGAAAGCGCGGCGGCGCTCCCAAGAACCGCCAGCATATTTGCGGTCATACTTGAACAGGTCCCGTCAGATCCGAGACTCAGGTTAATCCCGGCGTCAAGCAGCGGGCGTACGGGCTGTAGACCAGACCCGAGCATGAGGTTGCACCAAGCGTTGTGCTGCACAGTCGCACCGGATTTCGCAAGGGCGTCGATCTCGCGCGGGTTAAGCCAAACGGCGTGTATCAGAGTAACGCGGGGCGACAGAAACCCGATATCCCGCAGGTGCTCGACCATCGGTTTGCCGTAGAAGAGGCCGCCGGTCACTACTTGCATGCGAGATTCGTGCACATGTGTGACCATGGGCAGGTCGAATGCGTCGGCCATTTCGCGGCATGCCAAGAGAAACTGGTCCGAGCAACGCTGAGGCGCGGAGGCCGATATGGCGAGACCAACGCGATTGGAACGGGGATGATGCGTTTTAGCAATCTCGCGGCACAGGTCCAAAAGATCTTGCGCGGCAGGTGGCTGATGCTGGCGACGCAGCTCATTCAAGAGAACAGGTGGGAATTCCTGATCGGCAAACGGAAAGTTGTCTACGAACGACCGGGTCATCATTCCGAAGCCGACCAGTGCACGGATCCCAACGTCGGCGTACGCCTGAAATACTGCGTTGAGATTCTCCCGATTTATCGCGCCTCCGAGAGCGAGGTCATCCAGCACGGTGGTGGTGCCCGTGCGTAGCGCTTCGATCGCGCCGATCAACGTCCGCAAATATACTTGGCGAGGGGTGAGAACGATCGGAATCGGCGTGCGGATGTGATGCACCCAGAGCTCGAGGGGCAGGTTTTCAATGCATCCTTTCTGAAAGTGTTCATTAGAGTGGAAGTGTCCATTGATTAAGCCGGGGGCCAGCATTCGTCCAGCAAGGTCGATTACCTGTCCATTGACGAGCGAGCCCGCCGCTGCAATGGCCTTGATGCGCCCGTTTGCAAGCTGGATGTCACGTGGCTTCCCATCGTAGGAGAAGTCGTCGCCGAGGAGCGCGGTAGCGCCACGGAGGATTACTTCACGAGACATGTCGATTTTCCCCTATTCAAGCGCTCATCACCGCCTTCGAAGCGGTACGCCGGGAGTAATCGCGGGGCATTGCATTGGGGCATCGCATAAGAGCCCGGGTCGGCGTGCCAACCAGCATTAACGGCGGTACGAATCGCGCGTCTCTAGTTCGTTCGGCGCGAGCCGCGCCATGAGTATGTGCGCCGGGTGGTGCAGAGGATATCGGGAATTGACGTAGACGCTCTTCGGAATCTGCGAAGGTACATCCTTAGCGCCACACAGAAACAAATGAGAAACCGGACAACGTGGCCCTGGAACGGCGTCGTTCCGGGCGAATGCCGCCGTCTACGAAGATTACGGCCCGCCATCCCCTTGGGCGATGCGATAGCAGTGATGTGCCGTATTGAGCCAGTTCTGTCGTACCTCGACGCGCACGTCGTTATACGTGTACGCAATACGGTTGAGCCATAGCACTGGCGTGCCCGGCCGCAGTTCACACAGCTTAGCTACGATGGCGGGCGCGGGAGTCGCGGTGATCGAGTCGACGACCTTGGTTACGTTCACGTTGAACTGCTGCTGGAAGAGCGAGTAGAGCGAGCGGTCGCCGTCGGGAAGCAGCGTTCTTTTTAGCCGCGGGAATATGTTGACCGGCAGAAACATGTTCGAATGGTAGATCGGTTTCCCGGCCAGACTGACTAACGTCGTGAGCTTGAACACCTTTCCGCCGCCGGCGTTGCGCGGCAGATGCAGCGCCTCAGCGATCCGAGTAGGTGCATCGATGCGCTCGAAAGTTAGCATCCGACGATGCGGTGCCTCTGCGACGCCGTCGTCGCGCACGATGTTAAGAAAGCGATGCACGCCTTCGCGCTCATCGAAGCACGTCACGAACGTGCCCTTGCCCTGGGCGCGCACGAGCACATTGGCGAGCTCCAGTTCGCGCACTGCCGCACGAATTGTCGAAATGCCGACGTGGTAGCGCTCGGCCAGGCGCGGCTCGCTCGGCAACATCGCGCCGGGTCGCCACTCGCCTTCGATCAAGCTCCTGGTCAATTGCTCGCGGACTTCCTTATATAGCGGCCGCTTGGTCATGGGAGTCTGTAAAATGGCCTCGTTTGCGGGATTATGTCGGAAGCTTCCCGCGCTGGGGCATACGGGGCGTCTTGTCGCGCGCACAGTTCGGACTGCGCCATAACATTGAGTTGAATTGAGGGCTCAATCGGCCGGCTCATGCGCGGCCTGATAAGTGAAACGCACTCGAGGGCCAAATGCGTTAGGCGTTGCAAACGTCGTTCTACGCGGCCGAGACCTGTAGTGCCGGCGCGCCGGTCGAGGACCGCATGGACGTCTTACCGGCCGACTTTGTCAAGTATGTTCCGATGGATTCGGCTACACGCGTGATCGACCTCCGCGTCAAATTGCCGGCCAGGCGTCATCGCTTTTTCGAGACACTGCGCTACCCCTTTTAAAGCTGCTCACGACGGCGCGTGCCGCCTAACCGGTTGACGGCTCCGTCCAAATTGGCTAGAGTCATTCGAATCACTCGTATATGTCAAGTCGCATGCGACTGCCCCTATTTTTCCGGGCCGCCGCCCAATCGCGGAGGGCTTTGCGATGGAACGAGACGGTAACCCCGCCGAAGTTCGGGAGGGCAAGAGCAGGGTGGCTGCCGACAGCCAAGGGCCGAGAGCCCGTTTCGAGGACATTGAGGTTGGCCGCGTCCTCGCTGAGATGGACTGGGTCGTCACCGACGAGATGATCGATACGCAGTGCGCCATCGACGACGATTACGACGTCTGGTTTTCGCTGCATTCGCCGTGGGGCGGCCGGATCGCTCCGCCGCAGATTACCTATCGGCCGCCGCGCTGGCTGCTGTCCCGCGCCTACAACGTACGCGGCCTGTTCTACAAGTGGGAAATGGAAAACGTGCGCCCGATCCGTCCAGGCGTCACGCTGCGCGTCATCGCTCGCGTCACCGATAAATACTTGCGCAACGAGCGCGAGTTCATCGTGTATGAGGCGGAAGCGACTGATTCGGACGGCCACGTTGTCTTCCGCACCAAGCGCACCCACGTGCTCGATTTCATCGAGCGCACGGCTGAACGAACGGGCGCAGGCATCGATTCAGGCATCAAGAGCGAGCGCATTTGAGGTGCTGCGCCGCCTTGCCGCGAGGAGCCGCAAATGCCCGTGTTAACCCGTAACTCCCCCGTCGGCCTCGCGTTGCCGGAATTCGCCTGCCAATTCACGCTAGCCCATTTCAAGCGGGCCGACGAGACCACCATCCATACCGACGTCGAGGCGGCGCGCCGCGAGGGACTGCCGGCGCCGGTGGCGACGGGTCCGCAAGTCGCCGCACTAATATTCCGCCAGCTCCGCACATGTTTCGGCGAGGGCTGGATCGTCGGCGGACGCTGTGACCTAACGTTTCGCCGTCCCGTCTACGTGACCGACTTCTGTGTCGCGCGAGGAGCAGTAAAACGCCGCGAGGACTCACCAGACGGCGTGCGCCTCTTCTGCGACGTGTGGATCGAGAATGCCGCAGGCGATAAGGTAATCGTCGGTTCCGCGAGCGGACTGGTGCAGTGATCTCGAACGGCTCGGCGCCCGGGCTCGGGGACGCGCTCGCGGGCGTGCCGGTCGTGGAGTGGGGCCGCGGCATCGCGGCCGCGTACGCGGGCCGGCTGCTCGCAGACTTCGGTGCGAACGTCACGAGGATAGTCGAGCCCGAGGCCGATGGGCGGGACGCGAGCCGCGAAGCGAGCGCGTTCTTCGACGCCGGCAAGGTGACCGCAGCGCTCGATCCTGCCACGGTCCACGGGCGCGCCGCACTGCTCGACGTGCTGCGCGGCGCGGAGCTGATGATCGACGATCACACGCCCGCCGAACGCGCGGCTCTCGAACTTGACGCGCAGGCGGTCGAAACGGCACATCCCCGGCTGGTGCAGGTCACAGTGACGCCATTCGGACAGTCTGGTCCATATCGCGATTTTCGCGCCGGCGATCTGGAAATCGCGTTTCTCTCCGGGCTCGCCTACCTGACGCCGCGCGACATACCGCGCGGCGACGATCCACCACTTAAGATGCCCGGCGCGCTGGTCTCGGTGTACGCAGGCGCGAGCGCGGCGGCCGCGGCCCTGACCGCCCTCCATGCGCGTGCAGACGGCCAGCGCGTGGCCCGCGTCGATGTATCGATGCTCGAGGCGCTCATCCCTACGCTGCGCCGCGAAATCGCGCTATTCCAGTACGAAGGCCGCGTCGCGTCGCGGTTTATGCGCGTGTGGCGCTTGGCACCTTGGGGCGTCAAGCGCTGTCTGGATGGCCACGTCTTCCTCCAGGTCGTAGAGCAGCATCATTGGGAGGGCTTGGTTGACATGATGGGCGCGCCTGACTGGGCGCGGGACGCGCGTTATCTCGATCCCGAGTTCCGCTTCGAACATCGAGTCGAAGTCGAGGCGCGCCTAGCGCCGTGGCTGCTCAGCCAGCCTAAGGCCCAGTTTGCATGGGACGCGCAGCGGCGCGGCCTGCCGTTCGCGCCCGTGAACGAGGTCGCGGACCTGCCGCGCATCCCGCAGCTGCACTTCCGTGGGTTCTTTCGCAGTGCGCAGGCTGAAGACGGCCGCCCATGCATGGTGCCGGGCACGCCGTTCAACTACGTCGTGCCCCAGGTACGAGCCACAGACCACCGACCGGCGCGGGCGCCGCGGGATGCGGCTCGGGCAGGAGCACTGCGAGGCGTCCGCGTGATTGACTTCGGACACGTTTGGGCGGGTCCGTACTGCGCCGCGCTCCTCGGCGACATGGGTGCCGAGGTGATTAAGATTGAGAGCGCCCAGCGGCTTGACGTCCATCGCCGTCAGGGCCCATACGCCGAGCGCAAATCCGGTGTGAACCGCAGCGGCGTATGGAATGCGCAGAATCGCGGCAAGCGCAGCGTCACGCTCAACCTGTCCACCGAGCGCGGTCGCGAGCTGGCGGCGGCGTTGGTTGCGGCGGGCGACGTGGTTATCGAGAACTTCGCGCCGGGCGTAATGAAGCGGCTAGACCTGGACTACGGTAGGCTGGCTGCGCGCCAGCCGGCGCTTGTGATGGCGTCGCTGTCCGCCTTCGGCCAGGCAGGCCCGCAGCGCAGCTACGTGGGATACGGACCGTCGCTCGATGCGTGGGCGGGCCTCGATGCGCTGACAGCGTATACGGACGGTGAGCCGAACGCGTTGGGCGGAATTTTCGCGGATACCGGCTCGGCTCTGCACGCCGCGGCCGCGATCCTTGCCGCGTTGCGCCGCCGCGACCGTACCGGCGTGGGCTGCTACATCGACCTGTCGGAACTCGAGGTGTCGATCCTGCTGCTGGCCGACGCGGTCACGCGCGACTTGAGCGGGGCTACGATTCGTGCGACTGGCAATCAGGACGGACGACATTGGCCGCAGGGGGCCTACCGCTGCGCCGGGGCCGACGACTGGATTGCCTTGTCGGTTGTCGACGCGGCTAGCTGGAGCGGATTATGCGCCGTGCTGGAGCGCACCGACTTCGCGCGCGATGCTGCGTTGCGTACGGCGGAGGGCAGGCGCGTCCGCGCTACTGAGATCGATGCCGCGATCGCTGCTTGGACGGGCGGGCGCGCCCGCCACGACGCCATGCTGACACTACAGCGACATCGTGTGCCGGCCGGCGAGGCTCATGACGCCCGGTCGCTGCTCGCCGATCCGCATCTTGCCGCGCGCGGATTTTTCGCCACAATTGTGCACCCGGAAGTCGGGCCACATCCCGTCTACGCGCCGATCTGGCGGATCGACGGCGCAGCGCAACCGTTCGATGCGGCCGCGCCGATGCTCGGAGCCGACAACGACTACGTGCTTGGCGGCGTGCTACAACTGCCGCGCGACGAGATCGCGGCTCTGGTGGCCGCGCGCGTCGTCTATTGAATCCGCGTGGAGTTACGCATGGCCGACGGCAACGACGATTTCGAATCACTGCGGACCTGGATCGGCCGGCGTGAGTCCAGCCATGATGTGGTCACGGCGGCGCCGGTTATGGCGCTCGCGGCTACGCTGGATCACGCGGCGCCGCCCTGCGCGCAGGGCGACCCGCTGCCGCCGCTGTGGCACTGGCTGTACTTCCTGCCGATCGCGCGACGCTCGCAGGTCGGCTCGGACGGCCATCCGATGCGGGGGAACTTCTTACCGCCGGTGTCGCTGCCTCGCCGAATGTGGGCGGGCAGCCGCCTCACGTTCCATCGGCCGGTCACGATCGGCGAGCGCATCCAGCGCAATTCCACGATCGCGGACGTACAGCAAAAGCGTGGCCGCACTGGCGACCTCGTATTCGTCGTCGTGCGGCATGAGATTCATGCTGGCACTGCGCTCGCGATAACCGAGGAGCAGCAGATCGTATATCGCGCCGCAGCCGCGGCGCCTGTGGGGTCGACGGCGCCTGCGGATGAGCGCCCGGCCGATTGGCGGCGCATCGTGCATCCCGACCCCGTCCTGCTGTTCCGGTACTCGGCGCTGACTTTCAATGGCCATCGCATCCATTACGATCGCCCGTATGCGACCGACGAGGAGGGCTATCCAGGCTTGGTGGTGCATGGACCGCTGCTTGCCACCCTTTTGCTCGACGCCCTGCACGCGGCGCAACCAGGGTTCGCGGTGGGCACGTTCCAGTTCCGCGCCCAGCGACCCCTATTCGACACCGCGGACTTCGTGTTGGCCGGCAAGCAGGCGACCGACGGCGCATGGTCGCTGCGGGCGCTCGACATGACGGGAGCCGTGGCCATGGAGGCGAGCGTGGGCGCCGCCGGCAGCGACGCCGCTGCGGGCGCCGTTTAGGATGCCGCGCCGCGCCGCTCCCTTCCTTGCGAACGACCATGACCAGCGCGCTCGTCCTGCTCGATTTGCAAAAGGGCATCCTCCTGTCCGATCGAATCCAATTCGAGGATCCCGCCACGCCCGGCGATGTGCTGGCGGTCGCCGACCGGCTGCGCGGCGTCGCGCGCGGCGCTGGTTTGCTCGTGATCCAGGTCGGAGTCGTGCGCCCGCGCGCGCACGGGGCGTTCGATGTCCTGCGCACCGCGAATGCGATCAAGGCGGCGCGCGCGCCGCGGGAAATCACGCCGCTGGCCGTGGGGTCCGACGACGTCGCATTCGCACTCACGCCTGGCTCCGACGAGGAGGTGGTTTACAAGATCGGCGTGTCGGCGTTTCAGGGCACGCGCCTCGATACATTGCTGCGGAATGCGGGCGTCCAAAACGTCGTGGTCGCTGGCGCGTTCACCCACATGGCGGTCGAAAGTACGGTGCGCCAGGGCTTCGACCTCGGTTACCGGATGACGGTCGTCGAAGACGCTTGCTGTGCGCCCACGCTAGCATCGCACACCGGAGCACTCGCCGGCGGCATTCCAAACTTCGCCGTCGTGATCAAGAGCTCGGAGGCGATTGCGCTGATACAGCGCGACTGGCGTGGCGCGTGATACCGGGCGGCCCTTGCGTCTCGCTGTTGCTCCGTAAAAAAGGGCGTCATATTCAGCAAGTAGTGAAGCCGGGCGCGGCAACAAGTCGCAAGACACCGAATACACGGACGCTTGGCGACTCTCTGCGGAACTGCTGCCGCGTTGAAATGCGCACGTGCTTGCTAGCCTTGTTCTCCGATACCGAGGCGGCGTACAGTACGTTTAACCGTGTACCAAAGTGTTTGCCCAGCACGCCCGCACCCGAGCTTCCCCAATAAGTCGACTGACCTTCCGTGTTTCGCAAGATCCTCATTGCCTATGATGGCTCGATGAGAGCGAATAATGCTTACGACGTGGCGCTCGGTCTCGCCAAGAAGTGCATCGCGGAAATCCATGTGGTGGCCGTCATTGAACGGGCACCCGAATTTGCCGAAGAAGTACAAACAGAGAGCGCGGTCGAGCGTGCGCGCGAACATTTGCAGAAGCAATTCGCTCATCTGACCACCAGGGCGATCAGTGCGGGGCAAGGGCCTCATTTTCACATCAAGACTGGACACCCTGTAGAGGAGATCATCCGTGTGGCCGACGAGCACCGCATCGACTTAATTGTTCTCGGACATCGGGGCCACGGCCTTTTCGAGCGCTGGTTGCCGGGCTCAGTCTCACGCAAGATTATCGCCGATAGTCACTGTGCCGTGATGGTCGTCCGTTGATCTGGTTCTCGCAGAACGAGGCAGCCGCAGGCTGGGCCTTTGGAAAATCGCTTGCGATGTAGAGTCCACAAGGACTACGCGTGATAACCGGCGTCCGCTCTCCTACTTTCGTTGAATGGGCATGTGCGCCGCACGGCCACCGACAAGGGCATCCTCTTCGTCCAAGTCGGCGAATTGACCGGCGCGGGCTTCCGGATGCGATGGGCTCTCGCGGGATGAAGGCGCTGCTCGGCAACGCCTTGAGGTCCTCGAGGTAGAGTCCGGGCGCGTGTGGAGCGGTCATCTGTCCCAACAAGGTGCAACAGCACTTACAAGCGAGGTGATGGAGTGCAGTCCCACGAGTTTGATGTGGTCGTGGTCGGCGGAGGCACCGCGGGGTCGATCGCGGCGATCGCGGCGGCACGCGCCGGGGCACGGACGTGCATCGTCGAGAAAGGCGGGTATCTCGGCGGCACCTGTCACGCGTTGGCGAACGTTACCCCCTTCCACAACAGCCGCGGGGAGACCGTGGTCGGGGGCCTGCCGCAAATGTTCATCGATCGACTCGCTCAAAGCGGCGGCGTGCGCCCCGGGGGCCATCTTCCCAACCTCACCGGCATCGGCGGCTCCTTTACCCCGGTCGATCCTGATGCGATGAAGCTCTGCCTGCTCGAGATGGCGGCGGAGGCGTCGCTCAAAGTGTGGCTTCACTCGCTGTTCATCGGCGCCGACGCGACCGGCGGGCAGCTGCGAGCGATCCGCGTCTGCAACAAGTCGGGACAACACGAGCTCCGCGGGCACGTGTTCATTGATGCGAGTGGCGACGCGGACGTTGCGGCGAGTGCGGGTGCCGCTTACGAGCAGGACGTGCCCGACGCCGCGCTCAACGCGACGCTGCTCTTCCGTCTCGGCGGCGTGGACACGCAGGCCTTCATCGATGATGTCCGCGCGTTCCCACACAAGATCGTGCTGCTCGCGGACCCCTATTTGCGCGAGGTGAGGAAGCTCGATGCGCGAAGCGTGATGCAGGAACGCGTGCGCGACATCTACGATTTTCCGTACATCTATCTTTCGAACCTCGTACGCGACTACATCCCGAAGTCCGACTGGGCCGAGTGGGACATCGGCGGCGAGGATAAGCTGAGTTGGGGGCGCCTGCGACCGTTTGGAAGCCGTTTCAGCATCATGCCCGCGGCGCAGCGCAACGACATCGTCACGCTCAACGCAACCAGCATCACATTCGATGCGACGCGCGGGGACGAGCTGAGCCGCGCGGAGGTCGAAGGCCAGCACCAGGTTTACATGGCGCTCGACGTGGTGCGACGCTACGTTCCGGGCTTCCGCGATTGCTTCCTGCAAAGCGTATCGCCTGCCGTGTCGATCCGCGCGTCGCGGCGCGTCCGGGGCGAATACCAGCTCACGCGTGGCGACATCGAGGCGCGCCGGCGCTTTCCCGACGCGATCGCTCGGGGTGCGTACCCCATGAGCGTGCAGTCGCCTGACCAGCCGAACGTGCGCCAGCACCTGTTCGTGCCCGACGGCGGCGACTACGACATTCCGTATCGCTGCCTCGTACCCGAGCGTGTCGACGGCCTGCTCATTGCGGGTCGTTGTCTGTCCGCGTCCCGCGAGGCAATCGGCTCGGCGCGCATGGGCGCGCAGTGCATGGCCTATGGCCACGCAGCGGGCGTCGCTGCGGCGCTGTCCATTGGTGAGCACGTCGCGCCCCGCGCGCTCCCGGCCGAGCAGCTCCGCGGCGAACTGCGCGCTCAGGGCGCGATCGTTTGAGCGGCGGGCAGGCCAGGCCCACAGAGCCACCACATCGTTCAGGAAAAAGACCAGTATGAGCAATCCGCGCGTCGCGTACCAGATGTCGAGCGAGCGCAAGCGCCTGCCGCCGCCGCAGTCGGGCAAGCCGCTGATCGTCCACGTGGTGATGAACGTCGAGTACTGGCCGTTCGACCAGCCGATGCCCCGCAAGACGCTCAGCACGCCGCACGGCATGGAGACGGTGCCGGACATTCCGAACTATTGCTGGGCCGAGTACGGCTTGCGCTGCGGCATGCCGCGCATCCTGTCGCTGTTTCAGGACCTCGCGATACCCGCGAGCGTGAATCTCAACTCGGAAGTGATCACGGAGTACCCGAGACTGGCCGACGCCATGCTGAAGGCCGGCTGGGAATTCGTGGGCCACGGCGTGCAGCAGCGATTGCTCAACCGCGAGGAGAACGAAGAGGCCGTCATTGAAAGGGCACTCGCCCAGATCAGCGCGTTCACCGGACGCAAGGTGCGCGGCTGGATGGGCCCGGGCTTTGCGCAGACCTTCGACACGCCCGACTACCTGCGCAAGCACGGAATCGACTACAATCTCGACTGGATCGTCGACGACCTACCGTGCTGGATGACCACGCGGCACGGGCCGATGATCTGCATGCCCTATGCGTTCGAGACCAACGACAGCCTGGTCTATACGGTCGAGCGCCAGGCCTCGCCCGACCTGCTCGCGCGCGTGCAGGACACGCTCGCCACCTACGGCCCCGAGCTCGCGAGCCAGCCGCGCATCCTGACGCTCGGCCTGCATCCCCATCAGGTGGCCGTGCCGCACCGGTTGCCCTATCTCGTCAGGGCGCTGCAACTCCTCAAGGCGCGCGATGACGCCGTGTTCATGACCGGCAGCCAGATCGCGGATTGGTATTCGTCCGTCGAACCACCCGTGGCGGCGACGACGCAATCGTGAAGCCGCCCCGGCCACGCCCGTGAAGCCTTCCGACCTCGCGCGCGCGACCGGCGCGTTGCTGCCGGATGCACGCAGACTCTTCGCCGAGCTGCGGGCTTCGTCGACCGATGGCGACGGCGTGACGCGTGAAGCATACGGTCCGCGCGAAACGGCGGCCCAGGATGTCGTCGCGCGTTTCGCGCGCGCCGAAGGGCTCGCGGTCGAGCACGATCGCGCGGCGAACCTCGTCATTTCGTTGCCCGGCCGTAGTGCGGACGCTCCGTTCATCGCCGTCGGCTCACACCTGGATAGCGTTCCGTGCGGCGGCAACTACGACGGCGCAGCCGGGGTCATCGCCGGGGTCCTTGCGCTCGCGCTGCTCAAGCGCGTCCCGATCGCGCCGCCGCGAACGGTGCGTCTCCTCGCCCTGCGGGGGGAAGAAAGCGCGTGGTTCGGCAAGTCCTGGATCGGTTCGCACGCGCTTCTTGGATTGCTGGCCGACGCGGACCTCGCGCAGCGTCGTACCGACTCGGGACGCACGCTAGCCGACCACCTGCGCGACGCGGGTGCGGACATCGAAGCGATCCGGGCCCGGGAGCCGCTGCTGCGCGCCGCTTCCGTTGCGGCGTTCCTCGAGCTGCACATCGAGCAGGGGCCGGTGCTCGAAGCCGCCGGCTTGCCCCTTGGTATCGTCACGTCGATCTACGGCAACCTACGCCACCGCCGGATCCGCTGCGGCGGCGAGGCCGCGCACGCCGGTGCCACGCCGCGCGGCCTTCGCCGTGATGCCGTAATCGCCGTGGCCGACTTCGTCATGCGGCTGGACGCGCGTTGGTCGGAATGGCTCGCGCACGGCCGGCAGATCACCGTCACCCACGGCATGGTGGCGACCGATCCGCATGAGCACGCGATCTCGCGGGTTGCGGGCACGGTCGATTTCAGCCTCGAGATCCGCGCCGAGGACGAGGCCACGCTGCGCGCCTTCCACGAGGCGGCACGCGCGGAGGCCGCCGCGGTGGGCGTGGAACGCGGCGTCGCATTCGAGTTCGACACTCCGATCGTCAACCTGCCGGCGGCCATGGATGCGGCATGGATCGAGCGTCTCGCCGCATGCTGCGAAGAGGAGCGCATCCCGGTGCATCCCATGCCGAGCGGCGCCGGTCACGACGCAGCGGTGTTCGCGCACGCCGGCGTGCCGACGGCGATGCTCTTCATCCGCAACCAGTTCGGCTCGCACAATTCAAGGGAGGACATGCAGCTCGCCGACTTCCAGCTCGGGCTTGGCGTGCTGGTGCGGGTGCTGCTCGCACCCGCGGCGCGCGCGTGCTAGGCCGTTCAGTCGGTCGCGTGGATGCGCCGCGCCGCATGCATCACCGCGGCACGGAAGGCGGGATACGCGGGATGCTGCTGCTGCGCGCGCCGATACTCGAGCATGATCGGACTCGAGCCAAGCGACGGACGCATGCCGACGATCCGGACCAGCCGCAACCGCTCGAAGCGCCGCGCCGCGAACTCCGGCGCGAGCGTCAAGAAGCGGGTCCCCGCCACCACCGAAAGGCTCGATTCGAACGAGTTCGACTCGATGACGGGAACGATCGGCGGCAGGCCCTGCGCCGCCACGATGCCGTCGAGCAGGTCGCGCGAATAGAATCCGCGCTTGGGCAGGACCCACGGCAACGCCCCGAGATCGCGCACGTTGCAGGCCCCGGTTGGAACGTCCTTGTTCGTGCGTCCGCATACGACCGCGGTGCGCTCGGAGTAAAGCTTTTCCGCCTGCAGATCGGGCGCGCCGATCACGCCGGGGGCAGCGCGGCGCGCGATCACGAAGTCGAGCCGCGCCGCGTCGATGTCCACGGCGAGCTCGTTCGACGTGCCGACCGCGACATGCAACCGAAAGCTCGCATGGCCATCGCTGAGCTGGGCGAGCACGTGCGGGATCAGCACGTGCATCACGCGCGGAATGCAGCCGAGCCGCACCACCGGCAAGGCCTCCCGTGCCGACTCCGCTACGCCTTGAAGAGCCTGCAGGGCGAAGGCTCCCTGCTTGAGGACGCGCTCACCGGCCTCGGTAGGCCGCGTCCCGGCGCGCGAGCGCTCGAACAGTGCCACGCCGAGCGATTTCTCCGCGGCGGCGATCAGCCGCGACAGCGCGGGTTGGGGAATCTGCAACAGTCGTGCCGCCGCGTGCACCGATCCCGCGCGGGCCACCGCCACGATCGCCTCGATCTGCCGCGGATGCAGCAGCGATTGCCGCGCGTTCTTCATGATGTGCAAAGTGTATCAAGTAAGGCCTCGCTGGCCTCATTGACAGCATCATCACGGGCGGCCTACCTTTGCCTGCTCGCCGTCGGCCGTGAGCGACATCCGCGGGCTCCACAGGGGTAATTCATGGCACACGAGGCACTGCTTGCCGAGCTGGACCGCCGGCGCGCGCTCGCGAGCGGCATGGGCGGTCCGGCAAAGCTCGCGAAGCGTGAGGAGCGCGGTCAGCTCAATGCCCAGGAGCGCCTCGACCTGCTGGTCGATCCGGGATCGTTCGTCGAGACGGGCCTGCTCGGTGCGTCGGGCGTGTTCAAGGAAGACGAAGCACGCACGCCCCGCGACGGCAAGCTGGCCGGGTTCGCCAGGATCGACGGCCGCGACGTCGCCGTCGTCGTGAACGATTTCACCGTTGCGGGCGCGTCGACCAGCGCCACCAATTCCAAGAAGATGGGGCACGTGCGCCGTACGGCCACTGACAAGGGCATGCCGTTCGTGCACGTCGGCGAATCGACCGGCGCTCGCCTCCCCGATGCGATGGGATCGCGCGGGATGGGCACGCTGCTCGGCAACGATCCCACCCAGTTCCGCCGGTCGCGCGAAACGCCGTGGGTGGCCGCAGCGCTCGACACGTCCTTCGGGTCTTCGGCCTGGCTGTGCTGTTGCGCGGATTTCGCGGTCATGAAGAAGGGCTCGATCATGGCGGTGTCGAGCCCGCGCCTGGTGTCGATGGCGATCGGCGAGAAGGTGGACCTCGACGAGCTCGGCGGCTGGCGGATTCATGCCGAGTACACCGGCCTGATCGACCGCTTCACGAACACGGACGCCGAGGCGATGCAGGAGATCCGGCGTTTCCTGAGCTACCTGCCGTCGCACAGCATGGAGCTGCCTCCCGCGCATCCCATGGCGAGCGACGCGGCACAGGACCAGGACGCGCTCCTCGAGATCCTGCCCGAGAAGCGCACCCAGGTCTACGACATGCGCAAGATCGTCGCGGTCATCGCCGACCGCGACAGCGTCTTCGAGCTCAAGCCGCGCTATGGCCGTGCGGTCGTCACGGCGCTCGCCCGGCTGGGCGGCAGGACCATCGGCGTGATCGCCAACAATCCCATGGTCGGCGCGGGCGCACTTTCGGTCGAGGCATGCAAGAAGATCATCGACTTCCAGGTGATGTGCGACAGCTTCAACATCCCGCTGCTGCGCCTGCTCGATACGCCCGGGTTCGTGGTCGGCAAGGACGCCGAGCGCAAGGGTGCGCCGGGCTGGATCATGAACATGATGAGCTGCACGTCGTTCATCACGGTGCCCAGCATCACGGTCATCGTGCGCAAGGCCTACGGCCGTGCGTACGTCGCGATGGGCGGCGGGCGGCACAACGACGAGATGATCGCGTGGCCCACCGCCGAAGTGAGCTTCATGGATCCCACGTTCGCGACGACGATCGTGCACGGCCTCTCGCCGGGCGAGCCGGGCTTCGAGGAGGCGCTCGCCCAGATTCAGAAGAACGACGAGGTCTGGGACATGGCGACGATCTTTTCGCTGCAGAACATCATCAAGCCGCAGGAGACGCGCGACTACCTGATCCGCGTGTTCGACGTCTACCGGTCCCGTCGCGGCGGAGGCGTCGGCAAGCACCTGCTCTCGAACTGGCCGACGAGCTACTGACGGTGCGCGCGTGAACCGGCCTGACGCCATCGCGTCCGCGCGCGCGGCCGGACGCCGCTCGCTCAACGAAGCCGACGGCAAACGGCTCCTCGCGAGCTTCGGGGTGGCCGTGCCGAAGCTCGTCGTCGAGCGTAACGGGCCGGATGCCGAGCCGGCGCTCGATGGTCTGCAGGGGCCCTTCGCGGTCAAGGTGCTGTCGCAGGACATCCTGCACAAGAGCGATGCCGGTGGAGTCGTCCTCAACGTCATGGACGTGCCCGCCGTGCGGAAGGCGATTGCCGCGATCGCTGCGCGCCCGGAAGTGCGGAGCGCACGCGTCGACGGCTACCTTGTCGAGGAGATGTGCCCGCCAGGGCGCGAAATGGTGATCGGCGCGGTGCGCGATCCGCAGTTCGGCGCGATGATCATGGTCGGCCTCGGCGGGATATTCGTCGAAGCGCTGCAGGACGTTTCCTTCCGGCTGTGTCCGATTACACGCCATGACGCGAGCGCCATGCTCGATGAGCTGCGCGCAGCCCGGCTGCTCGACGGCTACCGCGGCCAGGCGCCAGTCGATCGCGCAGCGCTCGTGGATCTGCTCGTCAGGATCGGCGGACGCGACGGCGTGGTCATGACGCTCGGGGACGAGATCGCCGAGCTCGACCTCAACCCGGTGATCGTCGGTGCCGGTGGGGCCGTGGTCGCCGACGTGCGCATCATTCTCAGCGAGAGCGGGCCCGACGGGCACGCAGAGCCCGCACGCGAGCCGCCCGACGCCGCGCGGATCGTCGAGCGCTTCACCCCGCTGTTCGCACCACGGACGGTCGCCGTGCTCGGCGCGTCGACTACCGCGACCACGCTGGCGAACACGTTCATCCGCCGCATGAAGGAGTTCGGCTACGCCGGCACCCTGTACCCGATCCACCCCAAAGCCGCGGAAGTGGAGGGCCTGACCTGCTACCCGAGCCTCGCCCACACGCCCGAGCCCATCGACTACGCCTACATCGCCATCGGCGCGCGCTCGATTCCGGGTGCGTTGCGCGAGGCGAAGGGTCGGTTGCGCTTCGCGCACGTCATCTCGAGCGGGTTCGGGGAGATCTCGGGTGGCGACGCGCTCCAGGCCGAGCTGGTCGACGCTGCGCGTATTGGCGGTTGCCGCGTCCTCGGACCCAATTCGCTGGGCCTCTATTCGCCACGCGGCGGAGTGACGTTTCCTGCCAATGCACCGCGCGAGGTGGGCACCGTCGGGGTGATCACACAAAGCGGAGGGCTCGGCACCGACATCATCAAGCGCGGTCAGTGGCGCGGCCTGCGGTTCAGCGGCCTCGTGACCGTCGGTAACTCCGCGGATCTCGGACCGGTCGACCTACTCGAGTTCTATTTGGCCGACCCGCAGACCAGGGTGATCGGCCTCTACCTCGAGGACGTCAAGGACGGCCGGCGGTTCTTCGACGTGCTGCGCGCCGCGCCCGCGCACAAGCCGGTGGTGATCCTGCGTGGCGGGCGCTCGTCGCAGGGACGGCTCGCAGCGGCATCGCACACGGGAGCGATGGCGGGGGACGATCGCGCCTGGACCGCGCTGTGCGCCCAGACGGCCTGCGTGATGGTGGACACCGTCGATGCGTTCATCGATGCGCTGCTCGCATTCCAGTTCCTGGCCCTGCGGCCGCAGCAGCCGACGCGGCGCGTCGTGCTGTTCGGCAACGGCGGCGGCACGAGCGTGCTGGCGGCCGATGCCTTCGCCGAGTGCGGCCTCGACGTTGCACCGTTCGGGCGCGAGACGCTCGCGCGGCTGGAGGCCCTCGAGCTACCTCCCGGAACGAGCGTCGTGAATCCGATCGATGCGCCGGTCGCGACGTTGCAGGAGGATGAGGGTCGTGTGGCGAACCGCATCTTCGACATCGTCTACGGATCGGCGCTGCCCGATGCGATAGTCATGCACATCAACCTGGCCGCCTTCGTCGGGCGCGGCGGCGGCGACCCGATCGACAATCTCATCCAGGCCGCCGTGCGCGTGCAGCAGTCGCATCCCGGTCGCGCGCACTTCGTGATCGTGCTGCGCGTCGACGGATCGCCCGAGCTCGACGAGCGCCGCCGGCTCTACCGGCAGATGGCGCTGGGCGTCGGCATTCCGGTCTACGACGAGCTGGTCGACGCCGCTCACGCGCTGCGGGCCGTGCGGGATATCGAGCAACGCATCGGCACGCTGGCAAAGACCGCCAGCGCGGACTGAGACCTTTCGTTCGACAAAGTCACCATGACCAACGCGCTCCCTTCGTCGATGAAGCTCGTCGCGCTGTCGGCCCCCGGCGGACCGGAGAATCTCGCGATCGCGCAAGGCCCCGTGCCCGAACCCGCGCCGGGCTACGTCCTCGTGAAGGTGGCGTATGCGGGGGTCAACGGCCCGGACATCATGCAGCGCAAGGGCCTGTATCCACCGCCCGAGGGAGCGTCGAAGATCCTCGGCCTCGAGATCGCGGGTGAAGTCGTCGCGACGGGTTCCGGCGTCTCGCGGTGGCGCAGCGGCGACATCGTCTGCGCGCTCACCAACGGTGGCGGCTACGCAGAATACTGCACCGTGCTCGCGGAGCACTGCCTGCCGATTCCTGCAGGACTGTCGCCGCGCGAGGCTGCATCGCTGCCGGAGGCGTATTTCACGATCTGGAGCAACATCTTCATGACCGCGCACCTCGCCACGGGCGAGACGTTCCTCGTGCACGGTGGCGCGGGCGGGCTGGGCACGGCGGCGATCCAGCTCGGCAAGGCCTTCGGCGCGAAGATTGTCGCGACCGATCATCCGGCCGAGCGCGTCGAGGCGTGCCGCCGCCTTGGCGCGGACCGCACGGTCGACTATGAGTCCGAAGACTTCGTCGAGGTCGTGCGCAAGACCTACGGTGGTGCGGACGTGATCCTCGACATCGTGGGCGGACCCTACGTGACGCGCAACATCAAGGCCGCGCGGCACGACGGGCGCATCGTCCAGCTCGCGTTCGCTCTTGGCTCGAAGGTGGAGATCGACCTCATGCCCGTGATGCTGAAGCGCCTGCACTACACGGGCTCGACGTTACGCAGCCGCCCGGACGCTTTCAAGACCGAGGTGGCGCGTGAGCTGGAAGCGCAAGTGTGGCCGCTGTTCGCGCAAGCGCGCCTCCAACCCGTCGTCGGCGAGGTGCTGCCACTCGCCGATGCCGGGCACGCACACAGGCTCATGGAGCGCGCGGGGCACTGGGGCAAGATCGTGCTGCAGGCTTGAGAACAGGACGACGACATGGCAACCATCGAGCTGAAGACCGACATCACCGGCAGCGTCTGGAAGGTGCTGAAGCAGGTCGGGGATGCCATCGAGGAAGAAGAGCCTCTGCTGATCATGGAATCCATGAAGATGGAGGTTCCCGTCGTGTCGCCCGAGGCCGGCGTGGTGCGCGAGGTCCTGGTCATGGAGGGCGAAACCGTCAGCGACGGCACCGTGGTGGCCCGCGTCGAGGTCTGAGGCGTTCCGGTGAACAAGGTCCTGGTCGCCAACCGCGGCGAGATCGCGTGTCGCATCATCCGCAGCTGCCGTGCGCTGGATCTGCGCACGGTCGCGGTGTACAGCGAAGCCGACGCGCACGCGCTCCATGTCACCCAGGCCGACGAGGCACACCCGATCGGCCCGTCGCCTGCGCGCGAGAGCTACCTGCGCGCGTCGCGCATCCTCGATGCCGCCAAGGCCAGCGGAGCGGATGCGATTCACCCCGGTTACGGGTTCCTGTCCGAGAACGCCGAGTTCGCCGAAGCGGTGCAGGCGAGCGGGTTGTGCTGGATCGGGCCATCACCGCGCTCGATCCGCGCCATGGGCGACAAGGAGCGTGCGCGTGTGATGGCGCGCGACGCGGGGGTGCCGGTGCTTCCGGGCAGTGCGCGCTTCGACGCAGGGGCGCCCGAGCGCATAGAGGCTGCGGGGCAGGAGGTCGGCTACCCGTTGCTGGTTAAGGCGACCGCGGGCGGCGGCGGGATCGGCATGCGCCGGGTCGATGCGCCCGACACGTTGCGCGAGGCCGTTGAAGCGACGCAGTCGATGGCAACCAAGGCCTTCGGCGATGGCACCATCTATCTCGAGCGTTACATCGAGCGGGCGCGGCACGTAGAGATGCAGGTGTTCGGCTTCGGCAAGGGCGTCGCCGTGCACCTCTACGAGCGCGACTGCTCGATCCAGCGCCGCTACCAGAAGATAATCGAGGAGTCGCCTGCGCCAGGGCTTCCCGCACCCGTGCGTCAGCGCATGGCCGACGCCGCGAAGCGCCTGTGCTGGGAGCAGGGCTACGAGGGTGCGGGCACGATGGAGTTCGTCGTCGACGCCGACACGTTCGAGTTCTATTTCCTCGAGATGAACACGCGCATCCAGGTCGAGCACCCCGTGACGGAAATGAACACCGGACGTGATCTCGTCGCAATGCAGATCGATCATGCGCGTGGTGCGCTGGCCGCCATGGACCAAAGCGAAATCGCGGCGAGCGGCCATGCCATCGAATGCCGCATCTACGCCGAGAACCCCGCGCGCAACTTCCTGCCGTCTCCGGGCCGGCTCGAATGCTTCTCGCTGCCGGAGGCGGGGAACGACCTGCGCATCGACACCGGGTTTCGGGCCGGTGACCAGATCACGCATTTCTACGATCCGATGATTGCCAAGGTGATCGCGCACGACACGACGCGCCAAGGCGCGATCGACCGTATGCTGCGCGCGCTCGATGCGGTCGACATCGAAGGTCCCGCGACCAATGTGGCGTTCCTGCGCGCGACGGTCGATCATCCCGAGTTTCGCGCGGGCCGGGTATTCACCGGTTTCGTGGAACGGTTCAAGAACGAGCTGGTGCGTGCCTGACGCGCGAGGAGAGTTCAATGGAAGCGGGCAGCAAGAGCGACCGCCGCGATGGCGGCGAAGCGCCGATCGAGCGGGTCGACGTGTTCGGCGTGGCCGTTCCATTGGTGGGCGCCGGCTATGCGAATGCATACCTCACCAAGACGGTGCAGAAGAGCGCGGTCGTCCGCGTGGTGGCGGCCGACGGCTCGGTCGGATTGGGCAACATCGACCCTTCGCCGGGCTATTCGCTGGAAACGGTCGACCAGTCGCTCGCCGCGCTACGTGACCGGCTCACGCATGTCGTGCGCGGAGTCGATGCCGCCAATCCGCATCGTGTGGTGGAGCTGATGGACGGAGCGCTGCCCGGATTCCTCGACGCCAAGGCCGCGATCGAGATGGCTTGCGTCGACCTCACGGCCCGTCGCCTGGGCATTGCCGTGCATCGCTATCTGGGCGGAGCGCTCGTCGACCGCGTGTCCTTCAACGCGTGGATCGGCATCCTGCCACCCGACGACGCTGCGGCCGAGGCACGCAGCTGGTTCGACCGCGGCTTCCGCTCGGCGAAGATCAAGGTCGGCAGTGGCGTGAGCGTCGATCGCGACCGCGTCAAGGCGGTGCGCGAAGCGGTGGGTCCGGCCATGCGCCTGCGGGTCGACGCCAATGCCGGCTTCGCGCCCGGACAGGCGATTGAGCTTGGGCGCATGCTCGAGCCCTTCGACCTGCAGTTGTTCGAACAACCCGTGGCGGCCGACGACCTGGCCGGCATGGCCGAGGTCCGCAATGCTGTCGGCATCCCGGTCATGGCGGACGAGTCAATCACCGATCACGCGAGCCTCCTCGCCGTCATCCGTAACGAATGCGCCGACATCGTAAAGCTCAAGGTGATGAAGCAGGGAGGTCTGCTGCGGTGCCGGCGCATGGTCGAAACCGCCGCAGCGGCCGGGTTGCAGGTCGTGATCGGCCACGGCTTCGGCCTCGGCATCAACACGATGGCCGAGATCATGCTCGCCACAACCAGCCGGAGCGTGATCGAGGGACTCGAGTGTGTCGGGCCGCTCAAGACGTCGGACGACATCGTGACGGCCAAGCTGGACTTGTCATCCGGATCGCTCGTGGTGCCCGGCGGTCCGGGGCTCGGTGTCGCGCTCGACGAAGCGAAGATCGCGCGCTACGCCTACGGCGCGGGGGAAGCGGTGCGCGTCTGACGCGAGCCGCTGTCGTGGTGTCCGGTTGGGCATGAACGCCCGGGCCGTCGCAACGCATCTCGGAGGAAGGGATCCATCATGCGATACGCAATCCTGATACTGGCAAGCGCACTGTTCGTTGCAACTTCGGCCATGGCCCAGCCCGCCGGTGCCCCCGGTCCCACGGTGACGGTCGCCGTCGCGCCGTCCACGGACATGGCGCTCATGATCATCGCAGTGAAGAAGGGCTTTCTGCAGAAGCAGGGGCTCAACGCGCAGCTGCAGCTCTTCGACTCTGCTCCGGCGGCGCTGCAGGGGGTCGTCGCCGGGCGCGCCGACATCACCAACAATACCGAGCCGCCGCAGCTTGCCGCGCGCGCCCGCGGCGCGAAAATCGTGCAGGTGATGACCGGCTACCTGAGCGGGAAGCAGAACGGTCTGGTGGTCAACGGCGATGCCATCCACAAGCCTGCGGATCTGGCGGGGAAGTCGGTTGGCGTGCAGCGCGGCAGCGGCGCGAACTATCATCTTGCGTGGTTCCTGCAGCACAACAACGTTCCCGTGGACAAGGTGAACGTGAGGTACATGGACGCGCCCGACCAAGTGCCCGCCATGGCGCGCGGCGACATTGACGGCTTCTTCTCGTGGGAGCCGTTCCTGACCAAGGCAGCCGACTCGATCCCCAAGGCCAAGATCTACAGCCGCACGATCGATGACGGCTTCGTGTTCGCCGGCAACGTCGTCATGCGCGAGGACATGGCCAGGAATCAAAAGGACGTCGCCGTGAAGGTGGTCAAGGGGTTGATCGAGGCAGCGGCGTGGATGAAGGCGAACCCGATGGACGCCGCGAAGGCCGCGGACGAGGTGCTGCATGCACCCTCGGTCGAGCAGCTCAGCCAGCAGCTGCAGTATCTCGACTGGCCGGGCGACTTCCGGCGCAAGGTCTACGACCAGGAGGTCAGCATCGCCGAATGGGGTGTGGGTATCGGCCTGTTTCCTGCCAAGGACGCCCGCAAGCTGGTGGACGACCTGATCTACCCGGCGATCATGAAGGAGGCTGCGCCGACGCGCACCGACTTCTGACGCCGATCCCGCAAAGGCGCGCCCTTGGAGTCAACCCGACGACGGCGAAAGCGACTGCAGCGCGGCATGCCGCAGCGCCGCGAGGCTCGCGAGCGCGCGTTCCGCGGCTTGCTCGCCTCCTTCCAGATCGCCGCGCACGTAAGGCGCGCGCAGCCATTCTATGACGTCGAGGGCGGCGAGCGCTGCGGGCAACGCGACGCCGACCTTGCGACGTTGCGCGACGGTCAGGAATTCCGCATGCATCGCGTCCTGGTCGTCCGGCAACAAGCCGGTCCGGTGCAATGCGATGTTGAACCAGTGCGTTCCGGCGAGCATGCAGCCTTCGACCACGGTCTCGTAGTCCGCGACGGTGCAGCGCGAGAGCGAGCGCTCGATGCTCTCGGCCTTGCTCCGATGTGCCTCGATGTTCATCGCGCGTTCGCCACGATGCCAAGCGCCGGCGCGAGCTCGCGCACGCAGCTCCGGTATGCTGAGCGCCATGCCTCCTGCGCACTGCGATCCGCCCGCTCGCTACCGCGCACGAAGAGCTCGCGCAGGTCTTCGATGCCGCGCAACGCGACGGCTGCGCGCTCGATCGCGTCGGGCAGCGGCGTTGCGAGCCGCGGCTGCCCGACGTGCATCACGTCGCCGGGCGGATGCACGGCGTCACGCAACGCGCCGGTCGCGCGCTCCGGCACGGCATACAAGCCTTCCACCTGGGTATGGAACGAATCGGTCTCCACGGTCGTGCCTGACGCATGGAGCGCGGCATTGAGCAAGTGGACGCCGGCATTCATGGCAGTCCAGATCCACAGCTCCTGGTCCCGGCCCGGATCGAGGCGCGCGAGCGTCGCGTCGAGGCGGCGGAATTTCTCGAGGTGGGCAGCGATCTTCATCGGCGGCCCAACTGTATCACCGGCGAACGTGGGGTGAGCGCGCGATGTCCGCACCTCGTCTCTCCGCCGCCCCTGTCGACCGGCACGCGGCCGTTGGATTAGCGCGCGGCAACGACCCGACGGAGCAGGGGGCTCGCGCGCGGCGCTTCGCCAGCTCCGGTCCCGCTGCCTGGATGTTGACCGCGCTCTCCCTGCTTGCGGGCGTAGCAGCGTGGGCCATCGCCAGCCGCCTGCTCGACCTGCCGCTATTTCCTTCGCCGCTTCAGATCCTGCGCGCGCTGGCCGAAATGCTCGGCAACGGCGTGCTCGTCGCCGACATCGCGGTCAGCGTGCGGCGCATCGCGATCGGGTTCGTGTTGGGCTGCGCCGTCGGCATTCCGCTCGGACTTGCGATGGGGCTCTTCCCGCTGGTGCGCGCCTTCTGCGATCCGATCGTGCAGTTCCTGCGCTTCGTACCGCCGATCGCCTGGCTCATCCCCGCGATCATGTGGTTCGGCATCGGCGAGGTCTCGAAGATCGCGATCATCTTCTACATGACCGTGTTCCTCGTGCTGTTGAACACCATGAGCGGTGTTGCGGCGATTCCCCGCAACCAGATCCGCAGCGCGGAGAACTATGGGGTTACCGGCTGGCAGCTCTTCGCCTGGATCGTCTTTCCGGCCACGGTGAGCTACAGCGTCGCCGGCGCGCGCATCGCGATGGGCAACTCGTTCGCCGCGGTGGTGGGCGCAGAGCTCATTGCGGCGGATGCCGGGCTCGGGTATCGGATCGTGGACTCGGGACAATGGATGGCCATGGACCAGATGTTCGCCGCGATGCTCGTGCTGGGCGCGCTCGGCATCGCGGCCGATCGCATCGCCCGCCTGGTCACGGCGCGCTGGCTCAGACGCTACGTGCGCGAGAGCGAACATGGGGCCTGAAGCGACGCGGGCCCCCGACGGTGCCGCCCGGGCGGGCAACATCGGAGTGCGGCACGTGACCTTCGCCTTCGGGGGCGCGCCTGCCGTGCTTGAGGATCTGAGCTTCGACGTCGCAAGCGGGGAGTTCTTCGTGCTCCTGGGTCCGTCAGGATGCGGAAAGTCGACCGTGATGAACCTCATCGCCGGCTTCGAGCATCCGACCAAGGGATCGGTGATCGCCGGGGGGCGTAACGTCGACGTCGCCGGTCGCGATCGCGTCGTCATCTTCCAGGACAGCGATTCGCTCTACGGCTGGCTGACGGTGCGCGACAACGTCGCGTTCCCCCTGCGTGTGCTCGGCGTAACTGCCAGGGAGCGCGACGAGCGCGCGGTCGCCGCACTGAAGCTGGTGGGGCTCCAGGGACACGAAGGCAAGTATCCCGCTGAACTCTCAGGCGGCATGAAGCAGCGCACGCAGCTTGCGCGCGCGCTGGTGCTCGACTCGCCGATCCTGCTGATGGACGAGCCGTTCGCTGCGCTCGACGCCCAGACGCGCTCGATACTTCAGGACGAGCTCGTCCAGATCAGCGTGGCCATGCGCCGCACCGTGCTGTTCATAACGCACGACATCGGCGAGGCGATCCTCCTGGGCGACCGGGTGGGCATCATGCGCGCCGGTCCGGCGTCGTCCATCAAGGAGACGATTCCCATCGAGCTGCCGCGGCCGCGACGCCGCGGCAGCGTCGAGTTCGGCGCGCTCTACGAGCGCATCCACCAGAGCATCTCCGAAGAGGTGCAGCGCGCGCTGCGCCGCGAGGACAGCCTGCTCAAATGAGAACCGGGCTTGCGCAACAGCGGCGGATCGGAGCGGCCGGCTACGGGCTGTCGGTCGTAGTCATCCTCGCACTGTGGCAATACGGCAGTAGCCAGGCCATCATCCCGCTCCTATTCCCTTCGCCAATCCGGACCTGCCGGGTGGCGATGCGGCTGCTCAACGAGGGACGCCTGGCGATCGACGTCGTCGCGAGCCTGCGCCGCATCGCGTTCGGGTTCATGATCGGCAGCAGCGCGGGCATCGTGCTCGGAGTCCTCATGGGATCGTTTCGCCCCGTGCGCATCGTGTTTGACCCTTACGTCCAGTTCTTTCGCGCGCTGCCGGCTCTCGCGTGGATCCCGGCCGCAATGGTGTGGCTTGGCACCGGCGAGGAATCGAAGATTGCACTGCTGATCTATACGACCGTGTTCGTCGTCGCGCTCAACACTATGATCGGCGTGGCTGGCGTGCATACGAACCAGCTGCGAGCGGCTCTCTGCTTCGGCTGCAGCGACTGGCAGGCGTTCTACATGGTGAAGGCACCGGCGACGGTGCCGTTCATGGTAACGGGCATGCGCCTCGCGATGGGCAACTGCTTCTCCACCATTGTCGCGGCGGAGTTGCTCGCGCCGAAGGACGGGGTTGGCTATCTCATCTTCAGTGCACGCACCTGGATGCAAACGGAGTACGCTTTCGTAGGCATCGTCATCCTGGGTCTCCTCGGTCTGATTATCGACCGCGCGTTCATGCTGGTGATGCGCCGCGCGCTCCGCCGGTTCCTTCCTCGCTGAAGGTCGCCAGGGACGTGACCACGCCAGCCAACGCAACGAAGCAAGGACTATCCCCGCTCACGCTGCGTGACGCCGCGCGCGGCATCCGCGACGGGGAGTTCAGTGCCGAAGATCTTGCGGCGAGCTGCATCGGGAGGATGCACGCGGCGGAGGCACGCGTAGGCGCCTGGGCGTGGTTCGACGAGGAACGTGCGCTTGAGCGCGCCCGCGCCGCCGACCGCGCGCGCTGCGAGGGCCGCGACGCCGGTCCGCTCCACGGTATCGGGATCGGGCTGAAGGACATCATCGACGCGCGCGGACTTCCGACCGGAATGGGATCGCCCATCTTCGCGGGACGCGTGGCGGAGCGCTCCGCCGCGTGCGTGGACAAGCTCGAGGCCGCCGGCGCCTTCGTGCTCGGCAAGACGACGACGTGCGAGTTCGCGACCCAGCATCCGCCCGCGACCACCAATCCGTGGAATCCGCTGTTCACGCCGGGCGGCTCGTCGAGTGGATCGGCGGCGGCGGTTGCGGCGGGATTCACGCTGGCGGCGCTGGGCTCGCAGACCCGTGGATCGACGATCCGACCTGCCGCGTACTGCGGCGTGGTCGGCTTCAAGCCGAGCTTCGGTCGCGTCTCGCGGTTCGGCATGCTGGAGTCGAGCGGCTCGCTGGACCACCTCGGGTTGTTCACGCGATCGCTGGACGACGCCTGGCTGCTTACCCATCTCCTGCAAGGGCCGGACGCGCGGGATCCGGCGACCCGGGAGCACGCCGCATGGTCGGGCGGTGCACAGCCCATCACGTCCCCGGCGCATCCGCCGCGCCTCGCCGCCGTGCGTACGCCGGCGTGGGACAAGGCCGATGCCGCGCAGCAGGCGCTGTTCGCCGCCAACTGCGTGGCGCTGCGTGGAGCCGGTGCAGATGTCGCCGACATCGACCTCCCCGACGCCTTCGACGAGGCCGACGCGGTCACCCGCACCCTCCAGGTCGCCGAGATCGCGCGCAACTTTGGTGCGCTCTACGAGAGCGACCGCCACCGCATGAGCGCGACCTTTCGCGCGCTCGTGGAGCGTGGGGCGCGGGTCACGACCCGCGATTACGAGTGCGCGCTCGATGTGCGCGGCGCGCTGCAGCAATCGCTCGCCGCGTTCCTTGCGGGTTACGACGCGATCGTGACGCCGCCGGCGACCGGAGAGCCGCCACGCACGCTGGGAGCAACCGGTGACGCCTCGTTCTGCGCGATCTGGACGTTGTGCGGCGTGCCGAGCGTAGTGTTTCCCACTGCGCTTGGCGCCCAGGGCCTGCCGATGGGCTTGCAGGTCGTGGCCGCGCACGGGAAGGATCGCGACGTGCTCGAGGTGGCGTCGTGGTGCCGCGCGTGCCTGCCATTCGATTTCCAGCCACCATTGCAGTTCGAAGGCGCAGGACATGAGCAGCGAGCGTGACATGCGCGCACCGCGCATCGCGTTCATCGGCGCCGGTGCGATGGGCTCGTACATCGGCGGGCGCATGGCACAGGCCGGTCACGATGTCACCCTCGTGGACGGCTGGCGCGAGCACGTCGAAGCGATCCGTCGCGACGGCATTCAGCTCGGCGGTACCGAAGGCGAAACCGTCGTGCGCGTGCCCGCGCTGCACTTCGACGAGGTCGAGCGTCTCGCCGAGCGACCGGTCGATATCGCTTTCATCGCGGTCAAGTCGTACGACACCGAAGAGGCGGCGCGAATGGTGCGCGATTACCTTGCGCCCGAGGGATTTGTGGTGTCGTTGCAGAACGGCATCAATGATCCAACCCTTGCCCGCGTCGTGGGCGCGGATCGTTCACTGGGTTGCATCGCGAGCACGATCGGTCTGGCTTTGCGCGGAGCCGGACGCGTCGAGCGGACCTACCAGCCGGGAGGCGACGCTTACACGGTGTTTCGGATCGGCGAGCTCGAAGGACCGGTCACGCCACGAGTCGAGCTCGTCGTGCACCTGTTGAAATGCGTCGACAGCGCGCAGGCCACCGACGATCTTCGCGGTGAGCGGTGGGCGAAGCTGGCGGCCAATTCGATGCACAACGGGCTCGCCGCCATCACCGGACTGGGGCACAAGGCCATCTACGGCCAGGCCGCGCCGCGGTGGCTGGCGATCCGATTGGGCGCCGAAGCCGTGCGGGTGGGACGTTCCGCGCGCCTTCACCTGCACCCGGTGCGCGGAATCGCGGCCGACGACCTCGAGGCCGCAGGCTTCGGTGACGCATCTGCGCTGGCGCGCGTCCAGCGCACCATCGAAGGCTGGATGCCTCGACTCACGGACGAGGGCCGACCCTCCACCGCGCAGGACGTGGCCAAGTCGCGGCGTACCGAGATCGATTACATCAACGGCGCAGTGTGCGCAAAGGCGCAGGAGGTAGGGGTCGACGTACCCTGCCAGCATGCGATCGTCGCGCTGGTCAAGCGCGTGGAACGTGGCGAGTTGCGCCCGTCGGTCGACCATATCCGTGACATTTGACGCAACGGCGAGAAGCCGCATCTTGCAACCTGGAGCATTCGTGAAGGCACTTGCACGCAACATCGTTCTGGGCGCGGCGCTCGCGCTGGCGACCGCTACTTCGGCCGCGACCGTCGACTGGCCCACGCGCCCCGTAACCATCATCGCTCCGTTCCCGGCCGGCGGTACGGTGGACATCGTCGCGCGCACCGTCGGGATGAAACTCGGTGCCGAGCTGCATCAGTCGTTCGTCGTCGACAACCGCGGCGGTGCCGGCGGCAGCATCGGCACCGCCGCGCTCGCGCACGCCGCGCCGGACGGTTACACCATCATGGTGAATCACATGGGCCTCGCGTTCAACGCGACGCTCTACGACAACCTGTCCTATGACACGCTGCGGGACGTGCTGCCGGTCGCCTATGTCGGCGCCACGCCCAACGTCCTCGTGGTCACCAACGGCTTCCCGGCTAAGACGGCGGAGGCGTTTCTTGAGCTGGCGCGCGACAAGCCGGGCACGATTAACTACGGGTCCGGCGGGGTGGGGAGCGCGGGGCACTTGCCGATGGAGTTGCTGCAGTCGGCGACCGGCATCAAGCTGGTGCACGTGCCGTACAAGGGCAACGGCCCCGCGCTGGTCGACCTCATCAGCGCGCAGATTCAGGTGATGCTGGCGACCATTCCCGCGGTGATGCCTTACATCAATTCAGGTCAGCTCCGGCCGCTCGCCACCTCGGGCAGCCATCGGTCCAGCGCGCTGCCGAACATACCGACGCTGGCCGAGGCGGGCGTGAAGGGGTTCGACTACCAGCCGTGGTACGCGTTCTTCGCGCCCTCCGGCACGCCGCCTGGTGTGGTCGACAAGCTGCACGATGCGGTCAACGAAGCGCTGCAGGACCCGGCGCTTGCGCGCAAGCTCGAGCAGGAAGGGTTGGAGACGCGAGCGATGTCGCGCCAGGAGTTCGCCGCCATCGTGCGCAACGACGTCGGCAACTGGGCCAACGTCATCAAGACGCTCGGCATCAAGGGACAGTGACGCATCGGCCATGCTGAAAATCGGAATTCTCGAAGGCGACGACATCGGGCGGGAGGTCGTGCCCGAATGCGTTAAGGTCATGAAGGCCGCGGCGGCGCGAGCGGCGCTGCCGATCGAATGGCATGCCGTTCCGGTCGCGCGGAGCGCACACGACACGCTCGGACATACGCTGCCGCCCGGCACGCTCGACCGGCTCGAGGCGCTGCACGGTTGGGTGCTCGGTCCCATCGGCCATCGCGAGTACCCGCGCAACGACCCGACCTGGATCAACGTACACCCGGTCTTCCGCAAGCATTTTCAGCTCTTCGCCAATTACAAGCCCTTCAAGTCCTATCCTCGGCTGCCCTCGCTGCACAAGGACGTCGACATGCTGTTCCTGCGGGAGACAACCGAAGGCTTCAAGGTCGACGGCAACCTCTACGCGGGGTACGGCGAGTTCCAGCCGACCGAGGACATGGCGATCGGCATTTGCGTCACCACGCGCTACAAAAGTCGGCTCATTGCCGAGGCCGCCTTCGAGGCAGCCGCGGTGCGGCCACGGCGCAAGGTGTCGGCGGTGCACAAGAACACCGTCTATCGCATGGGCGACGGGCTGTTCGCGGAGGAATGCCGCAACGTGGCGGCGCGCTATCCGGCAATCGAATTCGAAGAGGTGATCGTCGACACGTGTGCGCTGCGCCTGGTGATGAAGCCGCAGCAGTACGACGTGCTTGTGACCACGAACCTGTATGGCGACATCCTCACCGACGAGGCCGCCGGCCTGGTCGGCGGATTAGGGCTGGCGCCGGGCCTCAACGCCGGCCTGCAGCACGCGATGGCACAGGCGACGCACGGCTCCGCGCCGGACATCGCCGGGCGCGGCATCGCGAACCCCTACGCGATGATCATGTCGGGCAAGATGTTGCTCGACTGGCTCGCCGTCAAGTATGGCGAGCCTCGTGCAGCCGCCGCTGCGCAGCACATCGAGCGGGCGATGGAGCACGTCATCGCGGACGGGCGGCAACTCACACACGACCTCGGGGGCACCGCGGGGACGGTCGAGATGGGTGACGCTGTGGCATGCGCGACCCTAGTTGCGTAAGCGATAGCTGGCCCAGGGAACGTGGGTCTTCGTGTGGAGGGGCGGCGAGCGGAGCGGTTTGGTGACGAATCCGGTGGCAAATTAGTCGATGCCAGACGACTCCAGTCGACCGCCGCTCTATGAACCGATTGGCATAGCCCCTTGCGGCAGCGGGTTCGAATGCGCGATATAGTGCGTGTAGTGCGTGCAATTTCGTGGCCACCTGCGTTCGATTCACGCCTCGCGCACGCGCATCACTTTGTGACCTCCTCACATTGACTGTGACCGAATTGTGCCTTGATTGGATGGATATCGGCGCTGGCAAGCGTTGCAAGTTATTAATAATGCAAGTACTCAGGTGCGCGAAATCCGCCTCATAACCCGAAGGTCGCAGGTTCAAATCCTGCCCCCGCAACCAAACATTCAAGGGCTTGCCGAAAGGCAGGCCCTTTTTGTTTGGCTCCATTGTGACCAAATTGTGACGTCGCGAATGACACACTCATCTCGCGCATCAGATGCGCCATGATTTCAATAAGTGAATCGCCCGATGCAATCGGGGTAAGAACCCGGACTTCGCAATTGAAACGGACCGCGGCCAACCCGGCTCCTCATCGGTGCAAATCGGCGGCGTTGCTTGCTCGCAGCTATTCAAAACGGGATGCGGATGTGATGTTGTCCATCGGTCAGGACGGAGGGCTCGAAGAGCGTTGGGCGGTAGCCAGCGTGAACAGGGCAGGCAGACGAGTGTCAGGCGCTATCCCGTCTTCATGATCTGTCCGGGCGTCGCGCGCGGGTCGCGAGCCGTCCATCGCTCGGCCTCCACGAGGCCGATGAAGTCACCGACTGCGCGGTTGAACTGCTCGGGCTCCTCGAGGTTCAGCGTGTGGCCCGTCTTAGGAATGACGAGGAGGCCGCATGCCGGGATCGTTCTTTTCAGGAACAGGCCCGGCTGCAGGCAATGGTCGTCTTCGTCACCGACGATCACGAGCGTAGGGACCGCCATGCTGCGCAAGCCAGCCTCCAGGTCGTAGAGAGATGGCCGGAGCATCTGCACGCCCCGCATGGTGTTCGCCGAACCCCGGGCGGAGTGCTGTCCGAGTTGCGTCGCGAACTCCTGCCATCCCCGCGGATCCTTGTTCTGGAATTGCACGCGCGATGCGCCGAGCGAATAGGTCTTGGCAAATACCTCGCTGCCCTGCGCCTCGAACTGCCGTGCGACCTCGGCGGAGACATCGCGGAAGTACGTCTCGAACTGCTTCTCGGCGCCGTAGCCCGCACCGGCTACGACGATGGAGCGCGCGCGTTGCGGTTCATCGAGGCCGAAATGCAAAGCGGCGAAGCCGCCCATCGACAATCCCACGACGTGCGCCCGGTCTATGGCTGCCGCGTCCATGACGGCCACGATGTCCTGCACCGCACGGCGCTGGGAATACGCTTCCACGCTCGGCGGGACATCAGATGGCGGATAACCGCGTGCCGCAAACGTGATGCAGCGGTGCCGGCGCCCGAAATGCCGCATCTGCGGTTCCCAGCTCCGATGATCGCCGCCGAATTCATGCACGAATACGATCGGCGTGCCGCTCCCGACCTCCTCGAAATACAGACGAACGCCATCGTCCGCGGTGGCCCAGGCCATTTGCCATGCTCCTCTAGAACAGTTGGGGCACTTCCTTGACGCTTCTTGCGCGCTCGACCATCTGAGGCAGCCGAGCGCAGAACGCGTCGGCCCAGCCTTCGGGGACAGTCGTTGCCACCTTGACGAAGCGATGACCGAATTTCGGCGTGTGATAGGTGCCCTGACGAATCATGATGCCTTGAGTTTGATACGCCGCGCAGAGCGCCTCGGGCGTGATGCCCGCGTCGGTGCACTCGATCACAAGGAAGTTGGCCTGGGATGGATACACGGCTATCTGCAGCCCCTGCACGTTGTCGACCGCCTTGTGGATTTCCGCCTGGTTGCGGCGCTGGCGTCGATTGACCTCTGGCATCCACTCGGCCTTCACTTTGAGGCCCGCAATGGCCGCGCGCTGCGACACGACATTGCTGCCGAGATTGTTCGGGGGCGCCGCCGCGATGCGCTCGATGATGTCGGAGGAGGCGACCAGCGCGCCCACGCGCAGCCCGGCGAGCCCGAGCCACTTCGAAAAGCTGTAGATCGTGATCGTGCGCTCCGGATAGAAGCGCGCGGCGAGCGTGTGCTCGTCGGCAAAATCGCGATACGTGCAGTCGTGCACGAAATAGGCCCCAGCCTTTCGTGCGATCGCAGTGAACGCCTCGATCTCGGCCGCGGTGTAGCAGACGCCCAGTGGATTGTTCGGGTCGACGAGATAGATGACCCGCGTGCGCTCGTCGACGGCAGCCTCCAGGCGCGGGGCCGACAGGCGCCAATCGAATTCGCGGCCGTAAATGGGTATCTCGACAACCGATGCGCCGGAAGCCTGTGCAAATTGCATGGGCCACTTCCAGCCGGGGTCCGTCGTGACGAACGTCGCGCCGGGCTGGCTGCACGCGCGGCACGCGATGTAGAGGGCCTCTACTGCGCCGTCCGTGACGAGCA
>Ga0308176_10000100_pt1 | contig 58840 bp, 56 predicted proteins | sample PhyCR2_3_FD_203890 | JGI IMG/M metagenome (GOLD analysis project Ga0308176, IMG submission 203890) | Soil microbial communities from UC Gill Tract Community Farm, Albany, California, United States - DLSLS.C.R2 | ecosystem: Environmental > Terrestrial > Soil > Agricultural land | place: USA...
GAGGTTTGCCTTGGCAAAATTGCAGGCCATGAATTCGCAGGCTTCGTATTCGGTGGCTGGTGATGAAGTGGAGAAGTCTTTGTTGGTGAAGGTTTGGTCCTGGATGAAGTTCATTCGATAAAGATAGGAGGGTGAGCCGTTGTCGGTGTGAGGCGCGGTCACGTGTTAAGCCCACCAACAACCAAATCATGAACGTCCCAGCATCAACAGTGATTCATCAAAACTTGGTTGTTGGTACGCTCTTGTACAAGGCCAAGCGGCGCACCAACGGCGTAAAACATCAACAGGGATAGTTTTTACTCATAGCTAAGCAATAATAAGGGTTCAGTCACGCAGAACGGTTTTTCAATTGCCAAAACGTCCCATTCGGTTGAAGATGAGAAAATGTCCTTTGCTGTAACCAAATTTTGAATATCTCCTATGATTAAAAAAACATTTCAGTTTTTGAATTTCTAATAACCCACTTTTCTAAATAAGTAAAGGGAGAAATAAAACTGCTTATTAAAAAAAATATTGGATCTAAAACATCACCAACAGAATCTTCTTGTCTTACTTCTATATACTGAGTTGATTGATACTTGGGAAATTTAATATTCAAAGTGAGCGTAAAAGTCGTGCTCGGGATCGTAATCTGTGTAAGTGGTTTATTATCAGAAATAACGTTTGAATTGAGTTTTTCAATTAAATCAATATATCTCCTGTCAAAATGTTCTTTAATCTCGCCTAACATTTGGGTGAAATCAGGTTCTTTTTTTTGATTAGCATGGATGTCATCGAAGGATTTCGCTAAAAGCTCTTTAAGCATAACCTCCAAAACAGGCTTTGCCATTTCTTCATCAAATGAAATTTGAAACCTTGCGAGTACTTTACCTATAAATTCCTTGAGAGATCTATAATCTGATAATTGATAGCATTGATATAGCCCAAGAGGAGGAAAAATATCTTCCCTCCGAATTCCGACGCAAACAGGAATAATACTACAATTCTTTAGAGCCTCTGCAACGCCACTTTCAAAATACAGCCAGTGTTTTTCTATACTATAAGGTGTCAGAATTATTATTATTGCTTTGCTTTCTGATAGACGGCCAATTATTTCTGTAAACCACATGTCACCAGGTCTAAGTCCTCCAACTTCTGTAGTATCGGATGAAAACCAAGGATTGAGTTGATTCAGTGAAATTCTTCTCAATGTTCTCGCTATAAGTTCGGCAACGTCCTTATCACCACTGTAATGACTGATGAAGAAACTGTGTTTCATAATCTGTTTGAGAGTTAAAACAAAGAGGCTTCCAACAAGCTACTAGATATCTTCGAATTAAATTTATCACTTCTAAAAATAGTTGTAAGTAATGATTACTTAATTGTGCAAAGGCTTCATGAAGGTTTGAGCCAATAGAATCTAAACTTTTGTCTGTTTATGTGTAAGGTATTTACTTTCAATAAGAGTTAAATCTAAATCATGCAAAATTGGTTATCCAAAATTGTTTATAAAACTTACTTCGGCCGGTACTTCGCCTCATCAAAAATCTTCTTCGCCGTGGTGTGCAGAATCTGTTGCACGCTCATCTTCGGATGGTCAGCCTCAAACTTGCTAATGATGCGCCAGCCAATCCACGGGCCAATATTTCCGGGTGCGCCCTGCGGCAGCGTCTGCGTAAACGGCGCTTCGCCAATGTAGGTTTGAATGGTAGATTGGTCAATGGAAAAAATGTTTTCGTTCTTTGTAATCAGGCCCCACACGTTGCCTTCTTCGCGTTGCAGATCGGTGGTTTGTTGCGCCGTATAGCCGGTGATTAAGCTGTCCGGTGCGTCCGGCATAAACTTGTGCATAAGCCACCATTGCTTTCCTTTTTCAATCATCTGCTCAATGAGCGAAGCCCCTTCTGTGCTGTCGGCATATAAATCAGAAGCAACGGCGCGGATGCAATTGGGAACGATGTAGGCCGGCTCAAAACGGCGACGCAGGTAATCGGGGTATTGCGAAGGATCGTAAGCCGGGTAAACTTTTCCCAAAAACATTTGCAGGCTAATCACCAGCGTGTCGTTATAATAGGTCGTGCCGTAAATCTCGGTGGGGTTTTCAGGGTTCAGGCTTTCCACCGACGTAAGCACAACCGGTGTTTTAAAGGAAGGAAAATAATGCTTCACGTAGCGAAGGTCCTCTTCCAAACTGCTCTTCACATTATCAAGGTTCGAGAACTTTTTGTCCGCTTCAACGGCCAGCGGCTTAATGGCGCGGTAGTATTGCAGCAGCGCACTATCAAAAGGAAGGTGTTGCTGTTGCGCAATTTCTTTTACCGGCGCAAAATATTTAAAGTACACGTTCAGAAAAGCCGGGTATTTTTTTTCAACGGCTTGCAGCGAAGCTTGCAACTGCGTTGTGTCCATCGAAAAAAAATCTTTCTCAAAACGCTGCACCGTTAGGTTCATTTTAATGTCCGAGACATCGGGTGCATCGTTTTTATTTTTGCACGAAAAGAGGAGAACAGATAAAAGGAGAGAAGTCCAACGCATCATATCCGGCTTTGTTTTTGAATTATTCGGAACTTTGAAAGTTCAGTTTAACCCACGACGATGAAAATTTATTTAGCGCAGCAAAATTATCACATTGGAAACTTTGCGGCCAATACGCAAAAAATAATTGACGGAATTAACAGGGCCAAAGCCGCCGGCGCCGAACTGGTGTTATTCTCGGAACTTTGTGTTTGCGGCTACCCGCCCCGCGATTTTTTGGAGTTTAATGATTTCATCAACCAATGCTACGCCGCACTTGACCAAATAAAAGAACACACCGGCGACATCGGCGTACTCGTTGGCGCACCCGCCCGCAATCCCTTGAAAGAAGGAAAGGACTTGTTCAACGCAGCCTTTCTTCTTTACGAAAGAGAAATTAAAGCCGAGATACACAAAACGCTTTTGCCGACTTACGATGTGTTTGATGAGAATCGCTATTTCGAGCCGGCCATTGAATGGAAGTGCATTGAGTTCAAAGGGAAGAAATTAGCCGTCACCATTTGCGAAGACATCTGGAACCTGGGCGACAACCCGCTGTACCGCAAAACGCCGATGGAAGTGTTGATAAAAGAGCAGCCCGACGTTATGCTCAATCTTTCGGCTTCACCGTATAATTATGCGCAGGACACGGTGCGCAACTCCATTGTAAAGGCACACACCGAAAAATACGGCATACCCATGCTGTACTGCAACACCGTGGGTTCGCAAACCGAGATTGTGTTTGACGGCGGCAGTTTGGTTTACGATGCCGAGGGCAACTGCGTGAAAGAAATGAAATATTTTGAAGAAGATTATGCCTTGTTTGAGTTGGATGAAATGATCAGCGGCCCATCCCGTGAGCTTCGTTCGCAACCGCCGGTTGCCCGGTGGGAAGGCCATCAGTCGCACAAAACCTCGCCCGTCGGAGAGCACTCATCCGTTTCTATCAGCATTTTAAAGGAGCCCGCTGCACCGCACGAAGAAATTATTCATGGGCGTAAAGAAATTATAGAACCATCACCGATAGATGATGATACAAAAGAAGATGCTTCGTCGCAAAGCGAGGAAGGCAGCGCTGATGGCCTTCCCACCGGGCAACCGGCGGTTGCGAGCGAAGCTCACGGGATGGGCCGCTCCATTTACTATTACTCCGCTGCCGATGTTGGCAAAGGCTCCGACATCATTGCTTACTTAACCGACGACAAAAATATTGACGAAATCTACCGTGCACTTGTCCTCGGCATCCGTGATTATTTTGGAAAGATGGGTTTCAGGAAAGCAACGCTTGGCGCCAGCGGCGGCATTGACAGCGCCGTAGTGCAAGCTCTCGCGGTTGAAGCATTGGGTAAAGAGAACGTACACGTGTTGCTCATGCCTTCGCAGTTTTCATCCGATCATTCTGTAAGTGATGCTGAGCAATTGAGCAAGAACCTCGGCAATCGTTACGACATCGTTGCCATTAAAAATATTTTCGACGCTTTCGAGTCTGATCTAAAACCAATCTTCGGCGACTTGCCTTTCGGCATTGCCGAAGAAAATATTCAAAGCCGTACCCGCGGAAATCTGTTGATGGCCGTGGCCAACAAGTTTGGTTACATCTTGCTCAACACATCCAACAAAAGCGAACTGGCAACAGGCTACGGAACACTTTACGGCGACATGGCTGGCGGCTTAAGTGTGTTGGGCGACTTGTACAAAACGCAAGTCTATGCGCTGGCACGTTTCATCAACCGCAAAACCGAAATCATTCCCGAACACATTTTAATCAAAGCGCCTTCAGCAGAATTGCGTCCGGGACAAAAAGATTCCGACAGTCTTCCTGAGTATGATGTGCTTGACCGCGTGTTGTACAATTACATCGAGCTTCGGCAAGGACCGAAAGAAATCATTGCACAAGGTTATGATGCTGCCTTGGTGGCAAGAGTCTTAAAACTAGTGAACACGAACGAGTACAAGCGCAACCAGTTTTGTCCCATCATTCGTGTGAGCAGCAAAGCCTTTGGCGTGGGACGGAGATTGCCGATTGTAGCGAAGTATCTGTCCTAGTGTTTTAAGATAACAAGGATGGGATAGGTAGCGCCCCCCAAAACAGTATCGCGTGTGAGCGAAAACTGCGTGGCCGTTAAGGCATAAACTTTTGATTTGCCGTTAAGCAGTGCAAACACGTTATTGCTGATTTGAAGGTTGGCTTCATTATCGGCAAAGCTCCAGTTGAAGGTTGTTGTTTGCGCATCAGTTGTGTTGCATTTGGTTGTGCCTTCGTCTACGGTGCCTGTATTGTCTTTCTTAAAAGTAAGCTGGTTATCGGTGCGGCAAGACGGTACTAAAGTTGGCAACAGCGCCGAAAAAGAACTGCCCGCATCCACCACACCATCGCGGTTGGCATCAATGCCGCCATCCTGGTACGTCCACGCAGAAGAAGTAGCCAGTTCAGTTTTTGTAGGGATGTTGGGGTTTATGACGTCAGTCTTGTGACAACCAAGTACGTTTAACATGAATATAGAGAGAACAAACGGCAAAAAGATTTTCATAATTATCGGGTTCGTGTTGGTGTAATTTTGAAAAGGGCAAACTATTTGATAACTGTTGAGCACTAAAATTTCCTATGGCTACTTCCGAGCAGATCAACCACCTGACGAACTTAATTAAAGACCGGCACAATTTAAAGCAAAAGCTCTTTTCCGAACTGGGCAAGATCATCATCGGGCAGGAGAAGATGCTGGAACAACTCACCATCGCCTTGCTTGCCAACGGCCACATTTTACTCGAAGGCATTCCGGGCCTGGCGAAAACACTCGCCATTAAATCGCTGGCGCAGGCGATACAGGCAAAGTTCAGCCGCATTCAATTCACACCGGACCTGTTGCCCGCCGACGTAATCGGAACGATGATCTACAACCAGCAGCGCAACGAGTTTGTTGTGCGCCGCGGTCCTATTTTCTCCAATTTTATTCTGGCCGATGAAATTAATCGTGCGCCGGCCAAAGTGCAAAGCGCTTTGCTGGAAGCAATGCAGGAGCGGCAAATCACTATTGGCGATACGACGTACAAACTGGATGAACCTTTCCTGGTATTGGCTACGCAAAATCCTATTGAGCAGGAGGGCACGTATCCATTGCCCGAAGCGCAGGTTGACCGCTTTTTGTTGAAAGTGATTGTGAGTTATCCAAGCATGAAAGAAGAGCAGCTCATTGTCCGGCAGAACGTAGAAGGCATGACGCAGCCCACCATCAATCCAGTTTTATCAACCCACGAAATTCTGGAATCACGAAAACTGGTGCGGCAGATTTACATGGATGAAAGAGTGGAGCAATACATCTTGGGATTGGTCTTTGCCACCCGCGAACCCGATAAGCACGGCCTTGAAAAATTAAAGCCGGTGATTTCCTACGGCGCTTCGCCGCGCGGCAGCATCAGTTTGGCACTGGCTTCAAAAGCACAAGCCTTTTTAAACGGCCGTGGTTATGTTACGCCAGATGATGTGCGCAGCATTGCACACAGCGTGTTGCGTCACCGCATTGGTTTGACTTACGAAGCGGAAGCGGAAAACATTACCACCGAAACCGTGATTGATCAATTGTTGCAGAAGGTGAGTACGCCGTAAAATCGTTGGCTGTTGACTGTTGATCGTTGTTCGAAAGAAATTCTGCTTATGACAAATTATAAACAATTGCTGGAAATAAGCAATGAAACTGATTACAGAAATATATACGTTGACAAAGGCATATCCCAAAGAAGAAACGTATGCACTCACATCGCAAACGAAACGAGCGGCCGTTTCTATTGCAGCCAACATTGCTGAAGGTCTGGGAAGACAATATAAGAAAGACACTCTTCAGTTTTTGCACATTGCCAGAGGTTCTTTGTATGAATTGGAAACACTTTTAATCGTCGCTAAAAACATTGAAATCATAGACGAGGAAGACTTTAAAAATACTGAAATGCTTTGGCAGCGAAGCATTCAATTGCTGAACGGCTTTATTAACTATTACGAAAAGACTGAGCTTAAATAACGACCAACAAACAACGGACAACGATCAACGAACAATGCCCACCCTCAAAGACATACTCAAAAAAGTTCGCCAGCTTGAAATCAAAAGCAAGCAGCTCACGAGCAACTTGTTCTCGGGCGAATACCACAGCGCCTTCAAGGGCAAGGGCATGTCGTTTAAAGAAGTGCGGGAGTATGCGGCGGGCGACGACATTCGCTTTATTGACTGGAATGTGTCGGCGCGATTTGGAACGCCATTCAGCAAAGTGTTTGAAGAAGAAAGAGAGTTAACGGTGATGCTGTTGGTGGACGTGAGCGCCTCGTCTTTGTTTGGAACGGTGAACGCATCGAAGAAAGACATCGCTACGGAAATTGCCGCGGTGCTTACCTTTTCGGCCATCAACAACGGCGACAAAGTGGGTGTTATTTTTTACAGCAACAAAATTGAAAAATACATTCCCGCAAAAAAAGGAAGAGATCATGCGCTGTTCATCATTCGCGAATTGCTTTCGGTTTCTGCGTATAAAAAAGCAACGGGATTGAACACGGCGCTTCGTTATTTCACCAACATCAACAAACACAAAAGCACGGCTTTTATTTTGAGCGATTTTATTGATACTAATTACGCCGATGCCTTGCGTGTGGCTGCCTCGCGGCACGACATCATTGGTGTAAAAATCTGGGACAAGATGGACAAGGATTTACCAAAGATGGGAATGCTGCGCATTGAAGACGCCGAAACCGGCGAACAAGGCTGGGTGGATACGTCAAGCGCTTACGTGCGCCATGAATACCAAAAAGAATTTTTTGCGCAAACCGAATATGCCAGCCGCACCTTCAAGCGCAGCGGCTCCGATCTTTTGCACGTGCGCACAGACGAAGACTACGTAAAAATCCTGCAGAAATTTTTCCTTTCCCGAAACAAGAAATGAGAGTAAACAACCACGGAGACACAGCCCATCCCGGCCTCCCCGGTGGGAAGGCCACCAGTGCTTCGCTTTACGCGGCTCGCTTTGCGACGACTCTGATAAAAAAAATGAGTTGTCGAAAAGCGTGGGTCTGTGCCTTGATGGCCTTCCCACCGGGGAGGCCGGGATGGGCCGTTCTTCTTTTCCTTGTATTCTCTCTTTCTCTTCACGCACAAGACGTTCGCTTCACCTTCGACAAACAAAAAATTTTATTGGGCGAACCCATTCAAATGAAGATCGAAACCTTGCTGGGCACAAGTGAAAACAGAGTGCATCTTGACAGCATTTTTTCGCCCGACAGCCTGCCGCATTTTGAAGTGCTCGACCGTGGCAAAATTGATACGAGCCGCGTAGCCGAAGGCGTTTATTTAAAACAAATCGTTACCATCACCAGTTGGGACAGCGGCAGTTGGACTTTACCCACCGTGAACCGGGCCGGTAAAAGTTTGCAACCAGCGATTATTGAAGTAAGCTATACATCGCCTTGGGACCCGAAGCAACCTTACCACGACATCAAAGGCATTATTCCGGTAAAAGATCCGGGCCGTTCAACTTGGTGGTGGTACGTGGTGGGCATCGTTGTGCTGATTGCCTTGTTTATGCTATTCTTTCCGCCAGGTAAAAAGAAAGAGGAGACAACCATTGACAGCGGAGCCTACAAAAAAGCGTTGCAACAATTGGAAAAACTTCAAAAAGAAAACCTCGCTTCAACAAACGTCAAGCAATACTACACGGAGTTGATAAATATTTTCCGGGCTTACCTGAAAGGCGCCAAAGGCATCCAGTCTTTTTCAAAAACAACAGATGATTTGAGCATTCAACTGCAAAGCCTGAAAATGCCGCAAACAGGCTACAACAACCTGGTGCAAACGCTGCGATTGAGCGACCTCGTAAAGTTTGCGCAATACAAGCCCGAAACGTCTGCAAATAGCGAAGCCTTTAACGTAATTAAAGAAAGCATTACCGCCATTGAACAACATGCTGTATAACTACTTTCAAAATATCAGCTTTGCGTATCCGTGGTTGTTGCCGCTGCTTGTTGCCGTGCCGGTTCTTGCATGGATTCATTATTCTTCGCTGCGAAAGAAAAAGAGCAGTTTCACCGTTTCATCGGCACGGCATTTTAAGCACCGCACCGCAAAAAATTATTTGATCAACCTTCCGTTTTGGCTGCGTTTATTGGCACTTGCTTGCCTGCTGCTTGCATTGGCTCGTCCGCAAATCCGCGACGTGCAAAGCCGCAACAAAGGCGAAGGCATTGACATCATGCTTTGCCTCGACGTAAGCACCAGCATGTTGTCGCGTGACTTCTCGCCCAACCGCATTGAAGCCGCCAAGGAAGTGGCCGTTGATTTTGTGAACAGCCGTCCCGTTGACCGCATTGGCCTTGTGGCTTTTTCGGGTGAGAGTTATACCCTGTCGCCGCTCACCACCAATCACGATCTTATTCTTCAGCAAATAAAAAGTTTGCGCTGCGGCATGTTGCAGGACGGAACGCTGATTGGCGAAGGCCTGGCAAAATCGGTGGAACGTTTGTCCTCCGTTGGCTCAAAAAGCAAGGTGGTGATTTTAATGACCGACGGAAAAGAAGAGCCGCCCAAAACCCGCATCATTGATCCGTTGATGGCTTTGCAAATTGCGAAAGCAAAAGGGGTAAGAGTTTACACCGTAGGCATGGCCGGCACACCGGAACAACAACGTGCCAATGCCGGTGTGTTGGGCACGACCTCCAACCTTGATGATGCCTTGCTGCAACGCATTGCGCAGGAAACCGGCGGCGCTTATTTTAAAGCAAGGGACAAGGAAACACTAAGCGTCATCTATTCGCAAATTGACCGCCTGGAAAAATCAAGCTTTGAACGCATTACCAAAACAAGGGTGGAAGAACAATATTTTTACCTGCTTATTGCTGCCTTGTTCTTTCTACTTTTGGAAGCGCTTTTGCGGTACACGTGGCTGCGCTCCTTTCCTTAAACAAGTCAAAAGTAAAAAGGCAAAATTCAAAACTTGCCGACGTCAGGAGGTTCTTTTTTACTTTTTACTTTTGAATTTTTTACTTCTCATGCAGGGCATTGTTTACAAATCCACAGGCAGTTGGTACAGCGTCAAAGGCGATGACGGCAAGTTTTACAATGCCCGCATCAAAGGCGTGTTCAAGATTGACGGCATCACCTCCACCAATCCCATTGCCGTTGGCGATGTGGTGGATTTTGAAAGCGAAAATGAGATTGAGTCTTCAGTCATCATCACCAAGATTCACGACCGCAAAAATTACGTGGCGCGGCAATCGCCAAGGGCTAAACACCAGCACCATATCGTTGCAGCCAATCTTGATCAATCGCTCATGCTGGCAACGATAAAAGAGCCGCGAACATCGCAAGGCTTTATTGATCGCTTCCTTGTTGCCTGCGAAATGTACCACGTGCCGGCGATTGTTGTCTTCAACAAAACCGATGTTTATAAAGAGAAGGATTGGAAGGAAGTTGAACGCCTGAAAACAATCTACGAAGCCGTCGGCTACAAGGTCTTTGCCATGAGTTTGAAAGAAGGCAAAGGCATGGACGAAATAAAAGAAACGCTCAAAGAAAAAACAACACTGATCAGCGGGCACAGCGGTGTGGGCAAATCATCGTTTATCAACGCCGTCATTCCAGGCAGCAAAATCAAAACGCAGGACGTAAGCGGCTGGAGCGGCAAAGGCCTTCACACAACTACCTTTGCCGAGATGTACGATCTTCCCTTCGACGGCAAGCTAATTGATACACCCGGTATGCGGGAGTTTGGTTTGGTTGACGTGAAGAAGGAAGAACTGTCGGGTTATTTTCCGGAAATGCGGGCAAGGCTAAACGATTGCCAGTTCAACAATTGCCAGCATATTAATGAACCCGGTTGCGCCATCAAGCAAGCGGTGATTGACGGCGAAATTGACGAAGACCGGTATGTGAGTTACGTGAACATTTTGGAGAGTTTACCCCTTGTCTCTCTAAAGGGGAGACTTCGGTGAAATAAACTTTACCTGTTTCAATTAGTTCTTTCGTATAATCATTTTTATGAGCCAGGGGTTCGTCTATCCATTGAACCTCGGTTGCGTCGCACTCTTGTACGTTCTTATTGCTATTCAACAACAGTAAAACTGAATTAAGTGATGTTTAAAAAAAGAAAAAGAGGGATGAACCGAAGTCTCCCCTTTAGGGGGGCAGGGGGTTGTTGATACACATTCATCCCGATAATCCACAAGACCGCCTCATCAAACAAGTCGCGGAGATTTTAAAAAGCGGTGGCGTCATTGTTTATCCAACCGATACCATCTACGGGCTTGGCTGCGACATCACGCAGCACAAAGCCGTGGAGCGCATCTGCCGCATCAAAGGCGTTGATCCGCAAAAGGCAAATCTCTCTTTCGTTTGCTACGACTTAAGCGATTTAAGCCATTACGCCAAACAACTTGATACATCGGTTTACCGTACACTCAAGCAATACCTTCCCGGGCCTTATACCTTCATTCTCGAAGCCAGCCGGCAAGTGCCGAAAATTTTAAAAACAAAAAAAGACACCGTGGGCATTCGCGTGCCCGACAACAACATTGCCAGGGCAATTGTGAAAGAATTAGACAATCCTATTTTAAGCGCCACACTTCCCGGCGATTACGTGGAAGAATACACCGACCCTGATCTCATTCACGACAGATTTGAAAAGCTCGTTGACCTGGTAATTGACGGCGGCATCGGTGGCATGGTGCCGTCCACCATTATCAGTTTTGTAAGCGGCGAAGCCGAAGTAATAAGAGAAGGTGCGGGAGAAGTGAAATAGTTTGTGGTTGGCGGTTTGTCGTTTGTGGTTTCGTACTATGCGGCGATGCTTTTTGTTTTCATCCTTTCACGAACGAGGAGAGTAAATAACCGTGAAGTCTTTATCCCCATCACGCCAACCACAAACGACAAACCACAAACCTGATTTCCTACATTTGTTCAAAACCTTCTATGGGCTTCATTATAAAAATTCTGGCTGTTGCGGTGGCGGTATGTTTAACCGCTCATCTCTTGCCCGGCGTTGTGCTACGCGATGTGCAAACAGCGGTTATCGTTGCGCTGGTGCTCGCGGTGTTTAATGCTATTGTCAAGCCGGTTCTTGTTATACTTACACTTCCCATCACCATTCTTACGCTTGGACTTTTTCTGCTTATCATCAACATCATCATTGTAAAACTCGCCGATTATTTCATTGATGGTTTCGCCGTACACGGCTGGCTTACGGCCTTGCTCTTTAGTTTTATTGTGTCTTTTATCAGCGCCGTCATCACCAAAATTGTCGGCGGTAAAAATTAAAATGCTTCATGCAGTTTCAAAAAGGTTCGTTGCAAAGCGAAGAACTCATTTCTCTTTATAAAAATTTATTGTGGCCACGTTTGATTGAAGAAAAAATGCTTGTGCTTCTTCGCCAGGGACGCATCTCCAAATGGTTCAGCGGAATCGGGCAGGAGGCCATTTCCGTTGGCGCAACTATGGCTTTACAATACGATGAATGGATCATGCCTTTGCACCGCAATCTTGGTGTGTTTACATCACGCAACATGCCGCTGCACAAACTTTTCAAACAGTGGCAAGGCGCACAGGATGGTTACAGCAAAGGCCGCGAACGCAGCTTTCATTTTGGTTCGAAAGAGCACCACATCTGCGGCATGATTTCACATCTTGGTCCGCAGTTGGCCGTTGCCGACGGCGTGGCATTGGCCTGTAAACTTCGTGAAGAAAAAAATGTTTCGCTTGCTTTTACCGGCGACGGCGGCACCAGCGAAGGCGATTTTCACGAAGCGCTTAACGTGGCGGCTGTGTGGGATTTGCCCGTCATCTTCATCATTGAAAACAACGGTTACGGATTAAGCACGCCAACGAGCGAACAATACCGTTGTGCGCAGTTGGCCGATCGTGCAAAAGGATACGGCATGGACAGCGTAGTTATTGACGGCAACAACATCTTAACCGTTTATGATACCGTGAAAGGCGTAAGAGATTATTGCATTCGCGAACAGAAACCTTACCTGATTGAATGCACCACCTTTCGCATGCGCGGGCACGAAGAGGCCAGCGGTACCAAATACGTTCCGAAAGAATTGATTGAACAATGGCAGGAGAAAGACCCGATAAAAAATTATGAAGTGTGGTTGCTGAGCGAAGGTGTATTGACGGATCGGGATGTTCTTGCAACGCGGGAAGAAATGAAAACCGCTATTGAGGAGGAGTTGCAAATTGGGTTCAACAGTCGCCCAACGATGGTAAGTGCCAACGATGAACTAAGAGACGTATATGCACCAACCGTGATTAATAACCAACGGCCAGCGCTCAACGCTCAACGCTCAACGTCGTCACGAGAACTGCGCATGATAGACGCCATTAAAGAAGGTTTATATCAATCAATGGCAGAACACCCGAAATTGATTTTGATGGGGCAAGACATTGCCGAATACGGCGGTGCGTTTAAAATTACCGAAGGCTTTGTGGAAGAATTTGGAAAAGCGAGAGTGCGCAATACTCCTTTATGCGAAAGTGCGATTGTGGGCGCCGCACTTGGCTTATCGCTTGAAGGTTTTAAAAGCGTTGTGGAAATGCAGTTTGCGGATTTTGTTTCGGTAGGCTTTAATCAAATCGTGAACAACCTTGCAAAAATCCATTACCGTTGGGGCCAGAACGCTGACGTAGTGATACGCATGCCGACGGGCGGCGGCGTGGGCGCAGGGCCTTTTCACTCACAATCGAACGAAGCCTGGTTTGTGCATACACCCGGGTTAAAGGTGGTTTATCCCTCTACACCCTACGACGCAAAAGGTTTGTTGATTGCTGCCATCAACGATCCAAATCCGGTGATGTATTTTGAGCACAAGGCTTTGTACCGGAGTGTAAGCGGGCAGGTGCCAGAAGAGTTTTACAGAGTAGAAATTGGCAAGGCAAGATCGGTGCAAACGGGCGGAGACGTTTCCATCATCACGTACGGTGCCGGCGTGCATTGGGCTCAAGATTATGCGTTGAACCACACGGACGTTTCCGTTGATATTTTGGATTTGCGCACCCTGCTGCCGCTTGATTACGATGCCATCGAAGCATCGGTAAAACGCACGGGCAAGGTTTTACTCTTGCACGAAGACACGCTTATCGGTAGCATTGGCAGCGAGATAGCCGCGTGGATTGCGGAGAACTGTTTTCACCATCTGGATGCACCGGTTATGCGTTGCGCATCGCTGGATACGCCGGTACCGTTTAATACGGAGCTGGAGAAAACTTTTTTAGCAAAAGCAAGATTCGGTGAAACAGTGCGGCGTTTGTTGGCCTACTAAGCCTGTAATCTTATTTACAAGGACCGCCGGAAGCCAACGCCCGGTCTGTCTTCACCATTAATTTTGCGCACCAGATCTTCTGCGGTCATCGCCACCTTCACCGCTTCGGTTTTGCCACCTTCCACTTCAATTAAGCTGCTTTCGCCTTCAGCAATTTTTGTTATTAGAACAATTTTATCGAGACTGACGAACACCTCGGCCTTGCGATTTTCGCAGTAAACGTTTAAGAATTTCATGCTGAAAATGTAAAGAAGATTTTTCCTTTGAACGCCGGTTCTTTTCCTCCGCTCACCGATTTACGCCAGCTCTTTCTTTTCAGCCTCTCCTTTTGGGGAAAAATTATTAACCCTATTTAACGCAGTACGCCAAAACTTTTTAAACTTTAGGTTACTAATTTGCTCCAACAAACTACAATTTACCTTTATGAATACGCCAATAAAACACTTTGCTCTCAGCACTTTCATTGCTTTGGCTTTTATCGTGCCGGCCAACGCACAGCGTGGCGAACGCCACGACGGTGGCGGTTCAAGAAGTTTTGACAGGGGCGGTGGTGGCAACAATGAACGCCGCTCCGGTGGCTTTAGCAGCGGATCTTCCGTAAGCCGTCAAAACAACGCTTCCTTCGATCGCCAAAGCCGGCGTGAATCCTTTGACAACCGCGTAAGTTCGGTAACACCCGGCCGACAAAGTCGGAACTTCGACAACCGCGACGTGGTGGTTCGCTCTTCTACCGACCGGCGAATGGATCAATCAAGGGTCAACAACGGTTTCAGTCAGCAACGGATTCCGCGCAGCACAGCCGTTTACAATAACACCCGTGTTGTGAACAATTATCGCTATTCATCTACTTACAGTTACGCACCGCGTCGTTGGGCCTATTACGGTGCGCCGCGTTATTCGGTTTTGCCGTACGGGGCCTCAACCATCCGTTTTGGTGGTTATCCCTATTATTATCACAGCGGGCTGTTCTTTGGTTATTACAACGGTTTTTACGAACCGGTGTTTGCACCCATTGGCATTCATGTGAGCATTTTGCCGATTGGATACTATCCCTTTTACATCGGTCCCACTCGCTACTATTACTACGACGGCATTTATTACAGAAACTATAACGACAACGAATATGAAGTGATTGATGCGCCGTTGGGTGCTCAGGTATCTGTGTTGCCGAAAGGCGCGACTGTGGCTACTATTAACGGCGAGAAGTTTTACGAGTTCAACGGCACTTATTACAAAGAAGGCACCAATAGCAAAAACGGGGTAGTTTATACCGTGGTGGGCAAATACGGGCACGTGAACAATGGCGAGGCCGGTGTTTCCGACTTGCAGCAACCGGCTTTGCACGTGGGCGATGTAATTCCCGTGCTGCCCGACGGTTGCAAGGAAGTAATGATTAACGGCGAACAGTTGTACCTGTCGCCTGACAATACTTATTTTAAAGCGCAGACTGCCGACGGCAACACGAGTTACAAGATCGTAGGCATGGGAGAAAAGCAATAATTTTTTCAATGCCTTTATAAAAAAAGACCCACAATGCTGTGGGTCTTTTTTTATGGCGGTTATTTTCAATTAACGCCTTTGACTCTTCCCTGTTGCTTATTGTCAATTGGTATTATCCGTTTATCCCTCCACTTACCTCGATGCGCTGCCCGTTAATCCAGTTTGCTTCATCGGTGCAAAGAAAGGCCACCACGCTGCCAATGTCTTCGGCTGTGCCCACGCGGCCCAGTGGCGAAAGTGAAGCAAGTCTCTCTTTCATTTGCGGATTGCTGCGGATGGCCGCGTTGTTGAAATCTGTTTCAATTGGTCCGGGCGCCACCACGTTTGCCCGGATGCCTTTGGATCCCAGTTCTTTTGCCCAGTATTTCGTCAGCACCTCCACCGCACCTTTCATGGACGCATAAACCGAATAGCCGGGATTGGCAAAGCGGGTGGTGCCACTGGAGATGTTGATGATGCCACCGCCTTCTTTCAGGTGCGGCAGCAATTTTTGCGTTAAGAAATAAACGCTTTTGAAATGCACGTTTAAAAACTCGTCGAAGATGGTTTCGGTTACCTTTTCAAACGGAACGGTGGCGCCCATGCCCGCGTTGTTGACGAGGTAATCAAAGGCTTCGGTTTGCCATACGCTCTTTAGTTCAATGATCAATGCTTTGATAAAAGCATCCAGCGAGGAAAAAGCGTTCATGTCCAAAGGCAGGCTCAGGGCTTTTCTGCCAAGTGCTTCAATTTGTTTTACCACTTCGTCGGCCTCTTCTTTTTTGCTGCGGTAAGTGAGGATAATGTCCAGTCCCTTGCGGGCAAGGCTCAGCGCCATGTCTCTTCCCAGGCCGCGGCTACCCCCAGTGACCAATGCTATTTTGGTTTTGTTCATGCGGTTAAATTTTGAACAAAGCTATTTATAGAAAAGTTTGTACGACGTTCTGCTCCGGGGAGAAATGTTCCCGCATTGCTTTTGGCCGCTTTTTGCAAACGGCGTCGCTTCGTTACCTGGGAAAAATTTCCTACGGCATTTACCTGTTCCATTTGTTAATTCAATTCTTTTTTGATGATTACGTTGACAAATACGTGCTTGCGCATTATTCCCGCTCGCTTCCAAAGCTCTTTCAATACAACCTGCATTTGCTGCAACTGCCGCTCATCATCCTTTTTACGGTTTTGATGGCGGCTGCTTCTTTTCGCTGGATTGAAAAACCATTCTTACAACTGAAAGCGCAAATTGTTTATAGCTAAAGGCACAGCGTCTTTCAAAATCTTATCTTTAAACACCGGCGCCTTTATCCCCTGAATAAGAAACAACCACCCTGCGAGAGCCCTATTTCTTCACCTCAAAAAACTTCATCATGGAAGAAACAATGCTCCGAAGCGAAGCCCTCACGCTTGCGCAAAAAAACCTGCTCGATTATTTTCAAACTCACGACGTAAAGTACGTAGCCGAAGATGCAGTGTACCGCAACATGAACACCGGCGAAATCTACAAAGGCAGGGCCGAAATAGGCGCCATGCTGCACTTCTTTTACCACGTTCTGTTTGATGCAAAAGCCGAACTGGTGAACTACGCCGTTACCGAAGAAAAAGCCGTGGTGGAAGGCCGGGTAAAGGGGAAGCACATCGGTAATTATAACGGCATTGCCGCCACCGGCAAAGAGGTTGACTTCCCGCTCTGCATAACGTACTATTTAAAAGATGGGCTTATCCAAGAGGCACACATTTATACGTCAACCGATGTGCTCATGCAGCAGTTGGGCGTCGGCGCTTCCAAACAAAAGGCCACGTACCTCGTAAGAGACATTTTCCACTTAAAATTTGGGCAGTTTAAAGCCGCCAAAGCATTGTTGCAGGAAGCGATGGACAAAGGTCTGATGCCGGACAACGCACAGGCAAGAGTGTTTTCCGACTTTACCGGAGATGCCTATCGCCTCATCTTTGAAGAAGGCTTCAACAGCCTGACCGATTACGAAGCGGCGCTAACCGGCGGCATGAAGGCCGAAGAATGGCAGGCTTGGTACGAACAATTCAAACCACTAGTAGAGCGCAGCCATCGCGAAATTTTGAAGCAAGTGATCTAATGCTTCCTCTAACAAACATTGCAGGTCGCAAGGCCTGCGATGTTTGTTTCCGCATGCGAGACCAATTGTTTTGCGTTGACCGTATTCGGTGTGATCTTTTTTCTAAACGAAAAGAACGTGTTCTGTTTATGCGATTTAATGCAAACGGAAGGATAAACTTCATTGCTCTTCCAGCCACTTCACCAATTCTTTCTTAATCGCTTCGCCGATGATTTTTTGCTTGGCCGGGTTCTTTAAAAAATCATGGCTTGCGGCATTGTCGCCGATCTCCAATAAAACGCGGTAAGGAGTGGCGTTCAGGTTTTCGTCCAAACTATAAAACGAAAGCTTGCCGGTGCTGGCGCAGCGGTAATCGTTGCGGCCCGTGGTGCTGTCGAGCAACACGCCGCGGTCTTCCATGCCCGTGGCCGTGCAAATGGCTTTCACCAAACGAGCTGCTAAATCACGGTTCACTGTTTCATAAGTATCGCCATAATGAATATAGCCCCACACGGCATGACGACGTGTGCCGCCGTTGTTGTGCACGGCGATAAATACTTCGGGACGTTTTTTGTTCGCTTCCTTCAATTCGTAAGCATAGCCCGAAATCTTCCCGTCAACCACCGCCGTTGTGTGCGCAATTTTTGTGTTGCTGCCGCTGTCGGCGTGATGCACATCAGTACGGCCTAAGCTCCATACCCTGTATTCTTTCAGCTTTACTTTGTCCGATGGAACGGTGAGCTTCATGGCTGCGGTAGCAATGCCGTTGCAGGTTTCGGCCTCGCTAAAATCCACGCCGGTATCGGTTTGGTGCGAGGGCTGCCAGACAACCGTAATTTTCTTTTTTGATGCGTCGGCATCTTTTTTTTCTGTACGAACGGTACCGCGAAAGCAAAGGATAAACGAGAGCGTCAAACAGGTCAAACGAATCATGTGAATGTGATTTTAAAGGCTCGTACCGGTTGCATAAATATAGTCACTCCTGCTGCTTAATTCAACCACATTGCCGTTCATCTTAAAGCAAGACTGTAGTTTGGCAAGGTTATTTTAAGAAGAATAAGCGATAACCTTCTTCTTCATTTAAACAACAAATTCACATGGGAAATCTGTTGTACATCATCGCCGTAATTCTCGTCATTGGATGGCTGTTGGGCATGTTTGCCTTTCACGTAACCGGCGGGCTTATTCATGCCCTCTTGGTCATTGCCATTATCTTATTTTTGATACAACTGTTAAGCGGCCGCAGGGGCGTGTAATCTGCAGCGAAGCAACAGAAATCACGCAACGCAAACGACAAAAGAACGAGCTGCGAAACGAGGCAGCCCGTTCTTTTTTTGTGCAGAGATTATTTCATGTCGGGTATTGGAGCTTTCTGCCGTCGCTCAAGTTTGCTGAAACCCCACTGTAGCCGCAAAGTAAAATAATTGCGGAGGTTGTTCGTCTGTACATCCTCAATGTAGTTTTCGCTTACTACCCGTTGCAAGGCTGTTTTGGTAGCCAGTAAATCAAAAGCTGTCACGCTGATTTGTCCGCGGCCTTTGGCCACTTGGACGTTTACCGAAAGATTGCTGTTGAACTGTCCCTTATCGGCACCGTCGGGCGCCTGGGTATTGTATTGATAAGAAAGCGCCGTTTGCACGTACCATCGCTTCATTACCTGGAACCGCAAGCTATTGTTTAACGTGTGCAGGCTGTATTCGTCGTTGCGGCGAAGCAAAGAATGGTAATCGAGCCGGTTATACCAAAGGCGGTACGACGTTGTGAGGTAAACAAAACGAAACAGCTTGCAACTGCCTTCGGCCATTGGTGAAAGGGAAAGCCTTGCGGTGTTGAGCACTGTTTTATCAGCCGGCGTCCAGTTGCGCGAAACCATCGGCGCAAGCGATAGCGTAAAACCGGAGGAGCGAACGCCTTGCCCGTGTTTGGAAAAAGACAGCGTTGCGTTGACTGAGTAATTGCGCGAATCGTAGCGCTTGTTCGATTGGAAATAAACCTGGCGGCCGTATGCGAAGCCCGATGAGGTGTTCCAGTTGATAAAGCTTTTGTCTTGTTGGTAAAGTTTCGAAAAGCTAAGGTTGGCTCTTGCGTTAAACATGCCTTGCACATTAATGTATTGAGATGTGACGCGGCGGTATTCGTCGTAGGTTGTTGCGTTCACAATCTGGTTGCTCACCGGTGCATAGGCCGCGCTGGCCATCAGCGTTGTGCGGTTGTTTGAATAATTGTAACTGAGTAAATAGTTCTGCGAGAAGGCCGTTCGCAAGGCTGGATTACCCAGCCGGATGTAGAGCGGATTGCTGTTGTCGGGCACAGGCCGCAATTGATCAACGGAGGGCTGAACGGTAACGGCTGAAAAAGCGGCCCTCAACATTTTTCCCTTTCCCACTGCGTAGGCTGCGTTAAGGGTGGGCGAGTAGCGCAGGAGGTCTTGCTGAAGGTTTTCTTTTTGAAGGCTGCGAACCGTGCGTTGCCAAAGCGTTGTCAGGCCGCTGCTAACGTTCCATTTCTGGTTGGTGAAGTGAAGCGAAGCGCCGGCACTTTTTGTTGCATCGGTGGAGATGACCGTGGCCGAATACAAACTGTCGAAAGTGGCTTTGTGCGTTGCGCTGTCAAGGTTGTAAATCATGCGGTCGTTGTTTTGCTGCGACCAGTTATAATTGCCGGTTAAATTGAGGCGAAGATTTTTTGCAAGAGGCTCGGTATAGGTAAAATTTGCCGAATAAGATTTTATTTTGTTTTGGTTTTTTGTTTCACGGTTTAGGGTGTCGCCGCTGGCAGGAAGGCCGTTGACGAAATAAGTGTTGGTTGATTGAGAGAGGAGTTCTGATTGCTGATCACCGCCGTTGGTCTGCGCCGAAAGAAACAAGTTACGGCCCTTGCGGTTCAGGTATTTTCGCCAAGTTACCGAAGCCGAAACGTTTTGTCCTTTACCGTTTGCTGTTGTGTTGTTGCGGCTTTCGTTGCGCAACAAACCGTTTTCGCTCGTGAGCGAGGAGCTGCTGTTTTCGTTGTTGTTTTTTGTTTTGTTGAACGACAGCGTTGCGTCCAAAATGCTTGACGAATCAATCCACAAATTGGCGTTGAGGTTGACGCGGTGATCGCCGTAAGCGTTGTTGAAACGCGAGGCCGCTTTGGTAAAAAAAGACGTGTCGGTAGTAATTAACTGCGTTCGTTCGCGGTAGGTTTCGTTGCTGCTTGTGCTTTGATTGAAGGCGTAACTGGCATTGAAGCGCAGCTTCCCGATTTTATCACCGTAATTAACGCCGGCGTTCAGGTCCGAACTGGTGGGTCCGCCGGCGACTTTAAAGAGGCCCGTTTTGTTGCTGCTGTTGTAGCCGCCCGTAAGACTCAGTCTTTTATTTTCGTTAAACCGGCTGATGTTGGCATCGGCTTCAAGATTGTTTTTTGTTCCCGCGGCGGCGGCGGCATTGCCAAAGGTTTTGTTTCCGGCCTTGAGCTTTATGTTGAGTGTTTTGTCTTCGCCGTCGGGAGGGATGTTGTTAAAGATTTGTTCCAGCGTTTTGGTGTCCATCACCTGGATTTTTGCCACCATGCCCGCCGGAAGTTTTTTCATTGAGAAGTTCGGGTCGCCGCCAAACAAATCTTCGCCGTCAACCAAAATGCGGGTAATGGGTTTGCCGTGAAAAGTCATCTTACCCTGTGCGTCAATCTCCAATCCGGGCAATCGTTTCACAAAATCTTCCACCACGTCAAAGGGTTCAAACATCGAGGAGTCAACGTTGTATTCCGTTGTATCGCCTCTGACCACAACCAACGGCAGTTTTGCTTTAACCACCACGCCTTCCATCATCGTTGACGAAGGCGAAAGAAGAATTGTGTCAATGCTTTTCTTGTTTCTCTGCAAGAGTGCAAACCGCTTTTCGGCGTAGCCAATGTGTTGCAAGAAAAGGAAAGCTGTGTCGGCTTTTAGCTTTAAAGAGAAAGAGCCGTCTTCGTCCGTGATAAATTTTTTGGAGCCTTCTGTTTGCAGGGAAACGGTGCAGTTCTCCAGCGGCGTTTTGTCCAGCGAATCAACGACAATGGCTTTAAAAACCCTGTCTTCTTTTGCTTGTGCAAAACCGCGTGCCGGCAACAGACAGCCGGTAAAAAGGAGCAGCGTCACAAAGCAAAAAAATCTCATTTGGCAGAGGACAAAGGTAGAACGAAGGACGCCGCTAAAAAGTATCGCTAGAATGATGGGCCTTGCTTTAACGTAAAACCGGTTTTTACAAAACGGGTGCTGCTTCGCTTCTTGAAGGCATAAGCGTTTGGCCGCTGCGCACACCGGTGTGTTTGCCTTCTTCCACTACGATTTGTCCGTTCACCAGCACGTAACGAAAGCCTTTTGAATAAGCGTGTGGCTTTTCGTAAGTGGAAAGATCGGTTACTTGTTTTTCGTCAAACACCACGATGTCTGCGGCAAAGCCTTCGCGTAAAAGACCGCGGTCTTTAAAACCGAATTTTTGTGCGGGCAGCGAAGTCATTCTTCGCACGGCTTCTTCCAACGAAATCACTTTTTCTTCGCGAACGTATTTGGCCAGCACTCTTGCGTTAGTGCCATAGCCGCGTGGGTGTGGTGAGCCTTGCCCAAACACACGAATAGATGCATCACACGCAAACATGTTGAAAGGATATTGCATGATGCGCTTCACGTCGTCTTCGCTCATACCGTGAAAAACCATCGAAGCACCGCCCCTGCCCATCATGTCCATCACGGTTTCGGTTTCTTCTTTGGCTTTGTGCTTGCGGCCCATCAACAGGTTTACTTCTTCAATACTCTTACCGTTATAAGTTGTATCGGCTTTGTAAAACGCCACCACCGGATAACTGAAATGCTTGAGCTTGCGTTTTTTCAATTTCCTCAGCATGTAATCCGTGATGTATTTTCTTGTTTCGGGCCTTGCCAGTCTTGCTTTGATGGAGTCTTGTCCATCGGATAGAATTTCATCGGGCAAGAGAGTGCTTAACGAAGTGCTGCTGGCTGTGTACGGATACTGGTCAATGGTTACATCGAGGCCTTCTTCTCTTGCCTTGATGATCATCGGAACGGTTTCTTTGCTGCGTCCCCAGTTTTGTTGTCCGCTCAATTTAAAGTGCGAAATCTCCACTGGCATTTTTGCTTCGCGGCCCACGTGCAGGGCTTCGTTAATGGCCTGCACCACGCTGTCGCCTTCGTCGCGCATGTGCGAGGCATAAACACCGCCGTATTTGGCTGCGGCTTTTGCCAGCGCCACAACTTCTTCGGTTGAAGAGTACGTGCCGGGAATGTAAATAAGGCCTGTGCTGAAACCCACCGCGCCGTCTTTCATTGCCTGCTCAACGATGGCTTGCATCTTTTTAATTTCTTCATCGGTGGCTTTGCGATTGGCTGTGCCTATTACGGCTTTGCGCACGTCGTTGTGGCCAATGAGCGTAGCCACGTTGATGGAAAGTTTTATTGAATCAAGCTTTTGCAAATAAGCTTTGATATTCACGTTTGACGAGCCGCAGTTGCCTGTAACAACGCTTGTCACACCGTCATAAATGAAATTATCGGCTGTTGGATTTTTTACCTCATCGCCTTCGATGTGCGTGTGCACGTCAATAAAGCCGGGAGCGACGATCAAACCATTTGCATCAATCGTTTTTTTGGCAGGCAGCGAAAGATTTTTACCGATGCGAAAAATCCTCCCGTCTTTCACGGCAACGTCGCCCCAAACCCAGGAGTTGCCGGTTCCATCGAGAATGCGGCCTTTTTTAATTAAAACATCAACCGTTGTTTGTGCGTGAAGATGAACTGTCGCGAAAAAAGAAAGAAGAAAAACAAAAGACTTCATGCTTAAAAATAAGGCTTTGTCGTTTGTGGTTGGCGTGAGGAGGGAAAAGGCTTTCTCTGCGCAATTCTTCCTGATAAATGCAGATGGCAATCGAAATGCGTTTTCGCACAACACGAAACCACAAACCACAAACCTTACAGGTAACTTAACCACCAATCGCGGTGCGTTTGCTTGTAATCGCTAAACCATTTGCAAAGCGGATAAAGAAATGCTACCACGCTTAGCCAAACGGCATACACAGCGGCCAGGGAATAACCTTGCCCGGGAATGATAAACTTGGGAACAAGCAGCGGAAGGTCTTTCGTTTCGGTCATTGTATGTCCGCTGGCAAAAAAGAAAACAGTAGCCACGGCGTGCAGCAAAAAGAAGTGGAGTACGTAATAAAAGAAAGGCACACGACCGTAAACGGTAATCACTTTTGATAAGCCGCTTTTCGCGCCTTCGGCCGCGGCCAAAAACAAAAGTGCCGGGCCGATGGTAACGCACATGTACAAAAGCGAAGGCGGGTATTTGTGCACGTCAACAAAAGACATGATGGTATAGAGAATGTTTTTTTGCGGCGCCCAATGTTCGGGATTGCCGTAAATATTTATCGCCCGTAAAACAATGAAGAAGGCAATTACGCCAAAACCCAAACGAAGCAGCATTTGCCGCCGCGCCGCGCCTTCGTATTGCATAAACAGCCGCCCGAAACAATAGCCCATCGTCATCAATCCCACCCATGATAAAAAAGGATAAAGCACCAAAATGTTGTGCGAAGCACCGAGGTGCAACAGGCCGGGATGGTGAAGAAAAAGATAAACAGGGTTATAGTTGTTGTCGTGGTTCTTTTCGTAAAAATCAAGACCGTTGTGACCGAGAACAATCAACACTCCCAAAACAAGAATGGCCTTGAAGGGCAACCAAATAATGGCGGCCATGCAAATCATGCTGATGCCGATGGACCAGATGGTTTGCAAGCCAATGGTGTTGTAAGTAAGATCAAAGCTGAAGGCAAGATTGATGATGGCAATTTCGATGAAGAGCAACCACAAGCCGCGTTTTAGCAGAAACAGGCTCAGGTCTTTTTTTGTTTTTCGTCCCGACTGAAAATAGATCGAGCTACCGGCAAGGAACACAAACACCGGCGCACAAAAATGCGTGATCCACCGCGTGAAGAAAAGCAGTGGCGTAGTGGTTTGCAGGTTTAGCGGGTCGTCGGTCCAGGCGGTGGTGTGCAAAAAATCGCGGCTATGGTCAAGGGCCATAATCACCATCACCAGCCCGCGCAAAAGATCAATGCTGTTGATGCGAAAAGCTTTTTCGTTTTGCGTGAGTGCGAGAACGGGAGTTTTTGGCGGAGCGGCCGTAAGAAGCGTTGACATGGCAGTGGTTTTATAAAATTGAACAGCGTTGCTACCTGTCAAGTTAGAACAATTTTTTAATTGAGGAAAGCCTGTACCAATGCGTTTGCCGCCGGCTACCCTTTCGCGTTTTGCAACGAAACCGGTAAATTCAGTGCGTAGTTTCTTATTCACCGAAAAGCAACTGTTTATGTCGTTCACCAAAGTTTGGATTCATGCCGTGTGGGGCACCAAAAACCGCGAGCCGGTTTTAGCAAAAGAAAAAAGGTCACTCCTTTTCAGCCACATCAAAGCAAATGCCTTTGAAAAAGAAATTTACATTGATACCATCAACGGGCATCTCGAGCACGTGCATTGCCTGTTTGAATCAAATGCGGAAATCAGTTTGTCGAAAACATTGCAGTTGTTGAAGGGCGAAGCCTCGCATTGGGCAAATCAGCAAAAATTGTTTCATCAAAAACTGGATTGGGCCGATGAGTACTTTGCGGTATCGGTAAGCGAATCCATCGTGGACAAGGTAAGAGCCTACATCAACAATCAGGAGGAGCATCACAGGAAAGCGTCCTTTGCGCAGGAGTATGAAACATTTTTACAGAAGTACGGCTTGCGCAGAGACAAGCAAAAGCATCCGTGATGAGTACGAGTGCAGCGTTTATTTGCTCCTATGAACTCTCTGTCTTTGCTAACCCAGCCTTCAGGCTGGGTACATGAACGAAACTCCGAAAATGGATATGGGCTTTAGCCCAGCTCTAAATACTGTTATGCGGAACCTCGCAATGAAAAAGGTGCATAGCGGGAAATAATTCGATTTTAACTAAAGAGGTATTCCACGTCTTCTTTCGTTAACGCCTTCACAAACGACGTGTCATCGGCGATCAATTCTTTCGCTAGTGCTCTTTTTTTCTCTTGCAGTTGCATGATCTTGTCTTCAATGGTGTCTTTGCAAATCATGCGGTAAGCAAAAATATTTTTGGTTTGCCCTATTCGGTGCGTTCTATCTATTGCTTGTTGCTCCACGGCCGGGTTCCACCACGGGTCAACGATGTACACGTAATCGGCTGCAGTTAAGTTCAGGCCCACGCCGCCGGCTTTTAACGAAATCAGAAACACTCTTGTTTCTTCGTCGTTTTGAAAAGCCTGAATGGCTTTTTCTCTATCAGGAGCCGATGTGCTTCCGTCGAAGTATTCGTACTTCACGCCAAGTTCGGTAAGCTTTTCTTTGATGAGGGCCAACATGCCGAGGAATTGCGAGAACACCAGCGCCTTGTGATTGCCGATGTTTTCGGTGATTTCTCTTGCCAGTTCCTCCAGCTTGATGGAATGATTCGGAAGCTTTTCTTCCTCATTCAATATTGCCGGCGAGTCGCAAATCTGCCGCAGCTTCATTAAACCTTGAAGAATTGTCAACTGCGATTTCGAGATGCCCTGCTCTTCAATCGTGCCCATAATCTTCGCACGAAAATCGTTGCGATAAGCATCGTAAATTCTTCGCTGCTCGTCGTCCATTTCGCAGAAGAGAACCGTTTCGGTTTTATCGGGGAGGTCCTTTGCCACTTGTTCTTTTGTGCGGCGGAGAATGAACGGATACAACACTTTTTTAAGGTGCTCTTTCTGTTCCTGTTCGCCAAATTTGTCAATCGGTATCGCAAACTCCTGCCGGAAGAATTCGACAGAACCCAACATACCGGGGTTGAGAAAATTCATTTGCGCATAAATGTCAAAGGTGTTGTTCTGCAGCGGCGTACCGCTCATGCAAAGGCGGTTCTTTGCGTTCAATAGCGAAGCTGCTTTCGTGACCTTACTCGTTGGGTTTTTGATGGCTTGCGATTCGTCGAGTATTACGTAATCAAACTTCATCCCCGTAAACAGTTTGATGTCGCTGCGCAGCGTACCGTAAGTGGTAATGATGACGTGATGCTTCAGGAGTTCATCAATCTGCCGGCTGCGCAAGGAGCCGTGATGAATGTAGTATTCAAGCGAAGGCGTGAACTTTTTTATCTCGTTTTCCCAGTTGTAAATAAGCGTGGTGGGACAAACCACAAGCGCCTTCATCTCGCCGTCGTTGTTCTCGTAATAATGTTGAAGAAAGGAAAGAGCCTGCACCGTTTTACCCAAGCCCATGTCATCGGCCAAAATGCCGCCCCACGCAACTTCCTGCAAATAATTGAGCCATTGAAAACCCGCTACCTGATAAGGACGAAGAATGGGTTGCAAATTCTCCGGTGCCGGAATTTCTTTGATGGCGGCAAACTCTTTGATGCGTTCGTATTTTTCTTCGAGCTGAATGGTGAGTTCTTCCGGGTTGCGTGCTTCGTAGAGTTCATCAATCACGCTTAAATGGTAGCGTGAGAGCTTGAGCTTATCTGTTCTTCCTTCGCCTACACGGAACAGCAACGAATATTTTTTCAGCCATTCTTCGGGCAAAATGCCCAACGTGCCGTCGTTGAGTTGCACAAACTGCTGCTTGTTGGCAAGGGCTTTTTTTACTTCGGCTACTGATACTTTCTGGTCGCCAAAAAGAATGTCAACCTTCGCATCAAACCAATCGGTATGCGACGAAATGTAAATGTGCGTTTGCGGCTTGGCCGTGTTGAAGCGAAAGTTTTTCAGTGATTCAAAACCGTACACCGGCACCTTCGCTTCCTTCATTGCATCTACAAAAAGAAAGAACCAATTGTTCTTTAAAACCTCAGCGCCTTTGAGTGCCAATGCAGCGCCGTCATCGAACGAAACAAAGTTTGAATGAAGAATTTCCAGCTTGTGCAGGAAGGCTTTTTCGGCTTCGCGGTTGCGGTGAACAACCACAACTTTATCGCCATTCGGAATGATTAATTCGCCTTTGTCCGCGCCTTTTACGTCAAAGCCTTTGTAAGTATAAACCGGGCTGAAAACAAGGTACTCGCCCTTTTCCTGCAAATACAATTTCGTTTCCGGTTCGCCGTCTTTTACTTCGCCAATCAGGTTTCGGTCAAAGTCAACTCTGTACTCGCGGGTAAGCGGCATTACTTTTTTCAGAAGTGTTTGCGGCCAGTCTTGTGCCGCCACCTTTTCGGTGCCTTCGGCAGAAAAACTTTCGGCTATCTCCACACCTTCTTTGTTCTCCCACAAATAAAGCTGGAAGTTGTAGAGGTAAACCAGTGGCGAAGCGGATTCGTTTTCGTTCAGCGAATGCGGTGCGCTGTCGGCTTTTACGTAACATTCAATGAGGTAATCGTCGCCGTTTTTGCTCACGCTAAAATTTGGTGTGAGGTAGTCATTACTCAACTCCACTTTTTGCAACGAAGCCGTTTTAAAGGCCTTGTCTTTGGGCAGCACAAACACCGGCGCACCGGCAAATTCAACGAACAGCTTTTTTATTTTGGGCAGAAGATATTCCGCAATCAGCGTCTTTGTTTCCGCCGGAAGTTCGTCGTCCTCGTGCTGAATGATGTTTTCCCAAAAACCGGCAAACGGAGAATTGCGGCTCACGTATTTGTTAATCTCCGCATCCTGAAGTTTGCGCACGGTTTGCAGCAGGTTTTTGTCTTCTTCGCTGTATTGTTCGGTTTCTACGTAGCGGGATAGTTCCAACTTTTGTACGTTGCCCGCAAAGCTGCCTTCTTCGTCCATCTCGCCTTCAATTAAATCAACACCGAAGAAAGGATAGGCTGCTTTGTGAAAGTTGAACACAAGGCCGAGCTTTTTGGCGATGATGTGCTCTTTTGCTTTGGGTTCCTCTTCGGCTACTTCTATTTTTTCAAACCGCGGCACTGATAGGGGCGCCGGTGCAGCCACACGCTTGATGTTGCGGTCGAGCACACGCAAGTAAGGTTTGCCATCTTTATAGCTGAATTCAAACTTGCCTTTTAGGTCGTCGTTCAACGTGTAGCCATAGGCTTCGAGCAGCTTGTTTTTTTCTTTGTCCCAGTTGCGGATGGTTTCAAAATAATGCTGCCCTTTTGTTTGAAGAAGGTGCAGGAACACAATCACTTTCGGCAAGCAAAGCAGGTGTTCTGAATCCTGGTAATCGGAACTCGTATCAAAGTTTCGCTCTTCGTTTCTGCGAATGATGACGGAATACTCTTTATCCTCAAGCTTCACCTTCGCCTTCACCGTTTCCTCTTTGGCGCTTTCAATTACCGGCGAATGTTCCTGCAACCACTTTTCGGCTTCGGCCACAATCTCGTGGCTTGACAAAAGCTGAACCGTTCGGGATTCAATCACTTTCATTTTGGCCACGGTATGACGCTGATCGTAGGCTACATCGTCTTTCAGCAATTGACCCTTGTCCATCATCTCCTGCAGGCGAATGAGCGACGCCGCTTCGTGACGGCAGATGTCGCCCAAATTATACGGACAGGCGCAGCGCAGCGAAAGCGTCTTGGGGTCTTTGTATTGCTGAACGTGAACCTTGTAAAAAGTAGCGTAGTTGTCGTCCTTCACACGAAACACGGCCGAACCGAAAAGGTCGTCGTGTTCTACCAGTTCCACAAAGCCGATGGCGTGTATTTTTTTGCCCCGGCGGATAACTTCATCGGAACCGTGCGTATAAACGTATTTCAGAAGATGGGGTAATGCCATAGATTCAGTTGGCCGTTGGCCGTTGATGGTTGGTCGAAGCGCCGAAACGGTCAACGGCCAACCATCAACGGCCAACTTTTCTAAACAGGCCAATCGGCAAAAGTAAACGAAACTTTCTCGGAAAACCTGACGATAGCGGCTAATTTTCCCGTTAAAAAAAGCGGAACAAACTGCGTTTACTGCTGCAATACCAATTTCCCGTCAAGGTACTCGGGAAGAACGTTGGCAATGTCGGGTGTAAGGCATTGCCGCAGGTCTCTTTCCAAACCATAATTCGTCAGGCGGTGATAATGCGAAGCGTCGTTCTTTTTCAGGAATTCGTACACGTCATCTTTCGCGATGCTATAAAGGTTTTCGGCTATGTGCGAAGCGTCGCAATTGATGCTGAAATGCTCTTTTATTTTCGAAATAACCGCACCGGCAAAAAGCGTGTCTTCTAAATTGGGTTTGTCTTTCCAGGCGGCGCAACCGAGGATCACGTTCTTCTTCATGGCTATCAAATGCTCACACACGGCGGATAAATTCAGAAAAGAGCCGGTGATAATTTCCCTGGCGCCTTTGGCCAACGCCATGTGCAAAAGTTTAGTGCCGTTGGTTGTGGTAAGCACCAATATTTTTCCTTTGATAAAGCTTTCGGGATATTCAAACGAAGAGTTGCCGTATTGCAGTCCGGGCGCCACCTGTCCGTCACGTTCGCCTGCGGTAATGCATTCGATTTGGGTGCCGAGTTGAATGCAGCGCTCCACGCTGTCAACGGGAATAATTTCCCTTGCGCCGTTGTACAAAGCCGTTGCAATAGTGGACGTTGCCCGCAGCACGTCAATGACAACAACAATGGTGCTTTTTACATCATACAAGTGCAGCAGTGCGGGAGAAAGACAGGTATATAAAGTGGGTTTACTCATGGGGAATAATGTGCCAATGAAAGCCACGGATGGCCTTCATTCTCGGATTATCAAATTAAGCAAAAGGAATTTTCACCACCTTGGCTTGCAAGAGTTTGTCACGAACTTTTATAAAGATGGGCGAATCAATAGCCGAATGATCAACGGCTACGTAACCCATGCCGATGGCTTTATTTAAGCTTGGTGATTGGGTGCCCGAGGTAACGTAACCAATTTGTTTTCCGTCCTTGTCGCAGATTTCGTAATGATGGCGGGGAATGCCTTTGTCCACCATTTCAAAACCCACCAGTTTACGCTTCACCCCTTCAGCTTTTTGCTGTTGCAGGGTTTCTTTTGCGGTGAAGGCTTCTTTGTTCAGCTTCGTTATCCAACCCAATCCTGCTTCAAGTGGTGACGTTGTATCGTCAACGTCGTTTCCGTACAAACAAAAGCCCATTTCCAAACGAAGCGTATCTCTTGCCGCAAGGCCAATTGGCTTCAGTCCCTGCGGCGCACCAACTTCAAAAATGGCGTTCCAGATTTTATCGGCGGCTCCGTCTTTGTCTTCAAAATAAATTTCCACGCCGCCTGCACCGGTGTAGCCCGTGGCGCTCACCAACACGTTTTTTACGCCGGCAAATTCGCCTTTCACAAACGTGTAGTATTTCAGGTTCATGATATCCATGTCTGTCAGCGGTTGCAAAATTTTCGTAGCGTTCGGACCTTGCACGGCCAGAAGACAAGTGTCGTCGGAAATGTTGTGCATTTCTACGGGGGCCTGTCCTGAGCCTGGCGACGGGTTATGCTGCTGAATCCAATTCCAATCCTTTTCAATGTTGCTTGCATTTACAACAAGCATATAAACCTTGTTCGCTTCAATACAATAAACGAGCAAGTCATCCACAAGGCCCCCTTCGTTATTGGGCAGGCAACTGTATTGCGCTTTGCCTGCGGTGAGTTTGGAAGCATCGTTAGAAGTAACGCGTTGAATTAAATCCAATGCGTTTTCCCCTTTCAGAATAAATTCACCCATGTGGCTTACGTCAAACACACCGGCTGTCCGGCGAACGGTGTGATGCTCGTCGTTGATGCCCGTGTAAGAAATGGGCATGTTGTAGCCCGCAAACTCAGCCATCTTTGCGCCGAGTTCAATATGCTTTTGGGTGAACGGTGTATTCTTCATGGCCGCAAATTTAACCGCAGATTGTCATGATTTTTTAAGGATTGCCGGGATTGTTTTGCACCGCAAATGCCAATCCTACCTCAAAAGGTTATAAAACTTGATGCAATGACGTTAATAGTTAATCTTCTTTTTGTTGGTCGGACAATAGAATACAGCCAGTGGCATCATCTCAAAGAATCCCTGCAATCCTTTTAAATCCGTGTAATCCGCGGTCAAAAAAGCCCCCAGTTTCCTGAGGGCTTCAAGTTGTTACGGCCGATGCGTAACCAACTTCAACCAAACTTAAAATATCGTGGGCACAAAAGGTATGGACATGGGGATGGGTGCGCCGCTAATGGCCTTTCTCTTTGCCGTTAGCGCAACAGCGTTTTCTTCGCGTTGTTGAAAGGTTGTTTCCTCGGTTACGTCACTATCATCATTGCTTTCCTCGTCCTTCGTATTTCTGCCGTCCATTTGACGCTCGGTTTTTTTGAGCTCACGGTCAATGGAATCCCGCACTCTTTTTTGTTTGTCGCGGATGTAGCGCAACGAATCCTTTTTCATAAGCCTGTTGTCGCTAGCGTCATCGTTTGTTGCCTTTTGCTTTTCCGGACCCACCAAATTGCCTTTTTCGCTCATTGTATAATCCACATTCGCATCCCAGTTGAACGATTCATCCATGTCCCAATCTTCCCGGTAGCGGTTGCGCCAAAAGCGGTTGCGGTAAGATTTGTTGTATTTGCGCACCACCCACGGATTATAAGCCTCTGACACCGATTCGTCAAAGTTTATTTTCTTTCCAACCGGCACTTGTATCTCTACAATCACGCCCTGCCCGCGAAACTTGCTTCCCCGGCCAATACCCAAGCCGCTACCAATGTTTAAAACACTGTCTTGCGAAACAACTTCAAAGCTGGTTTGTGCAGCCCGCTGCCGCGCATCGCTTACGCCTGATCCGGCGCTGTATTTGTGAAGGAGAACGTGGTAAACCGAGTCGTCGCTTCTGACCACATGCAGCTTCACGTTGTTGTAACGCATCGTGTCGTTGCTGATGTCAAAGCCGCGGCTGTCGTCGTCTATCCACCAGGCGCTTCCGCTGTAACGGATTTCCGGTTCGGTTACCCGCACAATTAATTTGTTGTTTGAAGGCTGCACAATAGCAACGTCCGTGCTCACTCTTTCGTAAGCTTTCAGGTCGTGACCGATGCTGATGCCAAAGGCAATGGCGGAGAACAAACCAATGAGCCAGAGACCGCCAAACACCCAGCTTAAATAATGGTTCTTGGAGCGAACCTTTAGCACTCTTCTGATAAGCCACGTGATAAAGGCAATAACGGGCACGGTGATGAAGAACAACAGCGTACTCCAGGCCAGCAGTTTCTGCCAGCTGCTGCTCCACAAAAAATTGTTGATGGGCCACCAGGCCACGCCGCCAAAAATGAAGACCATCAGCACCGCAAATAAGGACAAAGCAATGCAACCGGCCACGAAGATGAAGAAGGCTTTGAACAACACACCAATCACATGACCGATGCCTCTGCCTACCGGGCGGGCCGCCTGCCGGACATCGGCGGCAAAATCAGCGCCTTGCGTACGGGCAAATTCCTGTGCTTTTTCGTTCATATTTTTTCCAACGTTTTTTACTTCTTCACCCCAGGATTGCATGCGATCTTTAATATTGCCCATGCCTTCCTGCACGTTTTGCCGGATGCGGTTCACGTCCACTTTCTCGCCGTGCATTTCCATTTTTTCAAAGGGACTACGGGCCACAGGCAACACAATCCAAAGGATGATGTAGGCGATACAGAAAGTACCGGTAAACGAGCCGATAAAAAGGTTGGGAAAAATGTCGCGGTGAAAGGCAAAGAAAACTCCGTTCAACGTGCCGAAGATGATGTTCAAAATCAGCGGTGCGGCAAACACAAGCCGAATGATCCAGGAAGGCTGGTTAAAGTATGCGCCCAACCCACCGGCTACCCCTGCAATTACCTTATCATCGGGATTGCGAAAAAACCGCTTGCCTACGTAGCCTTCCAAATCCCGCGACGGAAGGATGATCCAAAGGAGAATGTAAAGTAAAAAGCCAAGGCCAAAACCGCCAAACGTGATGATGGCAAAAATGAGGCGTACCACGGCTGGATCAACGTTCATGTAATTGGCAAAGCCCGAACAAACGCCGCCTAAAATTTTATCGCTGCTGTCGCGGTACAAGCGGCCTTTCGTTCTTTTGTGCGTTGTTTGTGAAGTTGACGCTTGTTGGTAAGAAGTCTGCGTTGAATCCGCTGAATCGTCCTGCTGCTCAAAATCTTCTACGCGGCCCATGGAGGCGATGATGCCTTGCACGTCTTCGTCGCTGATGGCGCCTGCGCCTTTGCGCACCTTGTCGTCCATCAGTTCGGCAATGCGGCTCTCGATGTCGTTGATGATTTCGTCGCGGCCTTCTTCTTTGGCAAAATAGCGCCGCAGGCTTTCAATATAACGTTGCAAACTGTCGTAGGCAGAGTCCTCAATCGGGATCACCCGGCCCGCTAAGTTTATGTTGATGATCTTTTTCATTGTGTGGTTGGTTGAAGTTGTGTCAGGAATTTGGTTGTCCGTTTTTGGTGAGGGCATTCACAGCATTGGAAAGTTCGACCCATGTTTGTTCAAGTTCTTTATAAAAAGCCTCGCCCTTTTCCGTCAGCGAAAAGTATTTGCGGGGCGGTCCGGAATTACTTTCTTCCCAGCGGTAGGTCAGCATTTCGGCGTTTTTCAAGCGGGTCAGGAGCGGATAAAGTGTGCCTTCGAGGATGTTCATGTTGGCCGCCCGCATTTCCTCCACAATGTCACTGGGGTAGGCCTCGCCCCGGCGTATGATGGAGAGGATGCAGAACTCCAGAATTCCCTTTTTCATCTGGCTCTGTGTATTTTCGATGTTCATGGCTTCTCTCTTTTTGGCTTCGCCTCCAATCCCGCTCTTTGCGGGATTGGTAGGGTTGGCCGGTATATGTTGAATTGTTGACAGCACAAAAATATGGCTTTAGTTGGTACTATGCAACATATAGTACCAAGTTTTTTTTAGTAATGGACGAGACAAGGGATCCTGGTAAACACTTACTGACTGTTTTTCAGAGCTTTATGGAAAGTGCGAGGGATACAAAAATTTTTAACCGGCAGCATTGTTTGATGAATGGAAATAAAAAAGCCTCCAAAAGGAGGCTCCTGTGGAAGTATAGAATCGAATTTGAGTCTGAAACGAAAGGCTATTTTTTCAATCCGATCTCTCTCAACCTTTCATCCAGATATTCGCCTGCAGTCGCATCTTCGTAAGCTTTTGGATGCTGTCCGTCAACGGTGCTTTCCAGGGAAGCCAGGCTCATGTTGCTCTTTGGGTGAAGGAAGAAAGGAATGGAATAACGCGACGTACCCCACAGTTCCCGCGGCGGATTTACCACGCGGTGTGTGGTTGAGCGAAGTTTGTTATTCGTCAATCGCTGGAGCATGTCGCCCACATTTACCACAATCTGTTCGGGCAATGATGTTACGCCAACCCACTCGCCTTGCTTGGTGAGAATTTGCAAACCATCGGCCGAAGCGCCAACCAAAAGTGTAATCAGGTTGATGTCTTCGTGCTGCTCGGCGCGAATGGACGATTTGGGCTCGCCTTTGATGGGCGGATAATGAATGGCTCTTAAAATAGAATTGCCGTTGTGCACCCACTCGTCAAAATAGTGTTCGTCAAGACTGAGATAAAGCGCAATGGCCTGTAAAAGCGCCGTGCCGCTTTTTTCAAAATTGCGATAGGCTTTGTAAAGTGTTGGCGTGAATTGCGGCACCTCTTCTACCACCACGTTGTCGGGATAACCTTCGGTTTTTTCGCCGTCTTCTACCGTTTGTCCGTATTGAAAAAATTCTTTCAGGTCAGGCGCATCAAAACCTTTGGCGTGTTCGCGGCCAAAGGATGTGTAGCCTCTTTGTCCGGCCAGTTCTTTTTTCTCGTAATCAAGTTTTACATCATCGGGCAAGGCAAAAAACTGTTGCACGTATTTATACAAATCGGCAATGAGTTCGTCGGGAATGCCGTGATTTTTTACCGCCACAAATCCTACGTCTTCATAAGCCTTTCCCAATGCCTGTATAAAATTTTGTTTACGGGTTTCATCGCCGCTTAAAAAGTCGGCTAAGTCAACTACGGGAATGTTCATAACAGCAATTTTAGATTGAAGAATGGCGTCAAATTTACATTCCTTGTTGCATAAGAAGGAGAGAATTTAAAAAGAAAACGCCGCTGAAAAAGGAGTCGTGGCAGACTTGCGAAACAGGTTTGATTAAGGGCGTTGCCCGTATTGTTTTGACGACAAATAACTTTTTTCGTTTGCCGAAACGTCAACGATGCCGTAACGCAACACCCTGTTTATTGTCATTTCATCCAAAGCATTTATAACGTCCTGATAAGAAGCCGAAGGCAAGGGCTTAAGAACAACCATCAGTTCATCTTTCCGGTTGATGGCTTGCAGGGCTTTTTGTTTTTGCCGAATGAATTTTCCAAGCCCCGACTTTACATCGTAATTGGTTTGCAGGAGCCGGTTTTGTGCAAGGGCTTTTTGAAAATCGCCTTCGTAAACAATTATTTTCTCTTTGTCGAGAATGGCGGTTACCAATGTTTTTTCATAAATATTTGTAATGCCTCCAGGATCGGCTTTGGGCATGTTAAGTTTTGTAATTGTTGGTTGTGTAATTGACGTAGTAAAAATGAAAAATGTAATGAGCAAAAAGCCCAGGTCCACCATCGGCGTCATGTCAATTTTTACCGTGTGAAGGCCTGCTTTGGACTTGCCCAGCGGTTGCGGAATGATCGTTGCCATGCAATTGATTTTTGTTGAGATGAAAAGCCAAGGCGATTCCATAAAGACGCAATGATTGTTCTGTGGAGAAAAACATTTTCGCCAAATCGTTTGTCGCTCCCTGTGCAAAATCATTTTTTCGTTTTAAATAGTTTTCATCTTTGCCGCATGAAAACGATTCTTGTTCTCACCGATTTCTCTCCCGCGGCCGAACACGCGACAGCTTACGCGGCGCAGTTGGCCAAGGTTGTTGAAGCATCCGTGCGGTTGCTGCACGTTTATCAACTGCCCGTTGCCATGAGCGACATGCCGGTGCTGATGGTGTCGGCTGAAGACCTTAAAAAAAGCGCCGACGCCGGTTTGCAGCGGGCAAAAGAAGCGGCGGAGCGTTTGCATCCCAAAGCGGTTTTTGAAATGGAAAGCCGCTTGGGTGATGTGGTGGAAGAAGCGGAAGACGTCAGCAAACAAAGGGACGTATTTGCTTTGGTAGCGGGCACAAAAAGCATGAGCGGCGTTGAACGTTTTTTGTTTGGCAGCACGGCGCAGGCGCTGGTAAAAAAATGTTCCCGTCCGGTTATCATCGTTCCCGTAGGTGCGCAGCTAAACACGCCAAAAAACATTGCCCTCGCCGTTGATTTCATCAATGCTGATGAAGTTCCCACGACAAAAATTTTAGCTGCAACAGGAGCCTTGCAGGCAAGTCTTCAGGTTGTGCACGTTGAAACAGAAAATGAACAGGCAAGCAATCCAACTCCTTTACTGGATGCGCTGCAATTAGCGCCATCGGCTTATCATCTTTTGAAAGATGAAAGCGTAGGCCAAGGCCTTAAACATTTTGCGGACCAGAATAAAATAGACCTTGTTATTGTATCGCCGCATAAACATAATTTACTGGAGCGATTATTTTTTAAGGGGCATACCAACCAAATTCTACACGAACTGTCTGTGCCGGTGATGACCTTGCGCGGAAGCAGTGAGTGATCAGGAATAAAGAATCTTTGTGTAAGCAAAAGCAGCTTTCAAACGAAGGCCGCTTTTGCTTGGTTATTATTCATCGCGCATCATCAAAATTCCGCGTTCTTTGGCGTACGCGGAAAAGGAATCACATCGCGAATGTTGCCCATACCGGTCACAAATTGCACCATGCGTTCAAAGCCCAAACCGAAGCCAGCATGAGGAACCGTACCAAAGCGGCGTGTGTCCAAATACCACCAGAGTTCGTCCACCGGAACGTGCATTTCTTTCATGCGTTCCACCAGTTTGTCGTAACGTTCTTCGCGTTGTGAGCCGCCCACAATTTCACCGATGCCCGGTGCTAAAATATCCATGGCAGCCACTGTTTTGCCGTCTTCATTTTGCCGCATGTAAAAGGCCTTGATTTCTTTCGGGTAATCGGTTACAATCACCGGCTTTTTAAAATGTTTCTCCACCAGATAGCGTTCGTGTTCGCTTTGCATATCAATGCCCCACTTCACGTCGTACTGAAACTTTTTCTTTTTGTAATGATTTGATTGAAGAAGAATGTCAATGGCTTCGGTATACGTGATGCGTTCAAATTTATTCTCAACAACAAATTGTAGTTTTTGAATTAAATCCAGTTCGCTTCTTTCGGTTTGCGGCTTCCCTTTTTCTTCGTCCAACAAACGCTGGCGCAAAAATTCCAAATCATCCGCGTTGTTTTCCATCGCGTACTTGATGATGTATTGAATGAATTCCTCGGCAAGGGCCGCGTTGTCTTCCAAATCGTAAAAAGCGGCCTCGGGTTCAATCATCCAGAACTCGGCAAGGTGACGAGCGGTGTTGGAATTCTCGGCGCGAAACGTTGGCCCAAACGTATAGATCTGTCCGAGCGCCGTTGCACCCAATTCGCCTTCCAATTGTCCGCTTACGGTAAGATTGGTGGCGCGGCCAAAAAAGTCTTCCCTGAAATCAACGCTGCCGTCTTCTTTGCGCGGCGGGTTGTCAAAAGGCAATGTGCTGACGCGAAACATTTCGCCGGCGCCTTCGGCATCGCTTGCCGTAACAATGGGCGTATGCAGATAGAAGAAGCCTTTATCGTTAAAGAATTTGTGTACCGCAAAAGCCAGCGAATGCCGCACACGAAACACCGAACTAAATGTGTTGGTACGAAAACGCAGGTGCGCTTTTTCGCGCAAAAATTCAAGGCTGTGTTTTTTGGGTTGAAGCGGGTAGGCTTCGGCATCGCTGTCACCGAGGATTTCAACCTCTTCCGCTTTTACTTCCACGCTTTGTCCTTTGCCTAATGATTCAACCAAAGTGCCGGTCACTTTTAGCGAAGCCGATGTGGTGATGCGTTTTAAAAAAGCATCGTCGTATTTGCCAAGTTCAATTACCACTTGCAGGTTGTTGTTAGTAGAGCCGTCGTTGAGCGCCACAAACTGGTTGTTGCGAAATGTGCGCACCCAACCCATCACAGTCACTTGTTGTCCTTGCGCAGCCGTAGCTAAAAGCTCTTTTATCCTGATTCGTTTGTTGAACATATGCGGTTTTAAGAGCAGCAAAGATAACGGCCGAAGAAAGATGACCGAAGCTTCGTCGGCCGTTGTTCGTTGATTGTTGTTAGCAATCTCTCAGGCCAACTGCCAACGAACAACGGCCAATGGTTTTCATGCTGTCATCCGTCTTCATTTTAACCTTTTGCCTTAAAAAATTTTTCTCTTTTCATGCATTTCAACGTAAACTTGCAGCGGAAACAATTGAGAGTACCTACCCTTATCACTCACAACACCGGTTTTTTCTCAGGTTCCACCCAAAACAAATCAATCAAAAAAAATCCAACCGCCGTCGGTTTTGACCAGCTCCTCTTAAATAAGATTTTCTATGTACGACATTTTGCAGTTGAACGACATGCTCCTGCCCGAATTGCAGGACATTGCAGATGAATTAAAAATTGAGAACGCCAAAAAATTAAGCAAGCAAGACCTCGTTTATAAAATACTGGACAAGCAAGCTGTGGTGGGCAGTGCTTCAAAAGGAGCAACGGCGATGGCCGTTGGCGAGCGTCCAAAGCGTAAGCGCATTATTAAAGCCACTACGTCCAATACCACCGAAGAAGCCGTGGTAGAAGACACGTCGATTACGGCCATTGAAGCCGCAGCCGAAGAACCCAAAAAACACACGGCACACAAGAAGGCCGCCGCAGCGCCTAAAAAAGAAGCGCCGCAAAAGCGTGGCCGCAAAAAGCCCGAAGAAGAACCGACAGCAGAGCCCAACCTGTTTACAAACGAACGGGCTACCGAAGAAGAAACGCCTGACACGGAAGAGCAGCAAGCCGGGCAAACGATGCCATCGTCCGGAATAAATATTGAAATTCCGGAGAGAGGGACGCAGATCAACAAGTTTTTTCCGCAGCGCCGTGAACAACAACAACAACAACAGCAGCAGCAACAGCAACAACAGTCCTTCAACATCGAATTCGACGGCATCATCATGGCCGAAGGCGTGCTGGAAATGATGCCAGACGGATACGGGTTCCTGCGTTCGTCCGATTACAACTACCTTTCTTCACCCGATGATATTTACGTGTCGCCATCACAAATAAAACTGTTTGGTTTGAAGACCGGCGACACGGTTTTAGGTTCGGTTCGTCCGCCCAAAGAAGGCGAGAAATACTTTGCCTTGCTGAAGGTTGATCAAATAAACGGCAAGAGTCCCGAAGAGGTTCGCGACCGCGTACCGTTTGATTACCTCACACCACTTTTCCCTTACGAAAAACTGAACCTGTTTGACGAAGCCAATAATTATTCTACCCGCATCATGGACCTGTTTACACCCATCGGTAAAGGCCAGCGCGGACTGATTGTGGCGCAGCCGAAAACGGGTAAAACAATGCTCTTAAAAGCCGTGGCCAACGCCATCGCAAAAAATCACCCCGAATGTTATTTGATGGTGGTGCTGGTGGATGAACGCCCCGAGGAAGTAACCGATATGGAACGCAGCGTAAAGGCCGAAGTCATTGCGTCCACTTTTGACGAACCTGCCGAAAAACATGTAAAGGTTTCAACTGTGGCTCTGCAAAAAGCAAAGCGTTTGGTGGAGTGCGGCCACGACGTTGTGATCTTGCTCGACTCCATTACACGTTTGGCCCGTGCGCACAACACTGTTGCACCGGCATCGGGTAAAGTATTGTCGGGTGGTGTGGAAGCGAACGCCATGCAAAAGCCCAAGCAATTCTTTGGCGCGGCCCGTAAAATTGAACACGGCGGTTCGCTTACCATCATTGCTACGGCACTTGTTGATACCGGTTCAAAAATGGACGAAGTGATTTTTGAAGAGTTCAAAGGAACCGGCAACATGGAATTGCAGCTTGACCGCCGCCTGGCCAACAAGCGCATCTTCCCCGCCATTGACATTGTGGCTTCGTCTACCCGCCGTGATGATCTTTTGCTGGAAAGAGAAGTGTTGCAACGCATGAACCTGCTTCGCGTTTATTTAAACGATATGAATACCGAAGAAGCCATGAACGAACTTCTTAAACGCATGAGGGGTACCAAAACGAACGAAGAGTTTTTGGCTTCCATGAACCGATAGTTTCAATAAGCAACAGGCAATAAACAATATGAAAAAGGGTCGTTTTATAACGGCCCTTTTGTTTGCTTTGGCTTTTCGCTTTTACGTATTGCCTATTATCAATTGTTCGTTGCCCGGCCGCTGGTCTCATTTTTGTAATCAAAAGCTGAAACAAATTCTACAGATTATGAAACGGAGATTTCTCAGCTTTGGTGCAGCAGCCGTAATTCTTGGGCTGGCTGCTTGCAACAATTCAGGAACGACAGCAAGCACCACCGATTCGAGCAGTTCTACAACCAATACCACAGTTAGTTCTGGAATCACAACGACAACCAGCAGCGGCAATTACGCAGCCATGGCCGATACAGTGGAAAGTAACGCCACAAAAGGTTATTACCTGAACCCTAAAACAGGTAAGCCTTATAAAAGCCTGAAGGTTGACCGCTCTACCGGCATGATTACCGATGAAACCGGCGAACCCGTGTGGCGCTATGTGGACAACCGCAATTGGTGGGTTTACGGCGACAATGACATGAACGACTCAGTGGAAAACTGGGGACAAGTTGGCGAGGCCAAAATGGATAACGATAAACTGACGTACAAAGGCAGCGACGACAAGTGGACCGATTACGATACCCGTTATAAAAAAGAAGACGAAGACCTGGTTAAACGGTGGAAAGTATCGGACAACGGCATGAAGACAAAAATGACAACTGAAGACGGCGACAAGATGAAGGTGAAGACAGACGAGGAAGGCAATACAAAAATTAAAATGAACGGCGAGAAAATGAAAGTGGACTCAAACGGCAACGTTAAACATTAAGCCTTCTAAAATGAATGCGAAAGCTTCCTTCGGGAAGCTTTTTTATTTTGGAATACATTTGTTTGCATGAGGCGGATACAGGCAGAGGAATTTTTAGGAGAGAGCAGAAACTCTTTGTTGCTTGATGTGCGTTCGCCCGCCGAGTACAATCATGCGCACATTCCCGGCGCCGTCAGCTTTCCGCTTTTTACCGACGAAGAAAGAAGAGTTGTGGGCACAACCTACAAGCAGGTGAGCCGCGAAGCCGCCATCAAAACCGGCCTTGATTATTTCGGCCCGAAGATGCGCGGCATGGTGGAAAGCGTAGAGCAGTTGATTGTTGATCGTTGGCCGTTGGCAGAAGAAAAAACGAACAACGATCAACGACTAACGAACAACGTCTTCGTATACTGCTGGCGCGGCGGCATGCGCAGCGGCGCAGTAGCGTGGTTGCTGAATTTGTACGGCTTCAACGTAACGGTTTTGGCCGGCGGCTATAAAGCCTTTCGCAACCTCGTGCTGAAATCGTTTGAACAACCGTATGCTTTAAAAGTTTTGGGCGGTTATACCGGTTCGGGAAAAACAGAATTGTTGCATCAATTAAAAGAGCAAGGCGAAAGTGTTGTTGATCTCGAAGGCCTTGCTTCGCACAAAGGTTCAGCCTTCGGCAACATCAATATGCCGCCACAGCCAACGCAGGAAATGTTTGAGAATTTATTGAGCTGCGAGCTGCAAGCTTTAAGCTGCAAGCAAAGCCTGAAAGAAAGGGCACAAGATGGTTTTGGAAACGCAACCGCAAGTCACAAACGACAAACCGCAAACCTTTCTATCTGGCTTGAAGACGAAAGCCAGCGTATCGGCTCGGTCAACATTCCTCATGCGCTGTGGCAAACCATGCGGCAGTCGCCGCTTTATTTCGTGGATGTTCCGTTTGAAGAAAGACTAAAGCACATCGTAGAAGAATACAGTCAATACGACAAAGAAAAATTAGCAGCGGCCATCGAGCGTATTAAAAAACGCCTGGGTGGATTAGAAGCAAAGACCGCAGCGCAGCTTTTGGAGGAAGGAAAGATTGAAGACTGTTTCGCCATTTTGCTGCGCTATTACGACAAGCAATACAGTAAAGGCTTGCATAGCCGCGAGAGCCTTTCGTCGCTGCTAACTAAAATCGAATGCGAAACCGTTTCGGTAGAAAACACCACCAATTTATTAAGACCACAACAAACCGTATGACAACAGAAGAAAAAGTCAGGCTCACACAATTTTCAAAAGGCGGCGGCTGCGGCTGCAAAATCGCACCGTCGGTGTTGCAGGAAATTTTAAAAACAGAAAACAAAAGTTCCTTTCCGCAATTGTTGGTAGGCAACGAAAGCAGCGACGACGCCGCGGTTTATCAATTGGACGAGAACACGGCCGTTGTTTCCACTACCGATTTTTTTATGCCCATTGTGGATGACGCGTTTGCCTTCGGGCAAATTGCTTCGGCCAACGCCATCAGCGATGTTTATGCAATGGGCGGAAAGCCCCTGATGGCGATTGCAATTTTGGGTTGGCCTGCGGGTAAAATTTCTCCCGGCGTAGCGCAAAAAGTTTTGGACGGCGGACGAAGCACCTGTGCCGAAGCGGGCATTCCGTTGGCCGGTGGCCACACCATTGATTCGCTGGAACCGATTTTCGGTTTGGCCGTAACGGGTACGGTGCATCCAGCAAACATTAAAAAGAACAACGGTGCGCAGGAAGGCGATTTGCTTTTTCTCACCAAACCGCTCGGCGTTGGCGTATTGTCAACCGCTGTAAAAAAAGGCGTGTTGAAAGAAGAACACTACAAGGTTTTGATAAAACAACTCACCACGCTAAACAAAGCCGGTGAAGCGTTGGGCAAGCTCCAGAGTGTTCACGCCATGACCGACGTAACGGGCTTTGGCCTTTTGGGACATTTAATTGAAATGGCAGAAGGCAGCCGTGTAAGCGTTGAATTAAATTATTCGGCGGTGCAAAAGATTGAAGGATTGGATGAATATTTAAAGCAAGGCATTGGCCCCGGCGCTACAGCCCGCAACTGGAATAGCTACGGCGAAAAAGTACAATTTGAAAACGGCATAAATACCGAAGAAGCACTCAAGATTTTACCCGATCCGCAAACCAATGGTGGCTTACTGATTGCGTCGAACAACGTTGATGAATTGCGGGAAGTTTTTTCATTGGCTGGCCTGACGAATTTTCTTACGCCGATTGGTCGCTGTATTCCCAAACAAGAAAAAGTAGTGTTGGTGAAAAACTGATAATCGCTTAGGTTTTATCGTTTGATATAAACAAGTCTCAAAACAAAAGCCGGCAGCAAGAATGCCAGCTTTGTTTGTTTTTTTGACTAAAAAGACAAATGCAATTTCGCTTACACTACCACCAACTCGTAAAAGTTTTCCGGCTGCAAGTATTTGTTCGCCAAGGCTTGCAGTTCTTCGGCTGAAACGGTTTTGATGGTTTCAATTTGCCTGTAGAAAAAACTTTCGTCAAGACCGTTTAGCACAAGGTTCTTCCACCGGTTGATGATGTGAAAAGGCCCGTCCAAATCGCCCAGAATAGAACCGATCATGTAATTGCGAACGAGCAGCAATTCTTCGTCGTCAACAGCTTCGTTGCGCAAGCTTTCCATCTCTTTGTACACTTCGGTTATGGTTGCTTCGCACACGTCTCTGCCCGCTTCGGTACTAATCACCCAGGCGCTTTGTTCAATGTGGTTTTCGAGATAGCTGTAAATGCCGTATGTGTAGCCTTTGTCCTCGCGAATGTTGCTCATGAGCCGCGAACCAAAAAAGCCGCCAAATACGCTGTTCAGTACCTGCACTTTCAAAAAGTCGGGGTGGTGGCGATTGGGAAAAGGAGAGCCCATGCGCACCGCGCCTTGCACGCCTTGCGGATCGTTGGTTACGCGATACTTTCTTTCGGTAGCAGGCTGTGATGGAATGCCGGCAAGCGTTAATCCTTTCAGCGGCAAATCCCCAAAATTCTTTTCAAGCAGTTCAAACAAATTTTGCGGCAGCTTGCCCGCGGCAAACAACACTAGCTTGCCGTTTTGGTAATAGTCTTTGTAAAAGCTGCTGATTTCTTCGCGGTTTAGAGCTTCAAAATCTTCAAAGCGGCTGTAGCGGCCATAGGGATGTTCTTCGCCGTAGAGATAAGTATCAATTAAACGGCCTGCAACGAAATCGCACTTCTTCAAATTCACGCGAAGACGTTGCTGCATGTTTTGTTTGTATATGGCCAGTTCGTCTTCGGGGAAAATGGAATCGGTAATCATCTCCCTTACCACCGGTAGCAGCACATCCAAATGCTTGCTTAAGCAATGCAAGGTGATGGTAGCGGTTTCGTTGTAGCAACTGCGGTTAAGATAAGAACCGTAATACTCAAAATGTTCGTTCAGTTGAAAGGCCGTCTTTGACGAGGTACCGTTCTTCAACAAGTAATTGGTGGTTGCGGCTAACAGGTTTTTGCTTTCAAACCAATTGCCGGCGTAAAAAACCCATTCTATCTGCAGCACGTCTTCGGCGCCGGCGTTTACGGCATATACTTGCGTACCGTTGGTAAGCGTGGCTTTTTCAGCGGGCTTTAGTTTTACGTCAAATTCAATGGCGTCTTTTATGCGGGGCGGTGTTTTGCGATCAATTGTTTCTGTCATTTTCTAAATCCGATTTCTTGTTTTTGCGGAAGATAAGTCTCTTCGCCAATGTTGTAAATCTCGGCCAGCGAAACGGGTTGTGTGAACGAGTTTTCAATTTTAATTTTGCGTGCCAGCCGGTTGGCCACTTCGGGCTGCAAAGGTTTGAACTCGTACATGCCAAGGAGTCTTCCTTTGCGCAACAGGGCCGCATCCAGTTCGGTGTGCATCATGTTGAAGGTGCAAATAACGGGAATGTGCAAACACTGTCCCAGCAAACCGTCGGAAAGATTGAGCAAGTTGGAGATGGCGCTGCTGTCGCTGCCAGTGCGCCGGCTGATGACGTTGTCGGCATCTTCCAAAACCAGAATGCTTTCTTCCTGGTCCATTAAAAAATTGATCAGCTCCGGCGATGAAATGTGCGAGGCCATGTACGGCGGAAAATAAATCATGCGCTTGGTAAGCCGGCTGGCGAGGTAGCGGATGTACGTTGTCTTGCCCGTACCGGGTTTGCCGTGCAACAAAACCAGCCCGTGGCTTTTGGGCTTTTGCAGCTTTTCAATTACGCGTTCGCTAAAGGTGTAGAAGTCCTTGTTGTAATGGTCTTCAATGTCAACGGCATCGCCGATGTGTTTAAATTCTTTCAAATGAAAGTGGCCGTGAAGCGTGGTGATGAAGCTAAAGGTGCCTTTGTGGTCTTCTTCTTTTTCTTTCACAAGCGTTTGCAAAACCTGTTCTGTTTTTTGCAGCGTAGCGCCGTCGGCTGAAGAAAGATAATACAGCGTGGCGGCCATGCTTTCGTAATCGTTGCGGTAGCGTATCCAGATGTCTTGCCGCAAGAACCACACGCGGTGCTTTTGCTTGTAGCGGCTTTCTTTTTTGATGAATTCCTGCTCGGTGTAATCGTCTTTCCAGCGTTGCGGAAAGGAGACGTTCAGTTCTTTTTCTAACGCGGCGTACTCCACGCGGAAGAAGGCTTTTTTATTAGGCGCTGTTCCGTTAAGGTGAAAAAAATAGGCCGCCACTTTAATGTCGTCATCTGTGTCGTACACACTGGAGAGGTGGCTGCTTAAATCGTCTTCGTCGTCGTCCTGGAAAAACATGATTGGATAAAGTTTAGGGTGGTTTATCCTGTTTACATCAAATCGGTAAGATGCGGATTGTTGCCTAATAACCTTGCGCTGTGATGAACAGTAAGCACCTGGACTTTGTCTTCGGTGCAGCGGTAAATAATCCGAAAATGATAAAGTTTTATTTCCCGAAGCTCTAAACCAGGGACTTCTTTTACGGGACTGCCCCGCTCTGCAAATTGTTGTAAAGAGGCAATCTTTTCTTTCAGTTCTTCGTACAGCTTTTCAGCGTTTTGAAGCGACTGCATCCGTACATAGGAAACGATGCCTTTGATGTCCTGCAAAGCAGAAGGCATTATCTCGACTTCCACCATGCGTCCAGTTCTTCGTTAAATTCATTCAGGGAAAGACCCTTTCCTTCTTCGGCTTCCTGCAATCCCTTTTTTATCTTATACAATAGCAACAACTCGTCTAACAATTGTTCTACCGGCTTGTCCTCAGGAAAGGCGTTCACTTTTTCTCGGATGTCTGTTACCGTTAGCATGAAATGTTTTTGCCAATTTACGAATTAATTTCCGGCGTGGTAGTACAGCGTACTGCTGTTCTCTTCCCTGAAAATTTCCTTGCTCAAAGCCTGAATTTCATCAACGGTCACGGTGTTGTATCTGTCCAGTTCTGTGTTCATCAAGGCTGCATCGCCCAGCAATTCATAATAAGCCAAACTGTTGGCGCGGTTCATCACGCTCATGTCTTCAAAAGCAATGGTGCTCTCGGTTTTGTTTTTTACTTTTTGCAATTCGTCGTCGGAAATTTTTTCTGCTTTGATCTTTGAAAGTTCTTCTTCCACGGCCGCCTCTGCGTCTTCCATCTTTACGCCTTTCACCAATTTTCCCTCAATAGTTAGCAAGCCCGCATCGGTTGTACCGAAATGATAACATTCAATGTTGCTGAACAATTTCTTTTCTTTCACCAGGGCCTGAAACAATCTTGAAGAGCCGCCGCCGCCAAGGATTTCGCTAATCAAATCCGACACGTAATAACGGTGGTCGAGACGGCCGTAAATGTGCCAGGTTTTGTAAAAGGCATCCAACGGCACGGCTGCGTGAACCTCTAAGCGTTTGGCTACTTTTTGCTCCGGTTCCGCGGGCAATTGCCGGTTGTATTTTTCGCCGCTTTCAATCGGTCCGAACCATTTCTCGGCTAGAGCCTTTACCCCTTCCGTTGTTACGTTGCCGGCTGCTACCAAAACGGCATTCGCCGGACGGTAATGTTTAAAGAAGAAATCTTTCACGTCTTGCAGGCCTGCGTTTTCAATGTGCGAAAGCTCTTTGCCAATGGTCATCCATTTGTAGGGATGCACGTCATACGCCAGGTTGCGCAGCTTGAGCCATACATCGCCGTAAGGTTTGTTGAGGTAATGTTCTTTAAATTCCTCCATCACCACTTTGCGTTGTACCTCCAAACTGTTTTCGCTAAAGCCAAGCGATAACATACGGTCGCTCTCGAGCCAGAAGGCCGTTTCCAGATTTTCGGCGGGCAGTTGTATATAGTAATTGGTCAGATCGTTTGTGGTGTAGGCGTTGTTTTCGCCGCCGGCCATTTGCAAAGGCTCGTCGTAAACCGGTATGTTGACGGAGCCACCGAACATCAGGTGTTCAAACAGGTGCGCAAAGCCGGTGCGGTTTGGGTCTTCATCTTTTGCGCCAACATCGTACAACACGTTCACTACGGCCATCGGCGTTGACGTGTCGCGATGCACTAAAACTCTTAAGCCGTTTGCTAACGTAAATCGTTCAAATTGTACCACAGATTCGTTTTTAGAAAGGGCAAATGTAGGGCGGGAACGCTGGGGTTTGTGGTTTGTCGTTGGTGGTTTGTGGTTTCGTGTTCTGCACATCGTCGTTGGGTTCGTTCGGTCAACTTGTGAAAGGCGGAGAGGAGAATGGTAAAAAGGTATCCTACTGCATCACGCCTAACGACAAACCACAAACCTTACTTGTTCTTCAAAATATTCTTCACCTTAAACGCTACTTGTATTAATTCGCCGGCTCTTTGTACAATCACCTTTACTTTGTCGCCGGTACTTTGCAGCGCTGCTTTGTATTGCGCCATGCTCTGCGAGAAATTGGTGTTCACCGATACTACTACATCGCCTTCGAGCAAACCTGCGGCTTCGGCCGGCGAACCTCTTGCCACATCACCAACGATGATGCGGCCGTTGATGTAATACAACTCCACACCCGAATAAGCATAGTCGAAATTGTCGTTATAGTGACTGTTGGGCAGAAGATAAAATTCGCGTTGTTCGTAATTAATAACCACGTTGAAGCGCCGCAGGAGATCGTTGCCAATTAAGCCACCAAGATGCGGGTAAGAAAGCACGTTGTTGGCATCCTCAAAAATATTTACCGGCACGTTACGGAATTTATAAGGCCCCAGCTTTACTTCTTTAATGGTGGTAAGGTACATGTCCACTTTTCCACCCAGACCTTCGGCTTCTTTTACAAACAGTTTGCGGTTGGGCCGCAGCAGGGCGCTGTCGCTAACAAAATCGCGGGTAAAAAGCACGTTCAATCCCGCACCCATATCAATCAGGAACCGCGGCTCAAAAAGTCGTTCGTCTTTCACCTTTGCCGTTTGCACAGGCAGTGTGGTAATAACAGGGTTTAGCATGTAGCCGCCACGCGGATACTTTAGTTTTCCCCGCGACCAAAACTCAATCGTGCTGCTGTCGTAATCGAGCTTGAGAATGTAGCGGCTGAACACCGAGTAACCAATGATGCCGTCAATGGGCTCGCCGTACACCGAGGTAAGAATGGAATAATCGTTTACGTGAAAATTCAGGCTGTCAATGGTAAGGCCGGGCAGGCGCAGTTTGCGGTTGTTGAGGAAGGAAACGGCCTTTATGCCGGCGATGCCTTTGATGGTGCGTCCGGAAGCAATGGGCTTGAGACGGAAATAATCAACCGTGGACGAATCGAGCGAAATGCCGCCGCTGCCCGTATCTAAAATAAAACTTAAGGTATCGGGAAAAGTATCAAAGCGGGCTTTCAAAAGAATCACGCCGCCGGTGAGTTGTACAAAATTAAACTTGGTGAGAAGCCTCGCAGGTTCACGACCTTCCTTCTGCGCCAAAGAAGCGTGCACGATTGCGAACAACGGTATTAGCAAAAACAATCTTCTCACCTTCGCTTCTTGAAATGATTAGACAACAATCGTTTGAAATAGGCTGCTAAAGGGCAGTGTTTAAAAATAGGCTAAGGTTTATATACCAGGAAACCTTTCGTCAAGTTTCCGTTTTACCGGCCTGTATCTTTGCGGCGCTATGAACCTTTCAAGCCTTTACAACAAAGCCCTTGCTTCAGAATTCCTGGAAATTGAAGAAGGCATGTTTCTTTTTGAAAATGCACCGCTTACCGCTCTAATGTACGTGGCTGATGAACTGCGCAAACAACGGGTGCCGCACGGAAAAGTAACCTGGCAGATAGACCGCAATGTGAATACCACAAACGTGTGCGTTGCCAACTGCAAGTTTTGCAATTTTTACCGCATACCGGGCCATGCCGAAGCCTACATCACCGACATGCCCACATACCGCAAAAAGATTGAAGAAACCGTCAAGTACGGCGGCGATCAATTGCTTTTGCAAGGCGGCCATCATCCCGAACTTGGACTGGATTTTTATGCCAATACTTTCCGCGCCATCAAGCAAGAATATCCAACGATAAAACTGCACGCACTCGGCCCGCCCGAAGTGGCGCACATCTGCAAGCTCGAAGGCAAAAGCCACCGCGAAGTTTTAATGGCCTTAAAAGAAGCGGGCATGGATTCCTTGCCTGGTGCGGGTGCTGAGATTTTGGTGGACAGAGTAAGGCGCTTAATTTCCAAAGGCAAGTGCGGTGCAGATGAATGGCTTGCCATTATGCACGAAGCGCACAAGTTGAACATCACCACATCTGCAACAATGATGTTTGGGCATGTAGAAACCATTCGCGAACGCTTTGAACATTTGGTGAAGATCCGCGACGTGCAGGCGAAGAAACCCGAAGGCGCAAAAGGTTTCCTCGCTTTCATTCCGTGGACATTCCAAGATGTGGATACCTTGCTTACAAAGATTCGTGGCGTACACAATTTAACCACGCCGGAAGAATACATCCGCACCATTGCCATCAGCCGCATCATGCTGCCGAACGTAAACAACATTCAAGCTTCGTGGCTCACCGTGGGCAAGCAAACGGCGCAACTTTGTCTGCACGCCGGTGCGAATGATTTCGGTTCCATCATGATTGAAGAAAACGTGGTAAGCGCTGCGGGTGCGCCGCACCGTTTTACATCTCGTACTATTCAGGATGCGATTCGCGAAGCAGGCTTTGAGCCGCAGTTGCGCAATCAGCAATATGAGTGGAGAGAGTTACCGAAGATGGAAGAGCAGGTGGTGAATTATTGATTTTGATTTTGTTGTATCTTTTACAAAGAGATGAGAGGCTCAAGGCATCTCGTCTCTTTGCTGTTTAATACACAACCACAACCTTAATTATGGCTACCACAATTAACCAACGCATGACGGCCCATATGCAGGGCGATTTTATTGTTTTCATAATTGGCATGCGTATCAATCGTTGGTGGAAGTTTCACAAGTGGTTACCGGTTGCGTTGGCTATGCCCAAAATGCTAAAAGAACTTTCGCAGAAGCCGGATAGCGGTTTTCTGGGTGCTGAATCCAGCCTTAGTACCATTGTTCAGTATTGGAAATCGTTTGAGCATTTAGAGGCTTATGCGAAAGACCGCAATGGTTTGCACTATCCTGCGTGGAAGGCTTTTAATACGAAAGTTAGGAGTAATGGCGATGTTGGTATCTGGCATGAAACGTATAAAATCAGGGCGGGTGAGTATGAATGTATTTATAACAATATGCCCAAGTATGGATTGGGCAAGATAGGTGAGTTAATGCCTGCAACGGGCAGAAAAGAGTATGCAGCAGACCGTATATCGAATGTTGGTCTTCCTAAATCTCCTTGCTAAATTGTGATGGATTATCCAGCAATTATTTGCTTTCTCTCGCTAACCTTAATGTGCTTTACAATTTTAGAAAGCCGGCTTTCGTTTGTAACGAATGCCCCGAAAAGAATTTTGTAACTTCATTTCATGCCTCTTAACGAACTTGTTACAATTGACCCGGAAATTTTAGGCGGTCAGCCGGTATTCAAGGGCACCCGCGTTCCTGTTGAAACCTTGTTTGATCATTTGGAAGCCGGCGTTTCGCTCCATGAATTTCTGGACGATTTTCCTACCGTTACAAAAGAACAAGCCGTTGCGGTATTGGAAGTTGCCAATAAATTTTTGACCGCTAAAAACCTGGCAACGCTTTATGAAACTGCTGCTGGATGAAAATCTTCCCAAACGCTTAAAGACGGACTTTCCCGAACACGAAGTTTTTACAGTAAGAGAACAAGGTTGGAACGAAATCAAAAACGGCCGATTGATGCAATTAATGATTGACAACGGTTTTGATGCCCTGCTAACATTCGATAAAAACTTACAGCACCAACAAAATTTTCAAAAATACCTGCTTACAGTTTTTGTTCTTTCAGCAACCAATAACACCTACGCAATACTTACAAAACTTTCGGCCAAGGTTGAGGAATGTTTACGGAAAGGAAATCTTTTCAAAGGTGCGATAGTCATAACAGAAAAATGAAGCACTATTAATGCTGCCGCATCAAATATTTTTCCAACGCCTCCACCGCACTGTCCTTCACCTTTTCCGATTCTTCATCCACCGCCTGCCACTCGTCGTGCCCACGGCGAAAACAATACTGGGCATCTAAGGATCCTTTCGGAATAAAGCAATACCTCTCGTTTTCGAAAATGATGTGATATTCTTCGGGCCGGCCATTGAGTGAAAGCGATGTCCAAAAAAGATCTTCCATGATGATGCGGTTTTGTGTTTAACAAAACAGGACACGCCATTGGCGTGTCCCTACACTGGCGCAAGCGCCAATTAACTGATCAACCAATCAATCAGTCAACTAATTCGTTCCCGGTTCGCCCATCGCCTTCGATTGTTGCAGCAATTGCAAAATCTGGTCAAGCTTGGGCGCCAGAATAATCTCGGTGCGGCGGTTACGCTGCCGTCCTTCGGGTGTGCTGTTCGTGTCCACCGGTTCAAAATAACTACGGCCCGAAGCCGTTACTCTTGTTGGATCAACCGCGTAGGTATTGGTAAGCAAGCGAACAATTGACGTTGCTCTTGCTACGCTCAAGGCCCAGTTGTCTTCAAATGTTTTCCGAATGGGAATGGAATCGGTATGCCCTTCCACTACCACGTTAATATCGGGACTGTTGTTTAATGCCTGCGCCAACGTTGCCAATGCCTGCTTTCCTTTTTCGTTCACCACCGCGCTGCCCGACGGGAACAGCAAGCTCTCTTGCATGCTTACGTACACGCGGCCATTCTTCGTAAACACGGTCAATTCATTTGAATTAAAGCCGGTCAACGCATCAGCCATTTTCTTGCGCAGGTTTTCTACCGCTTCGCTTTGTTGTTGCAACAACTTGCGCAAGTCAAGCAGGCGTTGTTGTTCGGCTTCCAATTGCTTTTGCGTAAGGTTGGCCTGACCACTCGCCTGCGAATATTTTTTCAAGGCTTCGTCAATTTGCCCAATGAGACGGGCATTGTCTTTTTGCAAGTTTTCAATCTGTCCTTTCAAGCGAACGATTTCATCTGCTTGCTGCGTGCTTTGGCTCATCAGGCTTTGTTCGCGGTTCAAAGATTCCTGGTATTTTTTCTGCGAAACGCAGGAAGTAAAACAAAGCACCAATGCGGAAAAGATGAGACTGTTGTAAACGAACTTCATCGGTAAGGGTTTTGTACAAAGGTCTTAAAAATTGTGCCACTCGAGAGAAGATATTGGGTGATTGGGATATTGAGATATCGTCGTTCGCAGATTAGTATCCCAATATCCAATATCGCAATATTCTTTTCTTTGCTACCATGCACATCAATTTTGAATTTAAAGCAAGGCAACAGAATAGTGCTGCCGCAGAAAAAATACTCTTGCAGGAAAAGCCTTTGTTCGTTGGCGAAGATCACCAGATTGACACTTACTTCAACGTTGCACACGGCCGTTTAAAATTACGCGAAGGCACCATTGAACACGCACTGATTTTTTACGAACGCACCGATGCGGCCGTAGCTAAACAATCGAACGTAACGCTCTATCCGTACAAGCCCGATGCGGCTTTGAAGCAAATTCTTACGCAATCACTCGGCGTGAAAATCGTTGTGGACAAACGCCGGAAAATCTATTTCATCAACAACGTGAAGTTTCATTTCGATGCCGTGGAAGGCCTCGGTCAGTTTGTAGAAGTAGAAGCCATTGACAAAGACGGAAGCATTGGGCTGGATAAACTAAAAGAACAGTGCAGGCATTATCAAAACCTGTTGAACATTGCAGAGGATGATTTTATGGCCGGATCGTATAGCGACATGCTGCTGGCAAAAAAATCCTCACTCACTTAAGTGTTTGTCTTGTTATCAAAATGCTTAAGCCACTGACTTTCCAATGCTTAAGCAATAGCCATTTTCTGGCATAGCTTTTTAAGTAGTCTTTCAAAAGCAGGCTATGAAAAAAGAAAATAGATTTTCCGAACCGGAGTTATCCAATGTAACGGTTGACGACCTGTTGAAAGAAGATACGCTGCAAGTGAACGGACATTATTTCCCGGAGGAAGACGATGACGACGACGATGATGACGCGGACACGGAAGATGATTTGGTCTTGGGCGATGACGACGAAGCCGAAGGCAATGAAGAAGAGTATGAAGTGGACGTTGAGGATGACGATGCCGACCCTGAAGAAATAGACGATGATGACCTTGTGTTAGACACCGATGACGACCTTGATGAAGACGAGGATGAAGACGACCTTTAATCAGTAGTCTATTCTTTTAAAAGGCTGCACCCACGGGTGCGGCTTTTTATTTTTGGCCCAACAACCGAAGCAAGCGCTCCGCATCCCGCACGGCGTGTGCGCCAATGTCGTTGTTGAAATAAGCCCATACGTCGTGGCCTTCTTCTGCCCAGGCCAAAAATTTGCGGGCAAAGCTTTGGAGAGTTTCATCGCTGTAAGCAGAAGCATACAACTCGGCCGGCCCGTGAAAACGTACGTAAATGTTTTTCGCCGTCGCCATTTCTGAATACGGAAAGAAATTGCCAGATTGTGAAATCACCAGGCCAATGTTGTATTTGGCCATCAGTGTTAAGCTAATTTCTTCGAGCCAGCTTTGGTGACGCACTTCCATAACAAAGCCGTAGCGGCGATAACGCTCTTGCAACAGTGCATAAAAATGTTCCATCGCATCGTAGCGAAAGTGCAAAAAGGCCGGTAGCTGAATCAGCACGGGCCCCATCTTTTTTTGCATGACTTCAAATACGGAAAAAAAGCGCTCAAGCGGTTCTTCCGGTTCGTTCAACTTTTTCAGGTGCGTGAGGTAGCGGCTCATCTTGGGGCAAAAAAGAAAATCGTTCGGCACCTGTTCGGTCCATTTTTGCACGGTTTCCTGCGAAGGCAAACGATAAAAGCTGCCGTTGATTTCAGTAGTGGAAAAATGCTCAGCGTAAAAGGGCAGCCACTTTGTTGCCGACAAGCCTCGCGGGTAGAAAACAGCCTTCCAGTGTTTGTAACTCCAGCCCGATGTGCCAACATGAATTCTTTCTTTCACAGTCTTAACAAAAAAAATTTTGGGCCATACAACGTCCGGCCTTTGCGCATCGTCAATAAAAATGAAAAACCCGGTCAATGAAATTACTCCCCCGTAAAAGGTCAACCGCAGTTTTGGTAGAAAACCAAAAGCCACTACCGTCGCTGCTTTCCTGTTTGTTGATGGACGCCATTGGCAGCGCGGTCATTTTAATTCCCGTTGCCGGAGAAGTTATCTGGGCGCCCATTTCCGCTTTTCTTTACTGGCGAATGTTCGGTTTCCGCAAGGGCTTTTTGGGCGGTGTATTGTCCTTCGTTGAAGAGCTGATCCCCGGTCTTGATTTTATCCCTACGTTTACTATAAGCTGGGTGCTTCTTTATTTTAAACGCAACAAAGCGGCACTCTCCATCCGGCCCTTTATTCGGTGACAATTCGCCAATTTTAATTGCTTAGTTCACCAAAAAAATGCGTCATCGGTCAGGCGCATTTTTTATTATGGGCAAAAGGGTACGTAAAGAAGGGAAGGGGCAAGCCGCAAAGGATTTTTATGTTGCCGACTTTTGTTTTTCATGGCGTCGCCTGTTGCGTCGCACTCTTCAACGTTCGGAACAATACTCAACTTTTTATAATCACGGAGGGTACGGAGAAATTTACACGAAGAGCCATAGAGAAAATTCTTTGTGCTTCTCTGTGTTGACTTTCTCTGTGTAGCCTGTGGTAAAAATGCCGCGACGTTTTTGTAAACGATACTGCTATTCTCATTTCACTCTTACCAACAACATCCGGTTTAGTTCCTTTTGACGCGTGGCGGGATTAAGAAAGGGAAATTGCAACATTGTAATCTCGTAGTCGGCGTGCTGAATGGTTTGCAAAACGGGCAGGCCTTTTTGCTGTAGTTCGTTAAAGCCGTTGTTGTCGGTCATGATCCAAACCGGCGAAGGCTGATTGAGCACGGAGCCGGTAAATTCTTTTCGCAGTTCCGCCGTGTAAAAACAATAAGACGAACTGTACACGGCCGGCCAGAACCAAACCCGTTTCGCGTCCACTTTTTCCTTCGTGGCAAAAGCCAGTTCGTTGCCCGCCTGGTAGCGCAAAAGCTGCGGGTAAAAATTGGTGTTGAGCAGGAAGAAAAGAAGCAGGACCGTGACGATGGATGCGCCGACAATTTTTTGCAGGCGGCTGCGCAGGCGAAGAAGAATAAAAACAGTGATTGTCAGTAAAAGCAAAAAGCCTGCGATAACAAAAACGTTTCTGGCGGGGAAGGCCCACACGTTGATGATACCGGCCAACAACAATAGCAAAATGCAAAGAACTGCTTGCACAATCAGCAATGCTTTTACATTTCTTCGCTTCTGTTCGCTCTCCAGTAAATAAGAAGCCGTGAGCACAGCTGCAGTGGGAAACATGATGTTGAGATAATGTGGCAGCTTGAATCCAGAGAAAGTAATGAGCAGTGCCATCGTTGCAAACGTAGCCGTTGTAAGCCATTCCTGCCTGCGGGTAAAAAAGGTTTTTGCCCGGTTGAAAAAAGCCACGAAAGCAAGAATACTCCACGGTGCAAATGCCCAGAGAAAGGAATGAAAGAAAAAGAAGTAATCGTTCTTGGCATCGGCGCCAAAAGAATCGCCCTGGAAGCGTTCAAAGTTTTGTTTCCACAAAATGAACTGCACACCGGAGCGGCCGCCTTTGCCGCGAATAATTTTTTCGGGATGCAGATCGTACTGCAGGTAATAACAATAAACAACGGGTGAAATAAAAACACCAAAAGCAAGAATGAGAACGAGCAGTTGCCAATGATAAAAGCTCTTCCAGTCTTTTTTGTAAAGAATGTAAAAGAAGACGCCGATAGCCGGCGTTAGAACCGCTATGTGTCCCTTGGTGCAAAAGCCAAGTGCAAGGCCCAAGGCTGCGCCAATAACGTTTAACAATTTTTTTGTGTTCACCCAGTCTACCAATTGCCAGGTAGCAAAGGCAACGCAAGCTGTTAAGATGGCGTCCATACGCACATCGTTGTTAGCTAACATGTAGGCAAAAGCAGAGGCCACAATGAGCGCCGACAGTCTTCCAACTTCACTATTGTACAAAGTTCTTCCTAAACGAAAGGTAGAATACGTGCCGAGCAGCGTAAACAAAAACGACGGGAACTTATACGCAAAGCCCGTTACGCCAAATACCGAATAACTCAGTGCTGCAAGCCAAAAATGAAGGTGCGGTTTGTCGAGATAATCTTTGCCGTTGTCAACGAGGCTTACATAGTCATCGGTAAGGTACATGTGCAGAGCAATGTTGGCGTGGTGCGCCGAGTCATTGTCCATCAGCGGCACAAACAAACCGAGGACGTACACCACGGCTAGCAGTGAAAAAAACAAAGCGTATTGCACACGGGAAAAAATCATTGGCTGCACGAAAAGTTTTTACGAAAGTAGGAGGGAATTTGTTGGCGGTTGATCGTTGGTTGTTGGTTGGAAAACCGCGACAACGAACAACGATTACCGGCCAATGATCAACGACTCTACATTTCTCCTTTAAAGAAGTTCAACTGCGTCAGAATGTTTCGCAGCACGGTCATGCGGGCTTCTTTCAGGTTAATGCCTTTGTCTTTTGTTTCCATGTTCAGCACAAAAAAATACGGGTGGCGGTTTTCTTCAATCCAGCCCACAACCCAAGCCAGCGGCGTACCGTCGGCCTTGTAACCCAAACCGGTTTTATACGAAAGCATATACTTTGGCTTGTCTTCAAACAGCATCGCTTTCTTCACCATCAATTGATAGGTATTGAAGAAAGGAAGCTGGTTAAAATAAAGCCGCTTCACCACGCCAAGTTCTTCGTCGGGAGTAATTTTTAAACTGTTGTCCAACCAGAAAGTGTCAATGGCCGATTTGATTTTTTTGGTGCCGTAAGAAAGTGAATCGAGCCAATGTTGCATGGTGTCTTTACCAATGCGCCGCGCCACTTCCTGAAAATACGGAACAGACGAAACGCGAAAGGCGCGGTACATGCTCAGGTCCTGGTTCCATTCGGGCACGTCACGCACTTTGCCGTCCCATTTAATCACCATGCTGTCGTTGGTAATGATGCCCGTTTGCAGGCCAACGAGTGCATTGACAATTTTAAAAGTAGAAGCCGGAAGAAAAGCGCTGTCGCGGTAGCGGGCAAGGTTGTAGATGGTGAACTGCCCGGTGCCGTTGTTGAACAGGGCAAAGCAGCCGTCGGACTTTTGCTCGTCGAAATATTTTTTTAGCGTGTTGTCGGTGGTGACGTTGTTGGGCGAACAAGCCGCCAAAATAGAAGCGGTCAAAATAAAAAACAAGAAACGCATGAAAGAAAAAGTTTTGCCGCGAAGTTAATAGCGGGTAGTCAGTGCTGTGAACGGGCCACCGAAGTCTGGATGTATTTATTGCATACAGTTATGTGTCTGACAATTGAACTGCAACAGCGTCTCCTTGCCAAAAGCAATAAAAAAGAATTTTTGTTTTTTGAACTTTCGCGCTAAGTTCAACTTCTAAAACTTAACTACATGAGACTTACTCCCCCCAAGACTAATTACCCTTCTGTTCTTTTGTTTCATTTACACAGCTTGCAAAAAAGAATTCAATCCGCAAACAACCTTAGCGAAGCAACCATCTGACATGAGCATTCAGCCCGGAGGTTCACAGGCATCGTGCAGAGAAGAACTACAACCCGACTGGATAGCTGATACGGTAGAAGCACCAACGCAGTTAGGCGCTCAATTAAACGGGAACCCTTACTCTGTGTCCGTTATGCAACAAACTGCCGTTAATTTATACGGCAGTTCGCAGGGAATTACAGCCAATAAAAAGTATATACGCTACAAACCGGCCACGCTTGAACAAGTGGATATATTAAATGAAGATGACAACATAGAGTTGTTTGACTATCCTTTAGACCAGGATGTAGTAGAAGAAGGGAGTTACTACCCACAAGCCGGCATTGGCGAAACTGAAATTCCCTGGCTTTATTCGGTGGTGGATATAAGCTACCAGCCCGTTGCCGGCATTCAATACGAGCAGTTGGCAGATTTGTATGTGCCTGATACGGATACCAATCTTGAAGATGAAGCCTTTCGAATCACAAACAACGAAATAGACCCTGACTGTGCCGGTATTGACCCTTCCGTACCGCAATGCCTGGGAGGTTATCATT